>Ga0265298_10004022_pt1 | contig 19012 bp, 17 predicted proteins | sample AusTroGonzalo_MG_3_FD_193486 | JGI IMG/M metagenome (GOLD analysis project Ga0265298, IMG submission 193486) | Bovine rumen microbial communities from tropical cattle in Woodstock, Queensland, Australia - Gonzalo_01 | ecosystem: Host-associated > Mammals > Digestive system > Stomach > Rumen ... | reverse complement strand
ATCCTCATTCAAAAGCTTGAGATAATTTTTGATTAATCTATCTTTGATGATCTCACGAATCGTTCTGATATTAGAAAAATCCCGAAGACTATTGAGTATTTTTGGATCGCCTGAACGCAGCGATTCAAGCTCTTCATTATTACTGAGATGAACCAGCCCCATTTTTGACGCGAACGAAAAGAGCTTATCCCCTATTCCGTCAAGCGTGTTAAAGACCCTGCAAAGGTTATCGATCAACGCAGCTGAATGCACGAGATTTTCTCGGGCATCGCTTTCATTGCCATAAAAACCAGGTCCTTTCAACTGACTGATATAAAGATTCCTGAGAGCAGCCCAATCTTTCGGATCCAAATCGTCCCACCGCGTCGCAATGATATGAACTTTCTTTTTGTTGTGGGCGGAGAAAGAAAGAACGGAAGAAATCGTTCCAATCTCCTGACTTTGCATCTTCCGAGCCTCAATGCAGACAAAAACGGCATTTGCCGATTTGATATATTTTTTCGTGATGTTTGATCTATAGGCAACGGGATCCGACAAACCGGGTGTATCGACAAACACGACCTCAGGAGGAATTCCCTCGGGAAGATTGGAAATGCCGACTTCAACTTCTTTCACAAAAAGATGCTCGGGGTATTTCGAGGATGTCCACTTCAGCAGATTCTGTTGAATCTCCTCATTTTTCAGAGACATAACCTCTGGTTCTCTGCCGATGAACTGCATTTCTAGAGCGCCTGCATTCAGATATTCGTACTCCTGTTCAAATTTCGTATTCCCCTTGTTTTTTGAAAGAGATTTCCAGATAGAATCCCATTCTTTCTGCGAATAAAACGTAGCTTTAATATAATCCTGCTTGCTGAAGCGGAATTTCGTCAATGCGGCGGTTTCCGGCGTAGCAGCAATAGAAGCAAAGTCTTTTTCCAGAAGGGCGTTGATCAGCGTCGATTTTCCGGTTTTGATCGTGCCGACGAATGCAATTTGAAATTCGGGATTTCTGCACCGCGAAAGAAAACGCCTCATATCACCGAAAAGAGGATGCTCGAACTCCTGATCCTTTTCCTGTTCGGGCTCAAAATTCGCTTCCGGGTTGATTTCAGGCAGGATGGTCAATGCCTGCAGGCGCTCCACCTGGCGGGCATACAGGTCGGCGGTATCGTCCCAGATGATCTTTTCATGAGGATAATTGTTTTTGAGGTTTTCGATGATCCTCGCGATCTTGAATTCCTCGGTCTCATATAGATTCGGATCGGGAATCAGATCCTGACGGAGAAAGGCTCCGCATTTCATGCAGAAATACTGGGATTCCTTATTGGAGTGCTGACATTTCGGACATGTTCTGTTTGGCATAGCCGGTTTCCTGTTAATGGTTAAAGATGATATTCTCTGAAGTCTGAATTGTTGCGGAAAGGAACTTCATCAGGTCATCCTGAGGAATGGTGTAGCCCAGCAGGTTGAAGGAAGACTCCTTCACACATCCGTCTGAAATGGTGTAATTTCTTCCATCGAAATTGATCCCGCCCAATTCGATTCTGCATGACGGATCCTTTTTCAGTTGCTCCAGCGCCGTCTTCATGATAAGCGCGAGCGGGATCGAGCCCTTGCATTTGTCTTTCAATGCATTCCGGAAGCCCGCATTTACATTCGGGTCGACGTTTTCTATCAGGACAAACGAGGAAAGACTGCCGTTTTCCAAATTCTTTTCATTACAGAGACCTGCAATCGCCTCCTGCAATTCTTCAGGGATTGAATTCCGTTCGTATTTGATGAGATTCTCGCCATTGATACGAATCGGGGAGATGGCAGACCCCTGAATTTCATAAAACGAGAAAGTGTTACTCAGGAGAAAGAGAAAAATTGTTTCCATGTCAGAAACCTTTCTATGGAATCACAAACAATCCGTAATGCGTTTTTGCGCCTCGGCATCCGAAATGCCGGGCAGAAGATTCTTTTCCATGTCGGTAAGAATATCAAAAACGGAAGAAACCTTGTCAAGATTCTTTTCGTTTCCTGAAATGACATTCGTAATATCAACAAGAAGACCGGCATTGTCTTTCAGGATTGTTCCCAGCTGAGCGGTACGTTCCGGCGTGAAATAATTGGATTTCTCCGCTATGGTGGTGAAGATTTTTTCGACCGGGAATTCCGGGAATTTCATGCAGAACCCCAGCGCTTCATATTCAAGGGCCTTTTGGATTTTTTGTTCAGGCGTCAGCTGGCTGGATCTCTCCGGGTCGATCTTAAAGGATTCAACCGCATTTTTGTAGTCCTCGTAAGTATCATAATTCTCGGGCCTGATTCCGGCCTCTTCCGCCTGGAAAGCCTGATCTCCGATGTCCTCGATCTCTTTGTCGGGCGGAAGAATGCCCAGAGCCTTGCCGATTTCACAGAGAGCCTTGCCCACGACTTTGATTACTTCCAGCACACCCGATATTTTCAATACGGTTGCGGCAATACGGCAGGCGGTGGAGAGAGCTCCAACGATGAGAGTGGCGAATGACATTTTGAGTTCCTTTCGTTTTGTTTTTGATATTATTTGGAATTGTTAAGTTTCATTTTATCAAAAGGGGTGATCTCTTCACCATCAAAAAAGATTTTTGTAAGGCATTCAACGGTTATCTTTGTCGTTTCCGGAGTTGTTGAATTGCTTTGTCCCTTCTTGCGATAAAACAGCAGGAAGAGATTAGTCATCAGTTTGCGCTTTTCCGCCTCGGGAGCGTCCGGCAAAGCTTTGTTCAGCATCTCGATCAATGCTTTTCTGGTTTTGTTTGCCAGAGAAGAGTCGTTCACATTTTTATGGACAGGTTCGAACACCGTTTTGAATTCGTCAAAAAGGATCAGAGCCTGTTTTTCCAGCTCGGAGTATGCAGCCCCCAGTTCATCCTTGTATTCATCAAAGCGTTCCTGCACCAATGCATCATCCGGGGTTTCCGATGAGGTGTCTATCGACTTGTCTATATTCACGGCGATATGGATGGGCTTGGGCGTGTGCTCGGAAAACACAATGGCATGTCCCGTTTCCAGCGAGGAAAGGTAGTTTTTCTGTTTGTCGTCCATCAGCATTGTATCGCCGACAGCTTCCTTGTCATCCCGTGCAAACAGCTTATGAATGATCTTGGTATTCGTATTCTTCAGGACCTCGGGAGCCAATTTTTCCGGGATCTGATCGACGATAATCAGGCTTTCGCCGTATTTGCGGACTTCAGCCAGCATGTCGGCAAAAGACGCAACGGCGTTCTTTCTCGCCCCGCCATCCGAATAGTCGGTTTTTGCAAGCAGGCGGTGGGCTTCTTCCACAAGGGTTATGTGCTGGAAGTCTTTATTCTGCTTGTGCTGCTTCTTGACACATGCGGAAAGGCTGCTCAGGATGAATCCCATCAGCAGAGCCTTGTCCTCCGGCGACCGGATTTCCTCCATTTCCAAGATCACCTTGTTCCTGATCAGGAACTCAAAATCAACAGAACGCGTGCAGTCAAGCATGCTGCCCTTGCTGCCGACCGTCAGGTTGGAGAGACGGCTCACCAGAGAACCTTCATAGTTTGCCCGGAGCTCATTTCCGAAATTCTTTTCGTTGACGACATTCCGCAGTTCATTCAGGAGATCGGATATCGTCGGATATGTACTCTCCTTTCCGGAATTCGTATTCGTAGTGATATTCCACCCTTTCTTCCTGTAGCAGTTATAGATCGCTTCCTCCAGGATTTGAGGCATGGACGCCTCCATCGGGAATGCCGATGTAAAAGCGGCTTTCAGCATGTCTACATGTCCGGATATATTCTCTCCCTCGAATAATTCAAAAGGATTCAGGCGGAACGGAGCCGTCTCGGCGCCGAGCGTGAAAACGATTACATTCGGGTCCTTTTCCAGCAGGATGCGATATTCGGTCTTTGCCGGCTCTATTACCAGGAATGGCAGATTTGCTTCGGAGAGCAACTTCAGACAGGTGGTCGTTTTTCCGCTTCCGGTTGTGCCTGCGATGAATACATGTTTTTTCAATGTGCTTTTGTCTATTTCAAAAAACAATCCGTCAATCTCCCTGTCTTTTTGAATTACCTTTCCCAACAACATCCGTTGTTCTTCTGATGGCAACTGGGTACGAGGTGACAGATTGAGGCCGAAATCGATGCCTTCAACAAGAGACAAGCCCGGGACTTCCTTTTGGGGCAAGCCGGCAACGATGGAAATCTCCTGCGGAGTAAGATATGTGCTCAGTCCATTTTCCGGCCTGGAAAGAAGCATTCTGGAATCAGCATTTAAGGAATCATTCTTCAATTCCTGATTCTGATATACGAACAGTATTTTCCTGATGGCGTCATCCGGCTTTAATTCCTTGTAAATCAAAGGACAATAGGATCCCTTATCTCCGTGAAGGAGTGAAACGAGGCACGATCTGAGGCGATTCGCATCCGCCGGATTGTCCGACATGTAATAGATCGATGTTTTGAAGAGTCCGTTTGTAAAACCGCTTTTGAGACGGCCCAGCAGTTCTTCATCCAAATACTTCATCAATTCCATACATCTCTTATTCGCGATTTCGACGGTGATGGAATCCGATCGACCTGCGTTCAACCCCTGGTTGGAAGTATCTCCCCGGGTGACGTTGAAATTGTCCTGTTCCGATGCGCTTTCCTGATGATCCAGCTGTTTGCCTTTCTTTCCGTCCTCCGATGCTTCATTGGTTCCTTGTCCTTCACTCTTGGTATATCCGAATACTTTTCCCTCGCTTTTCGTATTCTGTGTTCCGAAGGAAATTGTCGCGCCCTGATTGGTTCCAGTTTGACAAGTCACCTTCGAATAAAAAGACAGCCTGTTATAAAGATCAAGCGCTTTGCCGTATTCTCTGCTGATCTCTTCCTGCGATACCGGTTCGCAAACAACAACCAGGCGCCAGTTTGTTCCCAGCATGCTGTTGATCAAACGGTCGATTCCTTGAAAATCCTGCTGTTTTCCGTCTTTTTCATTTTTGCTGATTGCAGGAATCCCCATAATGACCCCTGCGGATTTGAAAGATTCTTGTTCTTTCAGGAACCCCTCCAACTTACCATTCAACAAACGCTCCTTTTTGCTTCCATTAAAATTCCCCTGAAAAGCGCGTTCGATCATCTCCCCATAATTCACCGCACTCAAATTGTTGTTGGATTCATTCTTGTTTCTGACTACTCCGACATGTAATGTCACACCGCAGGAGACAGGCGATCCCTGTTCTTTTTTTTGAAATTTGGAACCGGTTAAAACATAGACGAAATTAAACCCGGGATCGTTCAAAGATCCTATCACATTTGCAAAAGCCTCTCGGCAAGGATACTCCTCCTCGAACTCCAACTGCTTCACCTGAAAAAAACAGGTTTTGTCTGAAGCAATATCTATTGCATTTGGAGCAATATCCTTTACTGCAATAACCTGGGCATCCGTATTGCCGGTTTGTAAACTATTGAAAAGTGTTTGGATGCCGTCTTCTCTAATTTCAAGTTCTTGCGTACCCATCAGATTGTCCTTATTTTTTGAAAAAAAGTGGATCCTGAGGTCAATGCGCCGTGCCCTTTGGGCCTACTGCCGTTTTGTTCTTAACTATAGCACATTAATAGATTAAAATCAAGAGAGAATATGGCGTTTTTTTGAAAAAACTTACATGAACTCTGTTTGAAACCGTGCGAAGATCTCTTCAACAACTGTGTCGAGGTGAGTTCCGGTTTTTTTGAGGAGGCTGGCGATGAAGTTGCTGCCGAGCATGGCCGGGATCACGACGAAGATCGCAAGAACCGTGGTCAGGAGGGCGCCGGAGACGCCGGGCGCGAGCGTCTGGACGTCCGCGCGCCCGGCCTGGGCGAGCCTGGAGAACGCGACGGTGATGCCCCACACGGTCCCGAAGAGACCGAGGAAGGGGCATACACCGACCGCCGAGGCGAGAAGCATGGTGCGTCTTTCCAGAATCATGAGCTGGTCTTCCACGGTGCATTCCATTGTTGTCCGCAGCAGGCTGACTTCCTTTTCCGTCAGCGGACGGCAGGTCTTGTCCGGCAGAACGGCGTCGAACGTTTTGAAGCGTTTGACGGCGGCAAGGAAGACCTCTCCCGCAGGAGACACGGTCTTTTTTGCCGTCTTCCGCATCTCGAAGAGATTTCCGGCGATCAGCAGATCCCGAAGGAAAGCCTCGCTGTTTTTCAGTGCGATCCGCAGAGAAATGATTTTTTCCACGACGAGCGAGCAGATGCCGACGGAAATCAGCAGGAGGAGGATGCAGATGGATTTGCCGAGCCAGTCGCTCATCCTGAAGGCATAGAACACCTCGCCGAAACCATTGACCTGAAAAAACGCGTATCCCATGTTTCTCGCCTCAGTTCTTTGACTGTTTCCGCTTGCCGTCATTGCTTTCGGGTTCGTTATTCTCCCTGCAGTCTTCCGGCAGCTCATCCATAGGCTCGTGAACATCTTCGGCGATTTCGTCATCGGAATCCGAACCATCGGCGCCTTCCGTTTCGTCGGAATCGTCAAGGTCTTCTTCGTTCACCTCGAAATTCCTGTCGAGATATGCAAACGGATTGTCGTCATCGAACGGGCTGAACTCCATCTCCATTGCCTCTTCCTTCGCTTCGCGGTAAATCCGCAGGAGATCGTTCGGTCCATACTCGGTTTCGGGCTCGAAGACGGCTTTTGCGACCTGAGCGACGGCATACGTGATCGCGGCGGCGTCCTTCGGAAGTCTGCTCGCCTTGGAGTGACGCAGAACAAGTTCCACGTCGTGCTGGTCGGCGGCATAACCGTAACAGGCGGCGATCTCGTAGATCATGATTTCGATGTTCTCCTTGAGTTCCGCCGTGTGAGCAAGCGCCGTTTTGCCCGGCCTCTCTTCTTCCCCGTCGTTGCCTCGGAGAATGTCGACCAGCTCGCCCAGCAGATCGATGCCTTCCTCGACCAGTTCGGTCAAGGTCAAGTCCACAGGCTTGTCGAGGATGAAGTTCGCACGTCCGGCTGCCTGCTCGACGCAGTTGTCCAAGGATTCATCCAGGGATTCCTTCCACTCGGCGAGCCTTGACCCGTAGAATTCAGTCCATGCGGCCTCGTATGCCTTCTTTTCTTCGTCGGAGGCATCCACGCTGTCCAGATACATCCACTTGGTCTTTTCGAGCAGATGGCGGACGCCGGAGACCAATGTCGAGAAGTTCATTCCGTTGCTCATGCTCGGAGCAATGACAACTCGCCTGCTTCCGGCAAGTCCCGTCAGCGCATCGATCTCCCTTCTGAACTCCGTCCGTTTCGAAATGATCGCCGGGCAGGAGACGATGACGGCATTCGGGCAGCCGGCCGCCGAACGGATAAAATCTTTCTCGGATTCATCCATGAATGCGACCTCTCTATTGGCACAAAACCAGACCGCATCGATCTTCGCACCATCGACGAGGAGCCCGGTTGACTGAAGTTCGGCTTCGATCCTTTTCACATATTCTCCCATCGGCAGATTCTCCGGGAAGGCGCCCTCCTCTCCGAGGTCGGTGATTCCGTTTGCTTCAAAAAAACTCGCGATCGGCGTTTCGATGGAGCGGCGCACCGGGTTTTTCGGCTTCCCGTCCGCATCCTTATCTTCTTCAGGACGCGGGATGCAGGAGTCTTCCTCCTGGTTTTCGGGAATCGTCCCCTCGGGCGTGGCGGCGCAGAGCAGGTCTGTGTTGTGGTACTGGCAGGGACCGCAAATCAGGATGTTGGGTTTCAGTTTCATAGTTTGCACCTCTTTCTGTTATGGTTGGCATGGCGTTTTCCGTCGGGGCATCTCATTCTACGACTTCATCATCATCGAATGTGAATTCTTCTTCCTCGACGGGCTTCCAGTCGCGCTTCTTCGCTTCGCGTTCCTCCTCCAGGAACGTTTCACGGAGTTCGGCCTCGTCCAGCTTCATGTCGGACTCGAAATACGTCTGGGCGGCCTTGCCGACGGCATAGGTGATGCCCGCCGCAATCGGGATCTTCAGGATGGGAAGCAGGCTGGCGGCAATCTTTCCGACGATCGAACCTCCGGCGCATCCGAGGATCACCGTGATGACCGTGTCGTCCACGGGGATGCCGTAGAGTTCGGCCAGGCGGTAGATCATGTAGGTTTCGTTGGCAATGAGCGGGGCGATGTCCGCAAGGGGAATCGGGATGACCGCGATGGCCGCCGCGCGCCCGGCTGCCCAGTTGATGTAGCTGTCGGCCTCATCTGCGACGCTTTCGCGCCAATCGTCGAGCATGGAGTCGTAATACTCCTGCCAGCGGTCCTGAAACGCTTCGACCTCGCACTCCGCATTTTCCATGGCGTCCATGCTCATGGAACGCGCCTTGGCAATGAGCTGGGCAAGTCCGGTCTTGTTCTCCGCCGAGACGAGCACGATCTGCTCGCGGGGAAGAAGCTCCAGCAGTTCTTTCATCATATCCTCGATCTGTTCCTTGCGCATAAGCTCGCTCTTCGTGACGACCAGCAGCATATTGTCGCGGAAAGTCCTGATGAGCTTGACGTCGGTCTCCTGAACGCGTGCGCCGGAGCCGTCGATGCAGTACCAGACGTTGTGGATCAGGTTGCCGCTCTCCTCGGTTTCGAGGCGGCCCATCATCTCGTCGAGAATGAAGTTCATGTAGTCGTCCACGCTCTGTGTGCCGGGATTCATGCCCTCCGAGTCGATGAAGTTCGCCGCGTCGGTCTCGTACACATGGAATCCCATCGTGGTTGCGCGGCCGTTTCCGATGGCGCTGTCCGGCACGACACCGCGATGTGTAACGGCCTGGATGAGCGAGGTCTTCCCGACTCCGGTTTTGCCGCAGACGAGGATGTTCGGTTTCATGTTCATTCCTTCCTTGTAGGTTTTGAGATACTGCTTGAAAAGCCCCAGTTCGAATCCGAGACCGGGCAGCGGCGCGCATTTGATGCGTGCGATGGCGTAGGCTTCGAAGTTGTTGCGGAAATAATGCCCAAGCGCACCCGCGAGCGTGCCGTAGCTGTCGCCGTCGAGTTCGGCGCCATCGTTTCGGATCGCCTCAAGCACATCCGCATCGGAAAGCACGGAATCCGCGAAGGAGACCGCGGAGTCCCGGATCTCTCTGCTGCGAAGGCCATAAAGACCGGAGAGCCGAGCAAGGAGTTCGACCAGCACGACGGACAGTTTTGCCTTCACGTCGTTCCACTGTGTCGAGGCGTCGCCGGATTCCTTGTCGGACAGCTTGGATTCGCCTTTTACGGCCTTCGCTTTCCCGACGGCCTCGGAGACGATTGCGGCCGCACGGTCTTTTTTGTCCGCGACCCGTGCGGCTTTCGCCTCGCGGTCGATGCTCTGCGCCGCCATGAAAGCGTCGCGGTAGGCGGCGGGAAGCATGGCATGGCTGAGCTCGACCAGTTCCTTGCATCCGATCGAACCGGATTCCGAGTCGGACACCTCGACGATGTGCTCTTCGGGGACTCCCGCTTTCATCAGCTCCTCGCGGACAGCTTTGATCTGGGCGGGCTTCGTGATGTCCTTCTTGCTGATCACGGCGATCACGTCGTCGAACGTGAAGATATCCTTCATGAGGCCGAGGTCGCAGTCCGTCACACGGGCGCTGTTCCCCTGGATCAGATACCACACCAGATGGATGTGCTCGTCCACGTTCGGATCGTCCTGGCAGCCCGACACGAACTCGCGCATCATGTCTTTGAACTCGTCCTCCTGCTCGCCGAGTTCAAGGCCGCGTGAATCCCACAGCCGGATGGATTCGTTTTCGTAGCTGTCGAAGTCGATTCGGCAGGGCTTTCCGTTGCTGATGCCCGCCTGCGGCACGACCTCGCCGCCGAGCACGGTGCGAATGAGAGACGTTTTGCCGCATCCTGTGTAGCCCGCAACGAGGATGTTCGGGCGTTTGTCAAAGGATGCCGCTTCGTCGAATTTGTTCTCGAATTCCTGTTTGAAATCAACGCTGTCCATGATAGACCTCATCAATAATTGGTTTTTGGATTGGGTTCTTGTTGGTTGGTCTTTTTGGGGAACGCCGTTCGCCCGGCAAAGCTGGTTAAGGATGCGTTCCAGCACTTCGAACTGGGCATTGTAGGTCTCCAGCCTATCCAGCACAGGTTCCTTACCCGACATGGGAAAGACCTGGATCGGATTCCGCCAGACTATGCTGATGTCCCGGATGATCGACAGAAGTTTCTCCCGGTACTGAGAGGAAAGACGCTCAATCGTGTTATTGGAAGATGTTGAAACCGTCTTGCCTGTTTGAACCATGCAAGCCATCGCAACCTGACACAGTTTCAGGTAAAGTGTCTCTGCTTCGTCCATTTCCGCCCGGATGTCCTCCAGGATCCGGGCGTAAAGCATTTGGATATTGGTTTTCACGGGTCGCGGCGCCTTCATCTTTGCAGTTTGGCTGATACCTGAACGGCATCTCTGAACCATTGTTCGTTCTGCCGCTTCAGCAGCAATCTGCCAAGGCTTTGATTGCAGAAAAGATCACAAGCATTTCGCCGTTTCCGACTCTTGCTCCGCGAACAAGGTCTTTCCGGGCATCTTTGACGGCTTTGTGCTTTTCGCCGACAAAGAGTCTGCAAAGAGCAGCATCGTCTTTGTCCGAAGGATTCCTTCCGGCTTTTTTGTCTTCTTCATCTTCTTCGTCGATCTCTATAATGGCATCGCAGAGATCCTGGTCTTCTTCACATTCTGCAGCGAAAAAACTGCCGAGAGCATTGACTGCCTGGTGGGGTTTATTCATGTTTTCGTCTCCTTTGATTTGGTTAAAACGGGGTGTGTCCGGCCTGCTCACTCGAAACAGGCTCTTGCAACGGATCCGGCCAGTTTGAACGCGACGAGCGCGACAAACACGCCGACTGCGATTTCGCCTGCTTTTGTACCGTTGAAGTCTTCCAGAAAATCATCCATGGTTCTTCTCCTTGTTCTGTGAATTTGTTTTTGAAGGAATGCGGTTCACATCTTTGCATGGAAATCCGCCCGTTGTCAATTATTATACGCCATGGCATGCGCCATGAATTGTCATACCATCCGTCTCCGTGTGGTTTCCGGCAGGATTATTTTCTTTTCTTTCCGTGCCGGATGTCGTCCACCCTGCTGTATAACTCGCAGCACATTTTCTCCACGCCCATTCTGTCGGCGATGAAATCCATGCAGTCTTTTTCGTCGAGGCCGATAGTTGCACCTGCCTCGAAAGCATCCTGATTTGCTGCGAGGAACTGGAAATTCCAGTTGTAGACCTCCTGCTGGTGCCTGATGCGTTTTTTGACATCCTCGGTCGTGAACTCCTTGCTTGCGTTCTCCATGCCGTCCGTGATGATCACGCACAGGACGTGCTCGGGGCGTTCCGCTTCCGGCATGTCGGCGAACTCGTGTCCGATGGTGTCGATTGCCGTGCAAACGGCGTCGTTCAGTGCGGTGCAGCCGGTGCAATGATACTTTGCCATCAGGTCGTCGTGGAACTGCGCGAGGTCGGCGGATTTGACAAGGCGGACGGCCTCGTCGTTGAACTGGTAGAGGTCGAAGATCGTCCTGCCTTTCGCTTCACGCTGCTTCTTCAGCAGCTCGTTGAAGCTGCCTTTGATGTCGTCCTGGATCGAGCTCATGGAGCCGGAAGCGTCGAGGACGATGAGGATGTGGGTGTAGTTCTTTTTCATGGTGTCTTTCTCCTTGCGGTTTGCTGTTTTGTTTTCAGGTCGTTTTCGGGTCAGATCGGTTCGTAATCGCTTTCGTTTTCGATCAGGTCGGGGACTTCCGTATCGCCGGGATCGTCTGGATCGTCTCTCCCGAGAAAGCTGTCCAGATTGTCGATCTCTCCCCGATCGAGCTTGTTCAGAAACTCTTCAAACGGGATCATTGTTTCGTAGAGGAAGATCTTGCACTGTTTGTTCAGTTCGATCTCCTCCGGAGTGGCATCCGGCTCGAGCGGTCTTTCCAGGACGATCTTGAGTTCTTCGATGCTCAGGACCGGCTCGTGTTTCATTTCCTCTTCGCGTTCCGCCGGATTCAGGGAATACAGGGTGTCCGGGTGCTTTTTGCGCAGATTGGCATAATACTCGTCCCAGCGGTCGATGTTCGTTTTGGTTTCGTTGTCCATACTGTTTCTCCTGTGTCGCGGGTTTTTGTTTTGTAGGATGTGTTCCGGCCGGTGAACTGTCACGTTTTGCTCATGATATCTCCTCTGTTTCGATTCCATTTGCATGTTGGGGAGCGGAGCGGGAGTGCCTGTCCCGCCACCGGGGCCCCACAAAACGCGCGGATGCGCCGGCGCATCTTTAATTAAAAAGCATACCCTACGTCACAGGATGTCATACCAATCGTTCAGCTCGCGTTCTTTCCGTGAAAAAAGCCCGAAAAAAGTGTTTCGACACGCGTTTCACCTGTGCCGGTAAACATACGGATTGACATGCGGACTCGAACCGACGCGATGTGCCGGGTCGACGGGGATCACGACGTTCGGGCCGAGTTCGTAGGCGGATGCCGGCCTGGTCACGGTCACGGTTGTACCATTCCCGTAGTCGGTCGTGATCCGGGTTGTAGGAGTCGGAATGATTGTTGCCCCTGGGACCTTAATCGGACTGCTTACGGTCGTGGTAACAGTAGTGGACGGGACACCGACCACGATGGGAGAAGTTACTGTGACCTGGTTGCCGGGAACTGCGACCGGAGAGGAAACAATGACCCGGGGCTGAACTGCGGCCGGGGCAGGAGCCGTGATCACGGTCGTCGACCCGGTGATGACATCGCGAAATGCCTCCACACTCCCTTCGACGAAACCTGTCGCCGCGGCCACAGGAAGCGTTACCAACGCTGTTGCCGCCGATGCCAGGTCGGTGAAGATGCCGGGTCGTTCGATCACGACTGTCTGCTGCGCGTGAACGGTTGCGAGCGTCATGAGTCCGAGGATGGTGAGGAGCAGTTTTTTCATCGTCTTACGTCCTTTCTTGTTTGTTTTTCAGGTTGTCTTGCGGGTTGCGGGAGGTTTCTATGCATCTCGCGCATCATTTCCGCCAAATAACATGCGACATGACGTGCGACACGGGATGTCATACCGAAAAAATCGCATCTTTTTTCCTCTGACATTTGCATTGGTTCGGAAATGACATATATTATCCATGAAGAACCATAACAACAAACGGAGCCGGAAAATGAGCGTACAAAGCAGACAGGCGCTTCGCCTGATGAAATTCGTGGCGGAAATGAGGAAGAACAACTACCCGAACGCCGGCAGTTTCGCTCGGCTTCTTCGGCGAGCCGATGAAGAGGAAAACATCCCCTGCACATGCAGCACGCGGACAGTCATGCGGGACATCGAGACGCTGAAAAACGAGTACAACGCCCCGATCGAATACGATGCGGTCAACCGGGGATATTTCCTGCTCAATCCGGGCTGGGAGCTGAACGTTCCGCTCATGAGCGACGATGTTTTGAGCATGTCCATGCTCAGCACACGGCTCGCCTCGGATTTCCTGCCCGAACCGATCAGGGGCAAAGCGAACTCGGCGCTCGAAAACGCGCTGGCGGGCAACAGTTCCAAATTCTTCGACGACGCCATGATCGAATCCATCCTCTGCGCCACCGGCATCAAATCCGCTGTCGATCCTGAGGTGTTCAAAAAGGTTTTCGACGCATGGCGCATGCATCAGGTCATCGAGCTGACGTACCACAAACCGAACAAGGCGGAATCCCCTCGCCATTTCGAGCCGCACATTCTTGCATTCCGCAACGGCATCTGGTACACCAAGGGGCATGAGCATGAATCGAAAGACGTCAAGGTCTACGCGATCCAGCGCATCACCGGCGTCAAGTTCGCAGGCGACACCTTCATTTCCGACAAGAAGCTGATCGAGGACACGCGCAAAAACGGTCTCTTCGTGTACCCCCGGATCAGCGGCATCCGACTGCGCTGCGACGCCGATATCGCGTTCTATCTCCGCGAACACCAGCGCGCAAAGCAGTTCAAGGTCGAACCTCAGACCGACGGCTCCCTCATCATCACGCTGAAGCCCGCGTTCGAACATGAGGTCATCCGCTGGATCCTCGGGGAAAGCGGCAAGATCGAAGTCCTGGAGCCCGCCGAACTCCGCGCAAAGGTCGCCGCCGCCGGCAAACTCATCTGGGAACGGAACTCCAAGCCCGTTGCCGAGGCTCCGGCGAAAAAAACGAAATCCTCTTCCGTCAAGGCGAAAGCCTCCTCAAAAAAGAAAGCGAAATGATTCGGGCCGGATACTTTTTCTTTGCTGTTCATTTTTTCAATTCCTGTACTGAGGGAAATACATGGACCATACAGAAACTCTTGACGACTACAAGGATATGAGAGCGGACATCTGTTTTTTCGATGTTCTGGGTATCCCTGTGACCATCAATCATGATCATACCTGCAGCATGGTTTTCGATGCGTATTATTTCGGCAAATCGAAACCCGAGATGAGGTTCATCAATGAGTTTGCCGTGTCAAGCGGAAGCGGATTCCTGGCTTCCGCCTTGACAGCAAACGGGTTGAAGGCGGCTTTGAGCAACAATCCTGACGACATCGTGGATGCGCTCAGCGACATGGTCGCACGTTCGCTGTTATTAAGCGTATTGATCGAAAGCCGCGAAAGGATCCATTTGATCTATGAAGCGCCGATCCCGATCGGCGTTACGGCCCTGAAAGAATTGACCAGATGCTATGAGATCGTTTTTCAGAGGAAAACAGGAAAACGGGGGCGAGGCAAAAACTCGGAAATCGAAACGTATGCGCTGGCCTCCGCCACCCCCGTGTCGAAACATATGATGCCGGGAAAGACATTCTTTCACGTCGGTGGAAACAACGTTTATTCCCATCCCAAAGCGGTCGGACTCAAAACCGTGGACACGAAGGATGGTCTTGCGTTCAGCTTCGAATTGTCTTTCCCCCAGGCATCCGATACGGATGGCAACGGCGGGCTTTCCCGCGCGGCTGACGACAAAATTCGCCGTGCGTTGGAATTGTGCGGATATATCGATGAGGGCAGAAAGGACTGTTTCACCAGATTTCCGAAGACAGTCATCGGCACATACCCGGATCTCGTATTCGGAAAGGATCATGATGCAACGGCGGATCGTGCGGGCAAGTTCAACAATGCGGACGGCTGGATCGGGTTTTCGGATTTGCTGCACAAAGCCGCGGTTGCGGAATTCGTCCCTGGAAACGACGGGCGGATATTCATGGTCTTCGAAGCGGATCAGGCCATCCGGCACAGCGATTATTCATGCGCATACGACGATGAGCGATACCTGATGAAGCGTATCGACGGGTGCCTGAAAGCCGTCGGACCGGTCGACCGGGTGAAGGAAGAGACCAGGTGGTTTACCGCGGTATTCGCACCTGTTGAGCCCGAAAACGATCACGGCGCCGGGGGATACGCTTTTTCCGGGGCATTTCCCGGCAGACCGGACCTCAATCCTCTTGTGGATGGACTGGAGGAGGGAGACATGATCTATGGCTCCGAGGTCAATGCAAGAAGGCTTCAGCCCGTGGTCCCCGAATCGTGACAGGCCGGAAGACGACTTTTTGAGAAAGAGGAAACGATATGGAATCCGCAAATGTTTTTGAGTTTTACGAAATAGGAAACGTGTTCCGAACAGATGGCTGGACCATCCTGCCGCATACGGATATCCGCGCGTGCCTGGAACGTGCTTTCCGTGCTGCTGACAAATACGGACCGGATCATTCCGGTCCCCGGGCTGGCGATCCCTCCCCGGCAAAAAGGAAAATGGAACACGCCTTCTCCGAGCTGGAATGCGATTGGGACGGATTTCTCGCTCTGACGGAGAAGTCAAACTTTCTCGATCTCGTGCCGGGAAATGGCAGACAGGTTTTCATGGTCTTCCGGAACGACGATTATGTCGGCTCCTTCTTCAGGGATCTTGCTTTCGAGGACAAGGAATATACCGTAAAACGCGTGGATGACGGCATTCGGGCCATCGGGCCGATCGACCGGGTCAAGGAAATGACCAGATTCTTCTCCGCGTCATTCGTCCCCGTCGAAACCGGAGACGGTTACGGCACGGAGAAATATGCGCTTGCCGGAGCGTTTCCCGGCCTGCCCGATGTCGGCAAACAGTATCTGGAAGGCTTGAAGGAGGGAGACAGGATCGACGGCTCCGAGGTCAATGTCAGAAAACTTCGGCTCATGGAGCCGGAGAAGACAAACGAATCGCCCATTTCCGAAATGAATTCAGTCCGCATCGTTCCCCCGTCTTTCAAGACGGCTGTGAAAGACGTGGAACCCGCCGTGTTCTGCGAAACGGATGTCCATGCGTATCTGAATTATGCGTTTGCGATTGCGAACAAGTATAAAACAGACTTTATCAAGCCGTTTGCAGGATACACTTCCGATTTCAAGGGGGTCGGCCACTTGGAAAACAAAGGCATGTTCTACAAGATAGAGAACTGGCCGGATTTTGCGGACCTGACAGATCAATCCGTCGTTTTGGAAATCGTACCTGGAATCGATCGGCAGTTGTTCATGGTTTTCAGCTCGCCCCTGGTGATCGGATATCATGTCGTGATGCGCGCCCTTGACAAGGAAAAATACACCGTGAAAAGGATCGACGGCCGTCTGAAAGCGATCGGCCCGGTCGACCTGGTGAAAGAAGATACCGGATTGTTCTCCGTGGCTCTTGCTCCCGTCGTCAAGCTCGGGGACGATTACGGCGATGAAGAATTCGGGCTTTTCCGCGCGTTCCCCGGCCGCCCCGAAATCCATCCTTTTACGAGGGGACTGAAGGAAGGCGATGTGATCTCCGGCGCCGAGGTCAATGCGCGCAGACTCCAGCCAGTCGCGCGGGGGGCATGACATGAAGTATGACATCCCATGGCGCAGGCTGTGGCATATAGTATCATTGTCTGAACCGCAAAAATGTGAACCGAAAGGAGTATCATGAACAAACAGACTATGAAAACACTGAACTCGCTGAGCTTCTGGGCAAGCGTTTTTTTCCTGACGGCGGCTGTTGCATGCGGATTGCTCCGTCGTGTCTTCGGCCTAGAGCTTCCCGCTTATGTCGCAGGCTGGATTCTGCCTGTCTTCACGGCGGCGGCGGTCGGCTACCTCACGAACTGGCTGGCGATCCAGCTCCTCTTCCGTCCATACCGCCCGGTCGGATGGCTTGGCGGGCTTCAGGGAATGATCCCCAAAAACCAGGCAAATCTGGCCGATACGCTCGCAAAAGAGCTCCCCGCCAACCTGATGCCTGCGGAACAGATCGGATTTCAGATCCGCCGGAAGATCCGCGAGGCCATGCAGGAACCGGAACTTGCCGACCGGCTTCATGCGATGGTCGGGGATCATATCCGGGATGAACGCAGGAGGCAAGGGCTTGTGAGGCAAATTTCCGCGTTCCTGGGCACGGCCGGTTCAACGGGCCTTGAAATAGGATTCACGCCATCGAACGTCCGCAAATTCTACCAAACTTACGGTTCCAGGTTTGTCAAGGGGAAAGTGATTTGCAACAAAGATCTGCGGGCAAGGATACTGGATGAATTGAAAGAGCAGGTCCCCGGTCTGATCGGCGAAATCCGCGCGAACATGCCCGTCATGCTCGCGGAGTATATGCGCGACAACCCGTTCAAAGGGGCTGTCCTCAGCATTTTTACCGGAGCAAGCGGAGAGAACCTTCCATGGCGCCAACTCGAGCATGCAATCCGGAGCACGCTATCGGAACAGGAGGCCGATCAACGGGTGAAAGTGAAGCTTGCCGAATTCGAATCCCGTCTGGAAGGATACCTTGGTTCGCCTGAACTCGAATCGGACATCACTGCGCTGAAACGGAACGATGAAATCGGCAATGCGCTCACGGCACTGCGTGACGACCTTGCGGAAAGAATTCTGGATTATCTGGAAGACGAACTTGTTTGGCAGGTTGTCCGCGAACAGATTCTGCCGGGCATCCGGGTCTTCCTGCAGATTCAAATCCGCAGGAACAAAGACGCGATCGTCGCCGGGCTTGACCTGCCCGGTCATATCCGCAAATCGATCCTTGACCTGAAACCGGAAAACGTCCACAAACTCGTCGACAGCGTGTCCCACGAGGAGCTCGGCATGATCCAGCTGCTCGGCTTCGTACTGGGCGGCATCGCCGGATTCATACTCGTCTTCGCTCAATAACCGCAAACCGAAAAGGAGAAATGCAATGGCACCTTCCGTCATTCAACCGATTTTTGGCAAAAACCCGGAATTCTATGCGATGTCCTGCCCGAAATGCGGCTGGAAGGAAACGCTTGAACTCGACCCGTGCGAGATGGATGTGATCACGCTTGACGGGGAAGCCCCCAAGGGCCCGCGAAGCGTGACGGAACTGCCGAAATGCTGCCCGGAATGCGGCTCCAGGTTAACGAAGAAAAAACTTCCGATCAGTGTCTTTAACTGAAACAAAGGAATCGAATATGCTTTTTACGAAAAATACGCTCCGTCCGAACAGCTGTGCATCCTGTCAATTCTTCCAGACCAGCCATCGCGTCATCAAGATGTCGGGGTCCACGCCTTTCCTGGAAATCAAGGACACATGGGGGACCTGTTCACTGCTCTGCGATGGCAAATACAGGACGACCCCATATAACGAATGCCGTTACAAGGGAAGCCAGAGTCTGTACAAACGCTGGATAGGGATGCCGCCGATGCTGTGATATCAGCGTTATTTCCCGGTTGGTCGTTCTCTCGTCCTGTAGACGTGTGCACCAGCCATCAGCCAACACCCTTCGTGTTTTGGTCGCAGCACCGTAAAACATAGAAGGTGCTTTCTAATTCTTTGCGAGTAAAAAGGGAAAGGCAAACGGGGCAGTATCATTCAATTGTTAAAAAAGGCTTGACATTTTCTCAATTCCTGCTATTATAATTGATAAGGACGCCGCCATCTCCCTCAAAATTGTGTTTGGGGAGGAAACGGAAAACAGTTTCAAAAACAGACAACCTTAACCCCAAACATGTCCATATAACGAAAAAAAGAAAGGATTCTTTTATGTGTCAACTTGAACAAGCAATTCAAGAATTCCAGAATTTGGTCAGGATAAATGATTCTATTCCAGATAT
>Ga0265298_10004021_pt1 | contig 19012 bp, 19 predicted proteins | sample AusTroGonzalo_MG_3_FD_193486 | JGI IMG/M metagenome (GOLD analysis project Ga0265298, IMG submission 193486) | Bovine rumen microbial communities from tropical cattle in Woodstock, Queensland, Australia - Gonzalo_01 | ecosystem: Host-associated > Mammals > Digestive system > Stomach > Rumen ... | reverse complement strand
TGAAGCGCGGGGCGTTCGGATACTTCTTGAGCGCCTCGACGCACTGCTTGCCCTCAAGGTCGGTGTCGCACAGCGCCGCAATCTCGACTAAACCCGTCTTCTCAAACTCCTTGATGTCGTTCCACGCCTGCTGGCCGATGCCGACGCACGCAAGGCGCACCTTGTCGCCGGGGCCGAACGCGCGCCTGCGCGCGCAGACCTTGCCGCAGCAGCCTGAAATGTAGGGGAAAGCACCCGCTGCGAGGGCGGACACGAGAAACGACCTTCTGTTTACCTGCATCATGACTGTTCTCTCCTTGTTTTGACCGCGGGACGTTGCGTCACGGGGCTACGGAATGGATTATAGCAAATATGCGCCGTTTGTGACAATCCGAAAGATTAAGCTTCCGTCCACTGGACAATTTCGCAATCTTTTGGTAACATGGCGGCCATGAGGAAATACGCATACGGACAGACCCCTCCCGACATCGGCGAAAACGACTTCGCCCTCTCGTGGCTCGCCGGCGTCAGGCACCTGAAGATGCCGTCGGCTGGCGAGTCGTTCTGGCACGAGCACGGGGAGGTGCAGATAATGCACTGCTTCAAGGGCGAGTTCGGATACGAGTTCGAGGGGCATCCGCCGGCGGTTCTCACCGCCGGACACTACATCGTCATCCCCGCGTGCCTGCGCCACAGGCACATGAACTCGATAGACCCGGCCGGACACCGCATCGAGCTGCTCGTGCACCCTCCGAAGGGCAAGTGCGCGTTCTCGCTCGCGCCGCGCTCCGTCGTGAAATCGCTGCTGGAGACCGTCGTGTCCAGCGCCTGCCGCCCCGTCGCGGCCCCGCACGGACTCGGACGCCTGCTCCTGCGCCTCGACGCGCTCGCGGCGCGCGGCGCGAAGAGCCTCTCGCCCGAGGAGCTCGCGCTCGCCCGCTCGCTCGCCACGCTCGCGCTGCACTTATGCGCGGGCGCGGACGCCGCGGCGCACGACGAGAAGCCGGACGTAAGGCTGATGGACGAGGCGGTCGCTTGGCTGGAGCGCCACTTCGCGGAGAGCGTGCGGATGGAGAGCCTCGTCGCCTACATGGGCTACTCACGCTCGCGGCTCTTCGACCTATTCCGCAAGCACACCGGCCTTTCGCCCGCCGACTACCTCGCACGCTACCGCATAGGCGAGGCAAGGCGCATGCTCGAGGAAACGGACGCCAAGGTGCTCGACGTCGCGGAGGCGTGCGGATTCTCGAGCGCGCAGTACTTCAACGCCGCCTTCCGCCGCCTCACGGGGCTCACGCCGTCCGAATGGCGCTCACGCCACGGTCGGACGCATCACTGACTCTAACAACCGCTTGATCCTCTGGAACGCTCGGTTCACCATAGCATATCCGGACACGGCCACGAAACATCTTGACGCCCTTACAAAGCCGGCTCGTGGCGGCCCTTCTGCGCGCCGTCGGGATGCCGCTGGCACTTGGACGAGGTAAGCGAGGCAATCGACGACGACTTGAGTCCGCAGTACTTGCAGTAGTAGTTCTTCACCGCCGGCGCGGCAACCGCGCATGCCGCTACCACAACTGCGCCAACGGCAAGCGCAAACATTGATGTTTTCAGTTTCATTCGCTGCATCCCTCCTAGAACAAGAAATACCTATCTGCGACCAGAGACCTCACCAGCACCGGATGCCGTCCGGTCGCCATGTCGTACGGGCCAACCAGTCCGCGTCCTTCCAAGGCGTCGCAAACCAGTGCCGCGTTGAAGCGGTTGATGTGAAGGATCTCCTCTATCTGCTGGGGATGCAGCGAGTCTACGCGCCGATCCTTGAAGACTCTTTCAAGTTTGGCACACCACGCCTCGACGTTGTGCTGCACCACTTTCGCGGACGGACGCTCGTTCCATATGAAATCCGGGAGCGGGAGTGGATCGATGTCGCGAAGTCGGCGCATAACCTCAACCCGCCGTTCCTCCTGTCCGGTCGCACGACAGGCCTTCATCAACTCCGTCAGAAGCGGCACCGCCCGCGGATAGTCCATCGACTTCCGTTCAAGCCGCACGCACTTCCGGAACGCATCAAGCTCCCGCTGTTCCCGGAATAGAGAACGTTTCCACGTCCGCACGGTCCTCCACGCAGTCGTCAAGAACCACGTGAGCTTCTTCATGCGCCCCGCCTTGCGGGGTTTCTTGTTTCTTCTACCCATAGCATCTCCTTCCTGTTATCTGGTTCAGTGGGTCAAAACAGACGGGCTTTCAGCGCACAAAGCCGATGGGCATGCGGCTATTCTTCTTGCATGCAGATTCGGCCTCAAGCGCAGACAAAAGCTGCATATTGTCGGCACCTCTTTCCTTCCCGAGGAAATATAACCTCTCGCGCACGGTGCGGAAGTCACCGGGTGTCAGGTTCGGGATGGAGACAAGACGGCTTCGATCCTCGTCGGTCAGTGCGGACTTGAAATACCGCCTGAAGAACTTGACCTTTCCCTCATCGTCCAGTGCAGACATCTGCACCTTGAACGTAAAGCGGCGCATAATAGCCGAATCAAGATGCTCGACGAGATTCGTTGCGCATACGAGCACGCCCGTGAAGCGCTCCATCTGCTGTAGAAGCTCGTTCGTCTGGACTCGCTCCCATCCGTAGGAGGCGCATTTGCGATCATAGAGGAGGCCATCCACCTCATCGAAGAAAAGGATGGCGTGCTTCTCCGAGGCTTTCCTGAAGACGTCCGCAATCCGCTGCTCCGTTTCGCCGACAAGCGAGCGCAACACATCGCTCGCGGTTACTACGACTATCTCGGCCCCCGCCCTTTCGCCGAGATACTTCACGAACTCCGTTTTCCCGCATCCGCTGGGCCCGCTCAGGAGAATGCTCAGACGCGGCACGGCCTCGGAAGAGCGCCCCGTTTTCCGGAATCGGCAAACCGCCGCGACAATTTGGTCGAGCGGAACGTCGCTTTTGATGTCAATTCCGTCAAGCGAGTAGTTCGCCGCGAGCCGCGACGGCTTGTGCCGCGCTTTCTTCGACCCGCCCTTGCTCTCGACTTTCGGACGCTCGCCACCGGCGGACTCCTTTGAGTTCGCTTCGCCCTTATCGCAATTTCCTCCGGAATCGGGTGCCGAGGCGTCCATGATGATCTCCAGCAATGCTGTAGAGCACGCCGTCATGGTATCCATGGCTATCAGGAAATTATCGCCCAATGCGGCATCAGGATCGGACTTAAGAGCCAAAGGCGGCAGGTCGTGCTGGTATTGGAAAGCGCCGTCTTTCTTGCTAACAAAGAGCGTTCCGATTCCGCTACCTTCTGCATTGAACTCGTTCGCAAACACAGCGATGGCGGTGCGCTTCGACTCCGGCACTCGCAACGGCATCCTGCAGGAAAGCATGACAAGATCGTCGGATACCGACACCTTCCATGGAAGAATGGAAACCAACCCCTCGTCAGTGAGATAATTCCCCTCGAAGCATATTTTGCCGTCCTCCACACTCTCGGAGAAACTCGCGTCTATCCTCTTAAGGAACTCCCTCACGACTGCCGCGTTCGCGTCGCGTTCCGCCAGCTGCGCAGCCCGCGCCGCGAGCGCCTCGACCAACGCCGTCCTCGCCTCCGCCTTCTTTGTCTTCCTTGCCATTGGCTACTTCCTTGTTTTGCGTGCCCGCGCAGTTTTCGGGAAACGAACAGCGCTCCTTCACTCCGGCGCAACGGCACAGTTTTACCGTCTTTGATACGCCAGCAGTGACGAGAGCGCTCGCAGAGCCCCGGGCCTCACGGACCCGATACATCGTCAATGACATCCGAGGCATCACCCCCGAACGCCGCTTATTATATCATATTTTTCGCACCTGTGCGGGTAGCGTCCCCCAGAAGAAGACCGAGAAGTTGACAATTTCACATTTACGATTCTATCGCCCCTTTCTATTCAAAGGCCGCGAGTTTCACGCGAAGGAGCGTCATTCTTGCGGAGAATGGCGCGGAAGGAGTCGGTCGACAGGGATGCCTCGACGGAAGTGCCGCTGACACTCGCTTCGAAGGTCTTATCGCCCTTCTCGTTCTCGCAGCCAGGGTTCTTCGCCTTGAAATCGGCGATGACCTTCTTCTGCCGTTGCTCGGCGGACTCCTTGTCCTTGCACGTGACGACGGCCTCGATTGCGACGATCTTCTTGTCGGGAAGCGAGACGCTGACGCCGACCGAATCCCATCCGTTTGTCGGCCCGACCGTGTCGCAGTCCAGATACTCGTACTTCACGTTAGCAAGCACCACGCGCGCCGGCGCATCCAGCCCCCACTCGGCCCGCACCGCGGCGTTTTCGACATCAAGCTTCTGCCCAAGCCGAAACCCCGCAAACTCGACGAGCGCACTTTTCGCGGCACTTTTGCCCGCGCCTATCTGCGGCAAATCCGCCGCGGAAACCAAGCGCGACAGAAACACCGCATACACGATACAAAACAAAATTGCAAGAGTCTTCATTCGTTTCCTTCCTTGGTGAACTCATTCACCATGAGACCCGTTAACTCATCTTCTTTTCTGGCTCTCTTTCCTAGTTCAATAAGCCGCGTCGAGGCCTTCAACGCCTCAAAGCGGTCCGAAAACCATAGCCCTTCCCATACACTCTCCAAATCGGACTTAACTTCATACAATAGTCCCCTGTACAATTCTGTACCATATACCGAGGTAACATGTCTCAAATAATGCGCCCCGTTAATTGACTCTGCATACCTTCGCATAACGGCCTCCATCTTCTCCTCATCATCGTCGATGTACCCTTTGCATTTCCTATAATCCGCAGAAGTCTTAAACGTCAACATGACAAAAGGCAGATCATAAAGCAGCACGCACAAAGTATGCCGCGATTTTTGCGCCAACGGCTCAAACTCTGACAAAATGGCGTCAACAGCGGATTTCGACTTAGGGAAGATCAAACGCTCTGAATCAGCATATTCTTTCAATCTGATTTGCATGCGTCGCAGGACCTTAAGCCGCGGAATAATTGCCGCTTCTGCACTTTGCCACGCAGTTGAAATATCTTTAGGCAACGCCTTAATGTCTTTCACATATAATTCTTCACCGCACAGCTCCATATTGCCGTACAACGCCTTGTAACCAGCGTAGCAATTAGCGTACAACTCGTAAACTTCACACAACCCGGTTTTTATAAATTTTTGAAACAAGTTCGGTGCGACAACCCCCACCACGGACCACTCCTGTTCCCAAGACTCGAACAGTTCCCACGGCTCGAACCCTTTCCTCGTAAAAACTTCTTCACTCTGGCAACAAAAATCAAACATCAACATAATATAGGCAGGGAATACAGGACTAAAGGCATCGCAGAATCTGGAAACACTTTTAAGCGAATGGCTTTTGCTTTCTGTATAGGCCTGTATCACCCTCCACTCAAAATTCGTCCCGCCTTCTTGAGTATTGGCGACACTTGGAAACATCCCTTTACCGACAAGATGACCCCTGACAACCTTTCTCAGAACAGGATCTATACTAGGACACCCATCGTAAAACGCATATCCATCGCAAAAAGCAAAAGACAATGAGTCAAGCATCGTGATTTGAGCGTCAAGGACAGCACGAATTGCCGATATGTCGTCGGGAGACAATTCTTCAAAAGCTTTTAGCTTAGGCAGTATCTTCTTATTCCATGCAGCGATCATCGCATCGGCATAGACCTCGGCAGTTACATTGGTTTGCTTGAGAACTATCTCGCGTTCTGGACCTGTCACCTTTACCGTGACGAATTCGTTGTCGAGAAACGCCTCCTCTTCGACAGCGTTAAGCATAGGCACTGCATTGGCACGCGCAATTAACGCCGCGCCAAGCGCCAACACAGCAAAACAACCAGTGTTTACTTTCATAGTATTATACCCTCCTTTTCATAATCCATAGTCAAATGCAGACGCATCGCCATTAAGGTCAAAAGCGCTGTCGTCGCCCTCGAGATCAAAACTACTAGGTATGCCAGAAGTGTCAAATGCGGACTCGATACCCACGCAGTCAAAGGCGCATTCCACTTCAAGCAGCTCGTCAGGTATGCAGCCGAGAACATCGTCAAGAGTGAACTCAGATTGCCTCATCATGTCAAAGGCAATATCGCACAGCACATAGCCTCCGATGCCTATAGCCCAGACAATGGGTCCGCCAGGAGAAGCCCCAAGCACTACTGCAACGGCAGTTGCAGTTCCTACTGCAGCAGAAGAAATCAGATTCTGTGCAGAAACACGCTCAAACTCATCCTGCGACATCTTCCCCGCCTTGAAAGCAGCAACCGCGACACCTTCTGAAATAACGAACGCAAGCACACCTTCCGCCGCCCCTGCCTTGAATGCTTTCGAATGGACAAACAAGGCATATCCGCTGGCTCCAGCGCCGCTTTTGACCGGCATGATATATCCCTTTACTTTCTTAACACTCCCCTTTGCCCCTTTGAACTCTTTTGGCATCGGCCCTTTGGTCATCTTGCATTCTTTGCAATTCTTCTTCACATCGTCCGCCAAGTCTGCGTCCGACAAATTCTTGCCTTTCGCCTTCTGCTTCGCCCTGAGTTTCTCGCGCTCTGCTGCCTTTGCCTTTTTCTTCGCGTCTATATCTGCAACCTTCTGCTTCGTCCTGCGCGTTGCGTTTGCGTCATTTACATTCACCGCCACGTCAGGATCCCACAACCCTTTCATCACCTCTTTGTATAGATTATATATTCTTGTACCAATCTTCTGTTCGCTCAAGAAATCCATCAGCTTGGCAGCTATATACTTTACAGGCATCTTCTGATCGTTGCACATTTTGACAAAGGCCCTGATCTTTTCGCAAAGCGCCTTCGCCCTATCTCCTAGCAAGACTTCGAGATTCTTGCAAAGATCATCAACAACGTCTTCAAGTTTCATGACCCACTTGAACTCACTGCTGTCCGGTTCGAGATCGGCAAGCAAATGTAAGTCCCAGATGATACCAGCAAACGCCTTGGCTTTCTCTGGAGGAAGTCTAAAAATCTTGGCAACCAGCTCAATTGTCTCTTTCTGATATCTGTGCCAGTACTCGAGGAATTTCTCTGGCGAGATTCCATACTTCGCTAGTTCATCCAACACTTCCTTAGGCGGATCTCCGCCGAATGCCCACCCATGACACAACATTCTGTGCTTTCTCGGGCTCGAGAGAGCCCCCCTTGGTATACCGAACATCTCTTCAAGCTCACGCGGCATCGAATCCATCTTCCCGCTGACCTGCCGAAAAACTTCGTAGAACCCAGCATTGGCCTCGTCTGCCGCCTTTGCCGCCCCGCTTGCGTTTGAAGAATACACGCCAGAGGAAACCCGATCCGAAGCGGCTTTTGCATCGTTCCCATCTGGCGTTCCAAAGCCATTAAGGACACGAGCCACATCGTTGTAGTGCATCTGCCATTCACCATGTCCAAAGGCATTCATGGAAACGAGCAAGCAGCAGTAGAACGCCGCGGCAAAAACAAACAGCTTGTTCATCTTCACTTCGTTTCCTTCTTGCTCTTCCTGAAGTCGTAGGGTGGGATTGGATTGGGGTCTTTCCAGAGTCCGCGTTTTGCCGCGCGCGCGGCGGTTTCGGCATCGGCATAGGACTGCGTGTTGTCGAAGTGCTTGTAGTGCCAGGCCAAGCCGTCCTTCACCATCTGTAGATTGATGTCGGTGCGCACCGCGGCGTTTGTGCCGCCCGACGGGACATCAACCCAGACCGTCCCAAGCAGGCGTCCGTACTTGTCCTTCTTCTCCCACTCCACCTCGATGTCTTTACCGGCAACAAAGGAGGCAAGATGCTGGCGCGAGACATTGCCGAACGCCTGTCCCTTCTCGGGCGCGTCGATCCTGTTCAGCCGAATCTTGTGCTGCACGTTCGTGACCAGCACGGTGATCGTGTCTCCGTCCGCAACCTTCACGACGCGTCCGCTCAGCGTCGCCGCCGAAACTGCAACCGTGGCAACCACAATCAATGAGCAAATCATCAATCTTACTGTTGCCACGTTTGCACACACTGAAGATTCCTGCTTCGTCATCTTATTTCTTCAAGTGTATTATGCTGCTTATCGCTATCATCAGTCTCAAGGTTCACTTTATACAACTTGCACTCATGAATGAAACTTTCATACTCTGGTGTAGAAAGTTCGTCTTTAAGTTTCATTGTCAGACTTACATATCCACTTGCGGCGTAGCGCGTTCTGATGCCCTTCAGCATCTCTGTTTGGCAAATTGCCTGGCAATAGTCAGACATGACATCCATCATCTTTTTTTCATTGTCATTGATAAAAAAGAACAAGCCCTTGCAATCCTCAAACATCCCTTTTGCCCGATAGGTCAAGATACTGAACGGGATGTCATACATTGCATAGTCAAGCCACATAGAGAACTCCAAGTAGGCATTCTCGCTTTTCATCAAGGCATTTTGAATGTACTTTCTTGTCTTGGGGTCAGCAATGTACTTGCTTTTCCGCGACTTTTTCAACTGCCGACGAACTTCCCGCATCTCGTCAAGATAAACAGCCATCTCATCACGGGCTGCTATCCATTTGTTCTTCAGATCTACGACGTGAGTGCTCAATCTTCTGGCCCCGTCCTGCATGTCGCCCGGCTGAAGCGGCTTATACTCGCCTTCGTAGTAATCCCACAGCAGCTCGACAACAAGCGGAGCAAACCTCATGGCTTTATCAATAGTAGTTCCCACCTTCTCTTTCTCAACAGAACCCTCTTTCTGCCATTCGCCCAGCAAACAAAAGACGTCGCCCGCCAAATCAGCAACAGGGAATGCATCCTGCATTGCGGAAGATGTCTTTACACTATCGAAAGACCCCGTGGATTCTTTTACATCTTTCATTACACGAGTCATCACCTTTCTCGGAACAACCTGAAACTCAGTCGCCCAGTTCCGAATCAAGACACGAACGGCATCGTTGCCACCTAGGAACTTTGTTTTCAGCTCTCCTACAATATCACTCACGTCTTTGTAGAAGCCTTCCAATTTGTTTCCGCCAGGGACCTCAACTCTGCCACTCCATTTAGAGCCAGTCATGTCGTCAAGCGTTGCATAAAACATCGCCTGGACCACATGCAATTGAACGCCGATGCAGAAATCAATCAGGCGCGCATCTTCAGCGGTCAGCGGCTCACATTGGACAAGCTTGCCGCGAAGATAACCATTCCAACACTTGGCATAAAGAAAATTATCCAAGTCAGCCAACGTGGCATCCGGATTGATCTTCTTGAATGATCGCGACTTCTCGTCTCCCATGACATAAACAAAGTTATCATCGCGAAATGTCATTGTCGGGACGGCAGTCGCGCCATTCGCTTCACTGTTTTGCACGTCTTCCGACACTCCTACTGCACCTGTCCGATTCTCGGGGTTGTGACTTGCAAGAGCAAATCCGCAGATTGCAATTGCTGTTATGGCTATCGCTCGTTTTATCATGGTTTCTCCTTCTGTTGATGTTTTGTGTAGTGCTACCTAAAACTCGAATATTGAATCATTATTCGGCTTGTAATCTAGAAATGATTCTCCGCCGCGATAATCAAACATAGATTCCCTTCCATTGAATTCAAGGAAAGCCTCATACCCGGAATAATCAAAACACGTCTTTCTTCGCTGGATCTCCGAGGGAAGCTCGCCCATAACATCATCAAGGGTAAAAGTCGGCCCTTCAACCATCTTTCGGATATTTGAGAATACAATGTCACACAAGGCGTAAGACCCAATGCCGATCCCTAACACTACCAATCCAGCCGGGGAAGCTCCGAGAAGTACCGCGACAAATGTCGCACTGCCCGTAAGAATTGCATCTGCGCAATTCTTCCCTGATTCCCACAGGAAATCGTCATGGGTAATGTCTCCGTGAAAGTACTGATACATGGTCGTCCCCTCTGAAACAACAAGTGTCACGACGCCTGCCACGATCCCGGCCTTGAGCCCTTCTTTAAAATTCTCCACAGGTATGGAAAGTACCAACGCCGAACTTCCATCCTTCATCTCTACACGCTGCAACACCCCAATTACTTTCTTGACGTCCTTAACTCCCTTCATCGACTTTAGCGCATCTGGCGAATATACATTATCAAATGTGTCATATGCCTTCTCTGCCATTCTGCGCGACCAATTATCTAATCTGTTGTCGTATGCTGTTTGAATCCCCTTGTACATCTTGTACGGCTTTGACTTTGCCAGCGACTGCTTCAAGTCATCAACCAACTCAAACGCCTGCGATATCACGCCTTCCGCCCCAAACATCGCTTTCGTAATCTTCTTCAGCGCTTCATAGTCAAGTGAACATACTTCGCCTGTATATCCCATCCGCTTCAAGACAGCCGTCAACCTCTCGCTAAACTCCTTATTGTGGCTCTTCAGTATCTCCAGGATTCGCGCAGCTCTTTCCTGTGAAGTAAGGGTCTTTGGTAGACGCTTTATCTCTTGTCTTATCTGTTGGGATAATCCATTGTTGTTTCCCAACAGCCTGTTAATAGACTTCAAGTAGTCGTTCACCCAAACATCAACTTCTTTCAGGTGCTCAGTTGCAACGGTCGTGTGATCGCCAAGAAGATGTATATCATAGATCATGGACGCTATTGCCTGCGCCGCTCTGTCAGAATTCGGTCCGGCCAGATGCAGTGCCTGCTTGACCGCTTCCCTGCGAGTGATTACAAACTGACGCCATAATTCCACAACCCTTTCTGTGCAGCCAGGATAGCGCTTCTCCATATCTTCCAGAAACTTTTTGGGTATGGCACCGCTCAAGCCCCAATGCGCAACATCCCGATGCGCACCTGGAATCGAACCAAATTCCTTTCGCAAAGTGTTTAGGAACGAACTTCCCTTTTCGGCCAGGTCGGCAGGCTTTGATCCCGCTCCCATGTCTACGCCCTGAGAGATGAATGCCGCCAACTCCTTGGTCGGCTCTGTCCGCGACGAGTTGAACATTATGTCGGTGACATCTTTTATATGCGCCGATCCTGTTTTCCCAAAGCCAGCGACTGCGGCAAGGGCCACCAAACAGCATATGAGCAGCCTTTTAATCATGGCTCATTCCTCCCCACGGCGCTTCCGCCGCGCTACAGCCCCTCCACCAGTTGCACAAGCTCGGCGCGGAGGCGCGTGGCTTCGGCGGCGTCGTTGTGCGCGACCGCATACGCCAGCAAGCCCTCGAGCTTCTGGATATGCGCCATCATCTTCTCTCGTTGTTCAAGGTTCATTTTCTTTCCATCTCCTCACGCAGTCTGGTCAGAATGCCGCAGGCGCTCCATCCCTCCTGACGCAAATCTCGATGTACCGGATGCAGCCCCGCAAAACTACACGCGACCCCCACGGCACGAATCTAGCAAGGCCCGAACCCAAGAGGATTGATCCTGATGCGTCAATCTCCAGCTCAGCAGCCCCCTTTTGCATCGCCTTGCCGCACCCTGCAAACTCCATCTCAGGGACCAGACAATTCCTGTCTGATGATTTGTCGCGCATGAAATAGATTCTGCCGGAGCAGCCCATGCCGGGAAGCCAGTCCTTAGGCAGGCGTAGCACACCTGCCGCGCTAACTTTTCGCCGATAGGATCCTACAAAAACAAACATACGCCCCCTTCTCTGCTGCCTCGGATCCTCACGGCTGCGAGAATCCGAGGCAGTGTTGCCACAGCCAACAACACAATCACGAAGCCGCAAGAAACTTCTGCGCAAGTGCCGCGACTTTGTTTGACTTGTTATCGAGTGAACCATTATCCTTCATGATGCGAGAGTCAACAAGGGCACGAAGCACCTGATACGTTGAAACGGTCGCAACAACCCGCTTCTGGCAATCTTCAGAGTATTTCATGTAGTCTGTTCCATATTTATCGACAATAGACACAAGCCCATCCAACTGCGGGATGAACAGCTCACACACCTCATTGGTTAGTTTGAGATAAAGCGCCGCCTGGTCTGACAGGCCCTTGAGTGCCGTTGTAGCCGTGGCAAGTTCCGCCGCAACCTTTCGTGCCTTGGCAAGATTGCTTTTGGCTTGATCAAGCTTGGCGCTCGCCTTGGCACCAACCACACAGCCAAAAATGGCCAATGCGGGGCCAGCAACAAGCCCGCCAAGAACTGCCATACCTGCAGCCATGCCACCGCCGCCAGCGGCAATTGCACCGCCCCCGAGCCACGCGAGGGTTGCATTAGTCGCCGCAACACCACTAAGCGAAGCAATTGCCGTCCCTGTCGACGCGGCGGCGAATGTTCCAACCGCGCCAAAGGCGCCAAATGCCATCGCCCCGCCTGCCGCCAGACCGCCAGCTGCCCCAGCGAGCATGCTCATGAACTTAAGTTCATCAGCCTTGATTTCGGCAACATCAAACTTCTGGACGAGAGGTTCTTTGCTAAGAGGCAAGTCCTTGACGTTGAAATTGCGAATCTTCATGAAGGTCTCGATGAACCTCGCAATTGGCTGCTTGCGCACAAAGATGCGCTTGTTGCCAAGTTGCGTGAGCCACCGCTTAAGTCCATCCCGAGCTTTCTCCGCAGAGCGTTTTGCACCGTCAAGAATGCCCTGCGCGCGCTTGTTCGTATCGTTTGCATCCGAGTTGTCCATCGCCGCCTTAACGCCTTTCCCGGCCCCGAAGAGACCCAGACCAGTGCAAACAGCGATTACACAACCTGTAGTCAGCGTGATAACCATGATGATTTCCTCCTTTTTATCTTGACGCAATATACTCCCTGAGGTTCGCGACCTCAAAGTCATACATGTCCTTGTAGTTCTGTTTCATGTCAGCGCCCGTGGCCGCCTCCATCTTTGCGTAGATCTCACCGATCTTCTTCACTCGCTTTTCAACATCCGCTAGGAATTTGTCGGTAACGACCGCTATCCGCGGGGCATTCTTCGCCAACCCTGCCTTTAGCATCTTAGCCACGTTCTTACTGACATTGGAGGCCAAAGCAAAAGTCGGCGACACAATAGGCATCCCAACAACAATACCATCGAGACCAATCAGCTCACGACAACTATTGGCATTAAACAGCCCCTGCAACTCTTTCACCGCCAAACGCTCAATCTTTGAGTAGTCGTTGTCCGCACAACAAATCCCAATCCATATGGCAAACGCGCTTCGAACAACATATGAACTGCTGGCGACACCAGAGACAAGCGGCGCGGCTTTGGCAGCAAACGCCTTGACTATCTCCTCATCCCCTGAATAAAAGGCACGAAGGGCAATGAGTTTTCTGGCATCTTCCGAAACTCCTTCCAGGAATGTCATTACTTCTGGATCCGCATAACGCTCTCCAAACAATAGCTTCATCAATTCCCGGAACTGGGCCTGCTCCCGATCGCAAATCGTCCCATCCATTGCCGAGAGAAGGTAGGCGATTTTCAATATCGCCTTTGCCTGCTCGAAGCCGATGTCACGAGACTCGACATGCTCTTGGTTTCTGCTCATGTTTGATCTCCTTTCTTGGTTAAAGAACTAATGGTTTAGATGGATCAGCCATAATCCCATCGAACTCCGACTTGCTACGATACTGCGGAGTGCCGCCAAGGGCTACGATCAACGTGTTCGTGCCGGCAATGTATCCATCAATGTCGCCTATCTCAAGGCATTCCTTTACAGTACCGAACGTAACATCAAAAAATTGCCGCTTCTCCGCCAAATACTTGTCGATGTTCGCCTGCAATTCCGCTCGGCACTCCCGAAGGAGTGCTATAGCCTCCTCGCACTCTTTCTCAATGCGGATCCTCTCCTCCCGCGCCAGTTTCGCAATCTTGAGGCTGTCCTTCAACTCCTTGTACGAAGAACTTGCAATGAAATATCCAAGCATGCTTCCTGCCATGGCACCAACGATCGGTATCGGAATGGCAACTTGCCCAATTGCGGCGAACAACGCGCTCGTCGTCATACAATAGCCCTTAACGCCAAGCTCCTCAACACATTGCAAGCCATCGATCTTTCCCTGAAAGTACTGAGTCATCGTCTTCCCGATTTCGAATGCCGCCGTAGCCATATATGCCGGCAGACTGGACTGCGACAGCATACGCACATATGAACTAGAGGCATTCTGGGCAAACCCTTTGACCACAGCCCCGGTGAATGCTACACCATAGGCACCGGCCGCCGACACCGATGTGTCGATGGCAACGGCCTTTGCCGCTTCACCTATCTTCTTCTTGCCTCGATAGACGTCAACCAGATTCCTGGCAAGGGACATACCTCCGCCAATCGCAGCACCCATTTTCAGCTGCTCCATGCCGGCGCGATGAGCAACTTTTACAATATCTTTCGCCGTCGAGACCTCTGGATTTAGATAGCCCTCAACAGCCTCCGCATTGGTAACCTTGCTCTGTTCCAGATTTCTGTCGATAGTCTCGAGCTTCGCCAACTCCGCCTCGCGATTCGCCAAAGCGTCGGCGTTGCCGCTCGCCCTCAGATGCGCTATTTGCTCCTTGACGTTTTTGATGCGCTCCGCGAGTTCTTCCTTAACGCCGTCGTAATAGTCCTTCGGGACCATCAGCTTGCAGTCATTGTCAATGTACTTGCGACAATCTTTGCCTGAAAGGATATCAAGGCACTCCGAAGGCGTCTTGCCGCGGAACTTCATCTGCGCACTGCTTCCAGGAACGGGGTTCCCAGCGGCATCCACCTCGCTTGTAATGTCATAGAGAGGGTCATTCACATGTCCCGGGAGGTCATCAGTTCTTACCGTGGTCGGAGTCTTGCCTGCAATGGCCTCCTCCGCGCGGCGCCTGGCAACCTCTTTCACCTCGGCAGTGTACCCAGCCTTCGCCCGCAACTCCGCATAGTATTGCTTTGGATCGACGTTGGGGTCCGAAGATATCTTATACTGCGAGAAATCCTTGAGACCGCGGTTCCACTCCCGTCCCAAATCGTTATCAATACCAGAGTATGCCGCCAGGTGTTCTTTCACGGCCGCTCCATAGCGCAAAACAGCATCAACGGATGCACCAGAAATAGCCATCCCGGTCAGCGACCCAGTGTTTGCAACACGATCATTTTCCATGCCAGAAATTCCCCTTTCGTTCGTTTTACAGTCCCTCCACCAGCTGCGTCAGCTCCGCGCGGAGGCGCGTGGCTTCGGCGGCGTCGTTGTGCGCGACCGCATACGCCAGCAAGCCCTCGAGCTTCTGGATATGCGACATCATCTTCGCTCTCTGTTCAAGGTTCATGGCCCCTCCCAGGCGGATTTGCCGCGATACAGCCGATCACCCTTCAATCCCCACGCCTGATAACACTATTGCATCCCTTCTACTCCAGCTCTTCTGCTTCAATTTCCTCAAAATCGACAAGTTCATAGTCACTGCCGAGATATTCTGTGTAATAGGCCGGCTTAAGATGTACAAAACAAGTATGCTTTTTTCCATCCTTAACTAATTCGAAAAGTCTTTTGCCAACGCCCGAATCCTTTCGTGCATATCCATTTATATACTCTGAATACCTCCACACGCCATTGTCGTCCGAAAAGCCCCACACATCAACGCCACGATAATTTCTTTTCTTGTCGCCAATCGGATTCTTATCGGTAATTGCCACAAGAGCAAAAAACACACCACCCGCACTAGGCTTCTCAGCATGGAACAGAAGCGGGGCAATTGTAGGTTTAAGCTTTGATCCGCGTGGAACTTTGGCCCTAAAGGTACAATCGCGAATACGCTTCTTGGCGGCAGGTACCGCCTTGTGCGACTCGACGTTCTTGGCGGCAGGTACCGCCTTGTGCGACTCGACGGGGCCCCTGTTTAAATCTTCTGATTTCATGGCAACTGATTTCATGGCAACGACGAACGCGGCCACAGAGAAGATCAGTGCCAACGATGACACTATAATTGCTGCTATGCCTGTCCTGTTAGTTGTTATTCCCATTGATCTCTTAACGTTGTTTTCCACTGATGCCTCAGTCATTGAACTCTCCCGCACATCCATAGTGCGCTTACGCTCGGGCGCCTTTTCACCCAGCACAAATTCTTTCCCGCAGTGCGGGCACGCAATATTTAACCCCAACCATCCAGTCTCAATTTCCATATGCCCAGAACAGAACGGGCATTCTACTACTTTATTGGCCATGTCATTCTCCTTTCTTCTGCAACATTTCTGCCACAGTGTGTTAATTTACAATATTTACAATCATTACACCGACTTCAAAGGCTTAGCGCTGATATGCGCCATCAGTAACGTGATCTTTTTCGTTTCGATGCCGTACCCAACATCCTTGCTCAGATCTTTACCTTCATTTATCGTCTGCATTTCATTTTCCTTTCAAATCTCTTCCGAAAGGCGGCGCCGTTCGGCGCGGAGGCGCGCGGCCTCGGCGGCGTCGTTGTGCGCGACCGCATACGCCAGCAAGCCCTCGAGCTTCTGGATATGCGCCATCATCTTCTCTCGTTGTTCAAGATTCATGTTTTCCTCCCTTACGCCGCGTAGAGGCGCTTTTGGATTTCGCCGAAGAAGCCGAGCGCATCGGCTGGATTGGCAAAACCGAGGTCGGCGAGCGCCGCCGGGATGCTGCCGTTGTAAAGCTGGTTCAGCACGTCCGTGAACGTGGCGCGATTCAGCTTCCAAACCCCGTCCTGCACGTAGTTGGAAAGTACGATCTCCGCGAACTTGCGCCTCGACTCGCTCATTCCCGCGAGCACATCCGCAAGCCGTTCGACTCGCATCGCCCGCGTCACGGGATGGACGTTATACGCAAGATCGAGCATCACGTCGAAGACATCATAGTCCTGAAGTTCCGAAAACTTCTGCACGTCCCTCAGAGAATCCTCCGTGAATCCTGCGTCCGCTATCGCCTCCAAGAACTCCTTGCGGCTCTCTTCCGTGCTCCACTTCGCCCTAAGTGCGTCGGGGCTGTCTATTGCGTTCTTCACCGCTGAGACGAAACGCTCGAGGAAGTCCCGCGTCTGGATCATCTCGTCGTCGAAGAACACATAGCTCTCCCAAATCGCGGAGATGTCGCGCCCGCTCGAAAGCGTAACGACAATCTCGTGCTCCGGCCTCGGAGGACAGATGCAGTTCGGCAACGGCATCCCGCAGACCGGGCAAGTCTTCTCGCAGACGCAGGGCAGCTGCCCGCAAACCGGGCAGGGCTTCTTCCCCTTCTTCTCGCAGATGCAAGGATTCTCCCCGCACCTCGGACACGGCACGTCTGGCCGCCACCAGTCGTCGCTCTTGAAGTGATCCGTCGCGCCGACGAAATCGTATATCTTGAAGTAAGGCTTTCCGGTGTAGGTGCGCGTCCCGCGTCCGATGATCTGGCGAAACTCGACCATGCTCCTCACATTGCGATAGAAGACGATGCTTCTGATGTTGCACGCGTCCACACCCGTGGAAAGCTTTTCCGATGTCGTGAGGATGGTCGGTATCTTCAGGTCGTTGTTCTTGAAAAGCCGCAGGTAGTAGTCGCCATAGCTCCCGGCGTCAGCCGTGACCGTCTCGCAGTAGTGCGGCTTGTAGATTCCGCGCCGCTGCGCTTCCTCGTTGATAAGCCGCGCGATTCGCCGCGCATGCTTCTGGCTGACGCAGAACACGATCGCCTTCTGGTCAAGCGGCATGCGCTTGAAAAGCTCGTCCACAAAATGGCGGTCGCGCTCCTTGATCAGGATGTGCTTGCGCTCGATCTCGTCGTTCTCGTAGACCTTGTTATCGTCGATTTCCTCGGGGAAGTTGATTATGTCGCCGTCTTCGACCTTGTATGCCTCAAGCGTCGACTTGCACCGCTCAACGCGGTAAGGCGAGAGATACCCATCCTCGATTCCCTGCTGGAGCGAATAGACGTAGGCAGGCTTGCCGAAGTATTCGTAAGTCGATCCGTTGACGTCGGCCTTGGGCGTCGCCGTAAGGCCAAGATGCGCCGCACTCTCGAAGTAGTCCAGTATCTTCCTCCACTGGCTTTCGTCCGTTGCGCCGCCGCGATGACACTCGTCGATGATGACAAGGTCGAAGAAGTCCTTGCCAAATATCTCGTATTTCGTATCGTTGCCGTCTTCTCCGAGAAGCGTCTGGAACAGCGTGAAGTATATCTGGCGATCAAGCTTCAGCTTTGTGCCAGCTTCGTATCGGAAGCATTCCCCGGCCTGGAAATAGAAACTGTCATACGCCTGGTCCGCAAGCACGTTTCTGTCTGTCACGAAAAGCACCCTCGGCCTCTCGACCCCGAGGTTCGCCTTTTGCCACTTGACGGCCATGAGCTTGTGGACAAGCTGATATGCGATGAACGTCTTTCCCGTCCCCGTCGCAAGCGTCAGCAAGACGCGCCTTTCGCCCATGCCAAACTTGTGGATGACGGACTCGACCGCACGCTCCTGGTAATAGCGGATGTCCCTACCGCCCGCCCTCGACCACGGGACCTTGGCGCACGCCTCCTCAAGTCCAGTCACAGGCGTCGCCGCCACCTTCCCCGTAAGCTCCGCAACGGTCGGGAACTCCGCCATCGGGAACTCACGCGTCGCCTGGGTCGCGAGGTCGATCTCGAGAACTTTTACGCCATTGGTGGCATACGCGAATCTCACACCAAGCGCCTCGCCGTAAAACCTCGCCTGCGCCTCGCCAGCGTCAAAATCCCTAATTGCCCTTTTCGCCTCAACGACAGCAATCCTCTCACTGCCGAAGAAAAGCACGTAGTCGGCAAACTTCGGATTGTGGTGCTTCGCATCCGAACCAATGCGCCCCGGTGCAACGGGATACTCGGGCTCCCAATGCGCTGGCGCAGTGTCCCAGCCGGCCGCGTTAATCGCCGGATTGATTAGCTGCTTTCTCGTCTGCGCCTCGTTCATTGTTCGAACGCCTCCGCCAAGATTGCCTTTCGAAGATTCTCCGCCGCCGCAAGACCGCGCAGCGCCACCGCCTTCAATTTCTCGCACCGCTCCTTCGCAGCGTCAAGCTTAGCAACTATCTTTTCTTGGTCCGAAACTGGCACACAAAGCACATGTAAGTTGGTTAGCCGCGATGCCTTTATCCCCTTCGCAGTTGCTCCTGTCGCTTGCTTCCACAAAGCGCTCTGAAACCAATCAGACAATAGACAATAGAGATAATACTTATTACAAGCCCTTTCCCCGTTGCCTTTCCAT
>Ga0265298_10004019_pt1 | contig 19017 bp, 20 predicted proteins | sample AusTroGonzalo_MG_3_FD_193486 | JGI IMG/M metagenome (GOLD analysis project Ga0265298, IMG submission 193486) | Bovine rumen microbial communities from tropical cattle in Woodstock, Queensland, Australia - Gonzalo_01 | ecosystem: Host-associated > Mammals > Digestive system > Stomach > Rumen ... | reverse complement strand
CTCAAGAACATAGTCCATCTTGTCCGGCACGGAGAAGCGGATGCCCTTTAGCTCCTCGTGCGGCATTTCACTGGCGCGGGCCAGCACCTCCTGAAACGCGGAAAGAAGATCGTACAGGTCTAGGTTCGCGAGCGCGCCGCGCGCATCGGCCGCCGTCTTCTCGAACTTCGGGCGTCCGCCGCCGTAGTCGAAGCAGCTTTGGCGCATCGCCTCCATGGCCTCGAGTCTGATCGCCGCATCCTTGAACTTCTTGTATTCGATAAGCTGACGAACGAGGTCAAGGCGCGGATCGACCCATTCCTCGCCCCCCTCTTCGCTGGCATTACGACGCTCCACCGGCAGGAGCATGCGCGACTTTATCACCATCAACGTGGCCGCCATCACGATGAATTCGCCAGCTATGTCGAGGTCCAACGCACGCGCCGCCTCGATGAACTTCATGTATTCGGCGGTTATGTGCTCAATCGGAATGTCATATATGTCCAGCTCTTCGCGACGGATGAGGTACAGCAGGAGATCGAGGGGACCCTCGAACACGTCAAGCGACACCTTGTAGTCGTCCGCGAAAAGCTGCTTTTCAGCCATTAGATTCCGACGGCCTCCCTGACTTTCGCCATCGTTTCTGCAGCCGTGGCGCGCGCCTTCCTGGCACCTGTCTGCAGTATGTCCTCCAGCGAAGACGGATCCTTGGCGAGCTCCTCGCGCCTCGCACGGAACGGATCGAACAGGCGGTGGTACGCTTCCAGAAGCGCCTTCTTGGCGTGTCCGTAGCCGTAACCTCCGGCGCGGAACGCCGCAGCCATCGCGTCAACCTCTTCCTTGGTCGCGAAAAGCTTGTATAGCTCGTAGATCGAATTGCCCTCCGGCTCCTTGGGCGACTCCATCGGGGTGGAATCCGTAACGATGCCCATAACCTTCTTCTTTATGGACTTCGCATCCTCGAAAAGCTCGATGGTGTTGTGGTAGCTCTTCGACATCTTCTGCCCGTCAGTTCCGGGTATGGTGGCTACGGTTTCCGGTATGTACGCGTCTGGAAGCTTGAATATCTCGCCATAGGCGTTGTTGAACTTCTGGGCGAGGTCGCGGGTAACCTCAAGATGCTGCTTCTGGTCCTTCCCGACTGGAACAAGGTCGGCGTTCATTATGAGAATGTCCGCCGCCATGAGCACAGGATACGCGAAGAGACCGTGCGTTGCGTCGAATCCATGGGCCATCTTGTCCTTGTAGCTGTGGCAGCGCTCAAGCAGACCCATCGGGGTAAGGCACGAAAGATACCAAGCGAGCTCCTGGACCTCGGGGACGTCGGACTGGCGGTAGACGATGGTCTTCTCCGGGTCGAGCCCGCAGGCCAGGTAGTCCAGCGCAACGTCACGGGTCGCGGCGCGCAGAGTCGCGCCGTCACGCACCGTTGTCATCGCATGGAAATTCGCGATGAACATGAAATTCTCGCCCTTCTCCTGAAGGTCGAACATCGACTTCATGGCGCCGAAGTAGTTGCCCCAATGGAGCTTGCCAGAAGGCTGTATTCCTGTAAGAGTTCTCATAGTCTTTCTCAAAGCGCCTTGCGTGAAAGTTCACCGAGGAACTTCTTTAGCCTTTCGGACTCTTCGTCGGTTATCACACCGTCGGCCATCGCGTCGGCCAACGCTTTCTTGAACTCGTCCTGTCCATCGACGCCCCTCAGGAACGCCATCAGCTCGTTCGTCTCACGGTAGTCGATCTTGCCGTCGGCCATTATGCTTCGGCCCATTTTGTCGAGGGCTGCCGAGAACGCCTTGTCGCCCACGAAGTGCGTCAGCGCGTCCAGAGCCTTCGGCATCGCCGAGTTCCTGCCCAGCACGGCCCTCAAGGCGAAGAGCACCGCCAGCATGAGAATTATCGCAAGAATCAGCGAAATCACCGCAGACCCGATGAACGGCGCCGCGATGTAGGCGATGAACGAGACCGATGCGACCAGAAGCGCGTACGGCAGCTGCGTATTCACGTGTACGACATGGTTGCACTGCGCGCCGGCCGAAGCCATGATCGTCGTATCGGATATCGGCGAGCAGTGGTCGCCGCAGACCGCTCCCGCCATGCATGCGGAAACCGCCATGATTGTCATCGAAGAGCCCGGTATCGCCGCGAGCACTATCGGAATCAGTATTCCAAACGTTCCCCAGCTCGTGCCTGTCGAGAATGCAAGGATTACCGCAATCACGAAGATTATCGCCGGCAGGAAGTACCTCAGCGACGCGGCTGGACCGTTTATGAGGTCGGAAATGAAGACCTTCGCCCCGAGCGAATCCGTCATGGCCTTGAGCGACCACGCACAGCAGAGGATCATTATCGCCGGAACCATCGCCTTGAATCCCTCGGGGAACGCATCCATGCAGTCGCGGAAGGTTATGACGCGACGGGCAAGATAGAACGCCACCGCGAAGACTATCGCCACGATGGAACCGTAGACGAGGCCGACCGACGCGTCGGAGTCTGAGAACGCCTTCACAAAGCCGGGATTGTCTTCGCCGAAGTATCCGCCGGAATAGATCATGCCGACGATGCACGAGACCACCAGCACTACGACCGGCACGATGAGGTCGATGACGCGTCCCCTGTCGTTCTGCGTAAGAGACTCGGTCGCTGCGTTTATCGCACCCATGTCCGGCTCACCCGCAAGTGTTGAAACCTCATGACGCTTCATCGGACCGAAATCGAACTTGGCAATCGCGATGAACAGCATCGTAACGATTGTGAGAATCGCATAGAAGTTGTAGGGGATTGCGTTTATGAAGAGCGAGAAGCCGCTGGCCGCTCCGGCACCGCTCGCGAAGCCCGCGACCGCCGCAGCCCACGACGATATGGGGGCGATGATGCAGATCGGCGCCGCGGTGGAGTCGATCAGATAGGCGAGCTTGGCACGAGAAACATTCTTGGCGTCCGTCACGGGACGCATCACACTGCCGACCGTAAGGCAGTTGAAGTAGTCGTCCACGAAGATTAGCACTCCAAGCACGATCGTCGCCAGCTGCGCGCCGATCCTGCTCTTTATGTGACTCTGCGCCCAGCGTCCGAATGCGGCGGAAGCCCCGGTCTTGTTGAGCATCGAGACAAGAGCACCCAGAAGCACGAGGAAGAGCAAGATGCCGATGTTGTACGAATCGGCGACCGACTTGACGAACCCATCGCTCATTACATGGGTGATCGTGCCCTCAAACGAGAAACCCGAATAAAGCAAGCCGCCCGCGACAATACCAATAAACAGCGAGGAATACACCTCCTTCGTAACGAGCGCGAGAAAGATTGCGATCAGCGGAGGCAGTATAGCCCACCATGATCCGAAGAACCTGTTCTGCGTGCGGATTGTCGCCAACGCCTGCGACTCGTGCTTTGAAAACTCCTTGTCGCTCTGGACATTGTCCGCATACGAATCGATGTATTCCTTTGCGGAATCGAACTTGGCAAGGTTGTACTCCTTCGCATCCTCGCCTTCGCCAAGCGTAAACTTCGCCGCCTCTTCTTTCATTTCGGCCACCTGCGCGACCGCCTCCAACGCGGCGTCTTCCGGAGAAATCTCGCCGCTGTCGATTCTCACGCGGCGGCTTGCCTCGCCCACGAGGTAGCGGCCCCACATAGCCGGCGACATGTCGTCCCTGCGCTCCGCGACGCCGAGCATCTTGCCTGACCCGTCAAGGAAAAGCAGCATCGGAAAACCCGGAATTCCATATCGCTCAGCGAGCTGCGGATTGAGCGACGCGGCCTTTATGTCCTGCTTGGACTTGTCGCGCGGCACGTCAATGTAGAGCAGAACGAGGTCGTTCTCGACAGCCTGGGTGAACTCCGGCTTGACGAGATAATCCCTCTCCATCTGTATGCAGTACGGGCACCAGTCGCTGCCGGTGAATACCGCAAGCACGGCCTTGTTTTCGGCCGCCGCCCTGCTGAGAGCCTCGTTGTAGTCGCCAGTGAACCCCGGAGGATTCGCAAGCGCAGTCATCCCAATTGCCGCGACTGCGGCCAGAATCAGCTTCTTCATTGACCTTTTGTCCATATATGTTGTTTAACCACTATGCCGCAGAAGCGGTCTCGAGCACTTTCACAGCCCGCCAGCCACCCCAGACGAAAGGACGCCAAGGGCGTATGCCGCGAACTGTCTTCACAACCTCCCCGCGCCTGCCGAAGAATGTCGCATCTATCGGGAAGCGCATGAAAAACGTATGGATGCAGTTGCAGCGCAGGATCAGAAGACCCCTCCCCGGCTCAAGCCGCCGACGTCCGATAAGCCCCCTGGACCTTTCAATGAAGGTACTGGCGACCTCGGCCTTTACGCCACTGATATCCACGCATTCCATTTCGTTGTATTATACCAAATTTCGACGCGACATGCCTGATGCCGAACGCACGACGCGCAGCACGTCCTCCGCCGTGGCCAGGCCAACTCCGGCCACCTTGGCGACATCATCGGCCGTTGCGCGGGCAATGCCGTGGACGGACTTGAACGTCTTGAGCAGCTTGACCTTCTTTGCTTCACCTATGCCCGGCACCTCGTCCAGAACAGACTCCCTTATGGACTTCTCGCGCAAGCTGCGGTGATACGTTATCGCGAACCTGTGGGCCTCGTCACGAAGCCTCGTGCAGACGAACAGGGCCTGTGAATCACGCGGCAGCATAAGGTTCTCGCGTCCGTCGTCCAGCACGATCTCCTCTTGCCGCTCGGCAAGGCCTATCGTCGGTATGTCGGATATGCCAATCTCCGCCAGCGCGGCCCTGGCTGCCCTGAGCTGTGTTATGCCTCCGTCGCAGATGAATAGATCCGCCCTGGGAGAAGTTTCGAGCAGTGTGGAGCCAGGCCCGTAGCGCCGCCTTACGACTTCGGCCATGGAACGCGGATCGTCCGCACCTTCCACGGTCTTGATCTTGAAATGCCTGTAGTAGCGGCGGTCTGGCAAACCGTCCCGCGCGACTACAAGCGAAGCTACGGAATGGGTGCCGAAGAGGTTGGATATGTCGACGCATTCGATTATGCGCGGAGGCTTTTCAAGCCCTATGGCCTTGGCCAGATCCTCCAGGCCCTTGGCCGCATCATCCCGGCGCATCTCAGGCGTCTTGCGCACGAAGTGCGACTTGGTCATCTCCTTCAGGGCGAAAAGCGTGTCGCGGAGCCTTGCGGCGGACTCGAAATCCTGAGCCTCGGCCGCGACCTTCATTCTGGACTCGACATCGGCGAACACCTCGGGACGCTTGCCGTCCAGGAACGCGCACGCCTCTTCGAAACGCGCACGGTACGCATCCTCCGATATCCTGCCGAGGCACGGGGCTGAACAGGTGCGTATGACATCGGCAAGGCAGTGGCGGTGGCATTCCTCGTCAGGAGCGATCGCGTCGCACTCGCGTATACCGTAGCGCTTCTCGACGAAATCCTTCGCCGTGCGCACTATGGGTGCGGAGGGGAACGGACCGAAGTACCTGGCGCCGTCGTCGCGGACTATGCGGACGCAGGAGAAGCGAGGCCACTTCGCCGAGGGGTCGGCCTTGAGCGCGAGATACCGCTTGTCGTCGCGCATCAATATGTTGAAGTGCGGCTTGTGCCTCTTTATGAGAGAGGCCTCGGTGAGAAGCGCCTCCGCCTCGTTCTTGACGGTCATGAACTCGAAGTCGTACACCGTCTCGACCATCGACCTCACCTTTGGCGGATGGTTGGCGCCGGGCCGGAAGTAGCTTGATACGCGCCGCCTCAGGTTCTTGGCCTTGCCCACATAGATGATCGCACCCCGGCGATCTCGCATGAGATAGCAGCCGGGGCGGTCTGGAACGGACTTGAGCCGCTCTCTGACAAGATCAGTCACTTTGCGTCGGTGCCTTCGGCCCGGGGCGCAGACTCGTCCTTTTCGCCCTCTGCAAGGCCTTTCTTGAATTCGCCCTTGGCCTTGCCGAGAGAGCGCGCAAGTTCAGGTATCTTCTTGCTGCCGAAAAGAATCGCGATCACAAGGACTACGACGACTACCTGCCAAAGACCTGGTCTCATGTTTTGATCTCCTGTTCCTTGATTTTCCTGTTTGTGGACAGTATACTAAAAAAAGACGCGGCCGTCACTTGAACTCCGAAGCGACGAATTCAGCAAGGGCGTCCTGCCAGCGCGGAGTGCGGTAGCCCAGCAGATTCAGGACGCTCTTCTTGAGCGCAGAATTGCGCGGACGCGGCGCGGGGCGAGGGAACTCTTCGGTAGTGCACGGAACCACCTCACGCTTTAGGCCGAGAAGCCTGAAAAGCTCGACCGTCAGGTCGAACCATGTGCACTGGTCTTCGCATGTACCGTGGACGATTCCGCTGACATGCGGCTTCGAAAGAAGGAACTTGATCTCGTCCGCAACCACCTTGCAGCTCGTCGGATTGCCCCGCTGGTCGTTCACCACCTTAAGCGGAGCCCCCTCCTGCGCTCCGAGCCTGGCCATGGTGTGGACGAAGCTCGGGCCGTCCGCTCCGTAAAGCCAGGCTATGCGCAGTATGACGGCATCGGGAAGGATCATCTGTATCATCTGCTCGCCGGCGAACTTGGAGGCCCCGTAGACTGTTCTCGGCCGAGGGATGTCGGTCTCGCTCCAGGCCCACGGCTCCTTGGGCGGCTCGCCGCTGAAGACATAGTCCGTCGATATGGCGATCAACCTGGCGTCGCACATCTTGCATGCAAGGGCGACGTTGCGCGAACCTTCCTCGTTCAGCCTGAAGGCGAGGTCGCGATTGGTTTCGCAGTCGTCGACCTTTGTCATGGCTGCGCAATGTATCACAGCGTCGGGCCTCTCGGCGCACATCTTCGCCGCGAAACCGTCGGCGTCGGTTATGTCCCACTCCGGCAGATCTGCGACCACTATCTCGTGCGACGCAAGCTCCCTCTGGAGCGTGCGTCCGAGCATGCCCTTCCCGCCGGTTACGAGAATCTTCATCTTTCCTCCTTCTGGAACGCGTACGCCATGTTCGCGCCGAGCAGTATTATCTCCCAGCTCATGTACATCCAGGCGAGGATTATCGGGAATATGGCGAAAGAGCCGTAGAGGGCGGACGACTTCGCGATCCCCACCTGGGCGATCGCGCAGACCTTCATCCAGCCGCCGTAGAGTATGGCGGTGATCAACCCGCCAAGGAACGACGGCTTGAACGGAACCTTGCAGTTGGGCATCATGTAGAACAGGAACGCGAAGTTGAGCGAGGCCATAATCAGCGCGAAGCCAAGCCTGATTACGGAAGACTCCAGAAGCCATATGAGCCCGTCGCCAACCCACTTGGTGAGCCACGTCGCGCCGAGCGTCGCCACTATTATGTTCTTTACGATACCGAGTATCGGCAGGGACATCGCAAGCGCCACGAGCACGGGAACGACTATGGATATGAAGATGTACATGTATGCGCGTTTCCATATCGGCCGCGGCTTGTCGACATGCCATATGTGGTTGAAGCTGACCTCCACCATTCCGAGCGAGCTTATGACCGTCCAGAGAAGGAACATGAAGCCGATCCAGCCGAGCGTGCCGATGTTGAAGTTCTCGATGCGGTCGAATATGTCGTTCGATATCTCACGCGCCTGCTTGCCGAACTCAAGCGCGGCGATGCGCTTGCGTTCGCGCTCCTCCTCACTCATCACTTTCACGTCGGCGAGTGCGGAGACGACCTCGTCGTCCTGGCCCTTCTCGATGTTGACGATCATCGCGTCGATGTGGGCGTTGATGGAATTGCGTGCGCAGTCGTCTATGCCGCACGTCTTGGCGAAGAACAGCAGCAGGCAGAGGCACGGCACCATCGAAAGCATCGAGAAGTATGTCAGCCCGGCGGCATGCATCGAACAGTGGTTGACAAGAAAGCCCGACACGACTGTCCTGCTCCACGAGTAGACGGTCTTGGACATCTTCTTTACGTCGATCATGGTCAAACCTCCTTGGGGCGTTTTCTGAAGCCTCACAGCAGCGGACCGGTCAATGCGCCAAGAACCACTCCGAGCACATAGACCGACAGCACTATGCAGACGTTCTCCTTCAGGTTGCGGTTGGTTCTCAAGAGCACGAGAAGCCCGAGTCCGGAGCCGGTGAAGGAACTAGCCATCAGTGCGCCCCCGCTCATCGCGCCGTTCATGTACAGCTCCGCGCCGGCGACAGAAACGGCGCAGTTCGGAACAAGGCCTATCGCACCGGCAGCCAGCTCGCCAAAGAAAGGCCTGGTGAGCTGGAGCTTTTCGAGGCAGCCTTCGCCGAAGAAATGCATGGCAAGCTCTATCGCACCGGATACGACGGCAATGAAAAAGAATATCTCCACCGTGTGTATCAGCGCCGGAACGAGTATGCCGCGGTGCTCGCGGCAGTGGCAAAGGCTGTGCTCGCACAATTCGCCCACAGACACATCGCGGCGGCGACGCATGAGAAGCGCAAGGATACCGTTGATCGTGAATCCGGCCGCAATGGCGCACAGTATCTTAAGGCCCACTATCTTGGACATCAGGGAAACGGGAGCCTGCTTCGAAAGCAGAACCGGCAGAAGTTCGTCGGACGTCGAAAGGAACACCGCCACGAGGGTGCCGACTGTTATGACGCCGCCTGCGTAGAACGATGCTGCGGCCGCAGACACGCCGCACTGCGGAATCGCGCCCGCAAGAGAACCGGCAAGCGGACCCACAGAACGAGCACGCTCGAGCCAACGCCCGAGCGCACCCCCCGCCTTCGCCTCTATCGTCTCAAGGACGAGATATGTTCCGAACAGGAACGGAAGCAGAAGCAGGGTCTCTTGAATGAACTCTATCACGCAGCGGAGATAGCTTCACTCGGGCACTGGGCGGCGCACGCTCCGCAGTCCACGCACTTGTCGGGATCGATCGCGTAGGGGGTACCCTCGTTGATCGCCTCGGCAGGGCATGCGTCCTTGCAGCATCCGCAGCTCACGCACTTGTCGGCGGCAATTGTATGTGCCATTTCAGTCCTCCTTTGGTTGTATGTTGTGTTTTAGTCGTTTTGCCAAATCTTCAGATCGTCACGGCAGGTATTATATCACATTCACGGAAAAATAACAAACGCCGGCAGTCCCATGACATCCTCGAAGCCCCGCAGCTCCTTGAGCTCGCGGATATCTTCAGCCTGAAGCCTTATGACCGTCATGCCAAGTTCGTCCAGCGCGGCGACGACCTTGGGGTCGCGCAAGGTCGTGCGCTCCATCGCCGTGCAGTTCTTGCACCAGCTGGCCCAGCAGTCGACAAGAACCGGACGCCTGGCCAACGCAAGAACCTCGGCGAAAGTCGACGGCGTGGCCGAGGATGAACCGGAATCGTCCGCGACACCATCCGACGAAATCGCCTTTACGGCAAGATATCCGTACCACGCCGCAAAGCACAGCACTATGACGCCAAACGCCTTGTTCACCTTCTTCATCCAGGCGCCCGGCTTGGGCAGAACCTGAAGCCCTGCGCCTGCAAACGGCCACGGCAGGGCCATACCGACGCCCATTACGAACGGAAGTCCGAGCGCGAACCAGTTGCCCTTGGCGAAGAGATCGGCCGTAAGCAGCAGGACGGATATGAGTATCGGCGCAACGCACGCGCCGGCTAGGACTGCACTCAAGGCACCCATCGAAAACGCGAACACGAGAGGAGCCTTGGCGCGCTTCTCGGCGACGCCGTCAACCTTGCGGAACTTCGAAAGGTCTATGAAGAATACGTCAAACAGCGCAAGCGCAAGCACCGCAAAGATCATGGCGACCGCGCCGTTGAACCAAGGGTTGCCCTGTATCTCGCCGAAGGCCATGCCGCCGACCGCGGCCAGCACTCCAAGGACTCCATATGCCACCGCGATTCCAGCGCCATACCAGACGCCACGCACGGCAGACTTGCCTATCACCATGAGGTTTATCGGCACCATCGGCAAGACGCAAGGCGTAAGGTTCATCGCAACGCCGCCCAGAAGCACGAGAAGCAGAACGAGCCATATGCCCTTTCCCGCGAAGGAGCTGGCGCAGCCGGCGATGTCCTCGCCCTTCAGGAAGGCCACGAACCGGTCCGCATCCATATAACCCTGAGCAATCCTGACAGCATCCGCCGTCGCAATCTGGACTTCCTGCTGCGGCTCTTCGGCCGGAACGGTCTGGTCGTCGTCGAATATCGGCATGCACATGCCGTCCTTGCACTCGTATTTGACGCCGTCTATTATCTGTATTTCCGCTGAAGCGCAGAAAGCCGCGAAGACGCCAAGCACAAACAGTATCCTTTTCATTGGAACCTCTCCTTTAAGTATTCAACCGCCAATTCGAAAAAATCCTCAGGCGTGGAAGCTCCGCTGGTGACGCCAAGCACTTCTACCCCTTTGAGGTCCAGCGACCTTACATCGTCCATGGTTCCTGCACGGAACGTCCTGCACCGAGCCACTTCGCACAGCCTTCTGGTGTTCGACGACTGATCGCTGCCGAGCACAAGCAGGGCATCGCCGCGGAAAGCCCTGACCGCGTCCTGCCGTTCCTTGGTCGCATGGCACACCTCGGCGACAGTCTCAACCTCGAACCGCTTCCTCAGATCTGCGACGATACGTGCGACCTCATCGGCGTTCATGGTCGTCTGGCTCACCAGGCCTATCCTTTTCGCATCCGGCAATTCGGGATATACGAACGCGCCGCCATCGCCGACTTCGCCGACAATCCCCTTCACCTCCGCATGCGCGGGATTCCCGATGACGACTACCGGCAGTCCTCTTGAGGAAAACTCCCTTGCGGCCTTGTGCACCCGCGTAACGAACGGGCAGGTCGCATCGGCCACAACAAGCCCGCGCTCCTCCGCCTTGCGACGGACGGACGGCGAAACGCCATGCGCGGAAAACAGCACAGTCGCGCCATGCGGCACGTCGTCGAGACTTTCGACGAAGACGATTCCACGTTTCCTAAGTCCATTGACGACAAGCTCGTTGTGCACAAGCTCATGCAGGCAATATGCGCCCGCCTTGAGCGAAAGCGCCTTGCGGACGGCGCCCGTGACCCCGGCACAGAAGCCGTGCGGCTCTATGGGCACAACCTTCATGCTACGTTATTTCCTGGCGAGAAGCCCTGTGGTCCATTCTCCGATCGCACGCCGAGAAACCTCAACCAGCCCACGCGACTTGTAGGCCGCAAGCACTTCAGGATATAGCTCCGAAAGTATGCCAGAGATCACCAGCCTCCTGCCGACACACGGCACGATCTCGTCCGCAAACCTTATGAGCAAAGGACCGAGTATGTTCGCGACTACAAGGTCGGCCTCGGGAAGCTCGCGCTTCACCTTGGCGCCAAGCCCGTATCTGAAGACATCAACATTCACGCCGTTCGCGGCGGCGTTCTCAAGAGATGCGTCCACGGCCTCCTGATCGACATCGAAACCGGCAACAGGAGCAAAGCCCAGCTTCGCGGCGGCGATTGAGAGTATTCCGCTGCCGCAACCCATGTCAAGGAAGCTCCCGCCATCGTCCGACAGGGTGTCTATGTATTCGAGGCACGCCCTTGTGGTCTCATGCTTGCCTGTGCCGAACGCGAGCCCGGGATCGAGCGTCACGACAATTCCGCCTTCCGGCATCGGTTCCCATGGAGGACGTACGACAAGCCTCGAGCCTATGCGCTCCGTAGTGAAATGGCGTCTGTAAGAAAGCTTCCAATCCTCGTCTGGGATTGTCGTATATTCGATGTTGACGTCCGCCCCAACGATCGCAAGCGCGTCGCAAAGCCGCCTCTCGGCGTCGCGCCTGACATCGGCCAGGCTCTGCGGCGGCTCCGGATCGGGAAAATATATCTGAACCTGCGTCAACCGCTCCTCGATGTCGCGGTATGACGACAAAATGAAATCCCCTCCATCGAAAACCTCGAAGAGGGGATTCACCAATCGCTCTTCAATCGAACAGAAGAGCTTGTTCACTTCGCGGTCTTCTTGGCGGCAAGCTTCTTGACGACCGCGGGACGCTGGACGAGGACGCGAACCGCCTCGTCGCCCATGAGCTTGACATCCTCTTCGGGCATTCCGAACTTGACCAGACGGGCGCGCTGCGCCTTGCTCTTGCGAGCCTTGCCTGCGGGCGTCTTGCACGGACGAACGTGAGATTCCTTGCGAAGTGTACGACCTGTACCCATTTTATGACCTCTTCTTTCTTCCTTAGGGAAATTTTTGGCGTGTATTATACCGAATCTGGCGGCGAAAATCAATGGCTAAATGACTGCATGCCCAGGATCGGCGCCACGGGGCGTCACGATGCTTGTACAGCGGCATTCAGGACGCAGGATATCGCATGCGACGGACTGTATTTCGGCGGCGGTCACGGAAGATATCTTTTCAATCTGATCCTGCGGCGTCACGAGATGTCCGAAAGAAAGCATCGTCGAACCATAGAAGAACATCTTAGACGTAACCTTCTCGTGCGACAGGCGGAAGTTCCCGATAAGAAACTCTTTGGTCCTGCGGAGCTCCTGTGCCCCGACCCGCCTGTCGCGCAGCCTCGCAAGTTCCCTGTCGATCGTCCTTGCCGCCATGTCAAGCCGCGAGCCGTCCAGCCCTGCGGTTATGGTCAGCATGCCCGCATCGGTAAAGAACTGCATGCGTGACGAAATATCGTAGCTCAGTCCTCTGCGTTCGCGAACCTCCTGGAAAAGGCGGCTGGACATTCCGCGTCCGAGCACCGCATCCATAACCGTCGCCGCATACCTGCGCTCGTCGTTCACACCAAAGGTCCTGTAGCCTATGGCAAGCTGCGTCTGGTTTATGTCCTTTGTAGCCGTCACGCTCCCGGCGGGCTGTCGCCCGAAGTCCACCGGCTCGGGCGAAAAAGGTTTGGCCTTTCTGCGAAGTCCGCCCAGATACAGCTCCACAAGAGCCAACGCCGCAGACTCGTCGAAACTGCCCGCGACCACGGCGACCGTATTCCCCGGCAGATAGTGCGAACGCATGTAGCGGTGAAGCGTATCAGGCGTCATCGGGGCAAGGGACTCGGGCGTCCCGGCGACCGGGGCCCCGAGAGCATTGTCAGGAAATAGCGCCCTCTGAAGGTTCTCCGCCGCGACGACGTCCGGCTCGTCGGAATACATCCTGATCTCCTCGACCACGACCTGCTTCTCGCGAGCGAACTCGTCCGGCGGAATCGAGGCGTTGAGATACATGTCGGAAAGTATCTCGACGGCCTCTGCCAGATATTCGCTTGGCAGATGGGCATAGTAGCAGGTCGACTCCTCGCTTGTGCAGGCGTTGAAGTTGCCGCCGCGCCCTTCTATTGCGCGCGTTATGTCCACCGGCTTGCGGGATGGGGTGCCCTTGAAGAGCATGTGCTCTATGAAGTGCGATATGCCTGCGCTCTTCGCATCCTCGTGGCGCGAACCGCTGGCGACGAAAAGCCCGAACGCGACGCTCTCGGCTTCGCAGGGCGCAAGCACCACCCTGACTCCGTTCTTCAGTACATGCAGCGACGCAGGCGTCATATCGCCGCCAGATTAAGTTCCTTGAGCGTGGTGCGCCCGTCGTACAGCGCCTTGCCGACTATTGCGGCGCGAAGGTTCGGCCTTCCCAGCGACTTCAGGTTCTCGATGTCGTATGGCGAGCTGACACCGCCAGACGCCGTTATCATGCACGACGGCGCCGCATCGCATATGGCCGCCATCTGTGTGAGGTTCGGTCCGCCAAGCATGCCGTCAGTTGCTGTGTCTGTGTATATGATGGTCTTGACGCCTGCCTTCGCGACGGCCGCCGCAAGGTCGGCTGCCTTCACCTGCGTAGTCTCGACCCAGCCCTTCGTCTGCACAAAGCCGTCCCTCGCATCTATTCCAACTGCGATGCGATCGCCCCACAGATCGACGGCGCGCGCCAGAAAGGCGGGATCTTCCAGTGCGGCGCTGCCTATGATCGCACGTGCCGCGCCGGCCTCCAGCACGGCTGTCACCGCATCTGGAGTGCGAAGCCCACCGCCCACCTCCACAGGACCGGCAAACTCCCTCAGTATGCTTTTTATGGTCTCCACATGGCGAGGCTCTCCGTCGAACGCGCCATCCAGATCGACGACATGAAGCTCCTGCCCGCCCTGCTCGCGCCAGTCTCGCGCCTGGGCCGCCGGATCGTATCCGTAGACGGTCATGTCCTCGGCCCTGCCCTGCCTCAACCGGACGCATTTGCCGTCCTTGAGGTCTATCGCCGGTATTATTACCACTTCAGATCACTCCCTTCGAACTCGGCACACCCTTCTCCAGCGGATCGATGGCCTTGGCTGCGCGAAGCGCACGGGCGAAACTCTTGAACAGCCCTTCACATACGTGATGCGCCTCGTCGCCGTATATCTGGCGCAGATGTATGTTGGCACGGGCCTCGACGCTCACCGCCCTGAAGAACTCCTCGACCAGCTTCACCTCGAAGTCCTTCACGAACATGTGCTTCATCGGACACTGCATCACAAGGAACGGTCGGCCGCCAAGATCGAGGGACGTCTCGCAGAGCGCCTCATCCATGGGAATCGAAGCAAAGCCGTAGCGCACAAGCCCGACCCTGTCGCCAAGCGCTTCGTTCAGGGCCTTTCCGAACACAAGACCGACATCCTCCACCGTGTGGTGGTAGTCGACATCGATATCGCCCTCGGCCTTCACCGAAAGATCTACAAGCGCATGCTTCTTGAGAAGCTCGAGCATGTGGTTGAAGAAGCCGATCCCCGTGTCTATAGTGCCTTCGCCAGAACCGTCCAGATTCAAGCAAAGGGATATTCTGGTTTCTTTTGTGTTCCGTTCTACGGCGGATTTTCTCATAATGGTTTCCATTGCTGAAATTATAGCATATTTCGGAGCGGCATGTCTCACACGAAGCCGGCCGCCGCCAGTTTCTCTTCGGTCAGGCCGCGCTCCTCGCAACGCTTTGCGATGTATTTGCCTAGGACGTCGCCTTCAAGGTTTACGCTGTCGCCGACCTTTTTCGTGCCAAGCGTCGTTGCAGAAGCCGTCGTAGGAATCAGATCGATTCCGAGCCAATCGTCACCAATGGCCGAGATGGTAAGGGAAACTCCGTCGACAGTGATCGAACCCTTCAAAACACTCTGCGCGGCTAGAACGCGTCCGCACCGTATCCTCAACTGGAAGTCGCGCCCCCTCGGCTCCTTCGCAGCGATAACGCCGCGAGCATCGACATGGCCCTGCACGATGTGTCCGCCCATCGCATCTCCGGCCCTGAGCGCACGCTCCAGATTCACCTTCGCCCCGGGGACAAGTTCGGCAAGGCCGGTTCGCGACTCCGTCTCACGCAGGATGTCCGCCGTGAACCGCGAGCCTTCGCACCTCACCACAGTCAGGCACACACCGTTGACCGCCACCGATTCGCCCTCTTCAAGCGGACGCTCCCAAGGCGAATCCGCCATTACCTCAAGCACGAGACCCGTGCTGCGGGAAACGCGTTTTATAGTGCCTATCCTCTGTATCAGCCCCGTAAACATGTGAAATCTCCAATGACGACCGCGTCGCTTATGCGCCGGTTGCCTATGACCTTGGGCGCGATCACCGAAATCCATTCGTCAACCAATCCCTGCTCGGCCAGCGAAACGGCGAGCTTCATCCCGCCTTCGCACAGAACATGCATGATGCCCATCCTGCCCAGCTCCGCAAGAGCCTTCTTCGCGTCGTCGAACACAAGCGTCCTGTTCGGCGCACCGTCCGTGAACACCTGCGCGTCCTTGGGCAGGTTGCCGCTCCTCGACACGACGACACGGACGAGATCGTCGTTGCGCCTGCCGTGCGACAGAAGCGACGGGTTGTCGCGGCGCACGGTTTCGCCGCCCACCATTATCGCGTCCACCCGCTCGCGGAGGGTTCCGGACGTGAACTTTCTGGCGTTCGCCGACGATATCCACTTCGAGCCGCCCCAGTTGTCGCAAATCCTGCCGTCGAGGGACATCGCAATCTTGACGGTGACATAGGGCAACCCTGTCTTCACATGCTTGCGGAAATCCCGTATGAGACCTTCCGCATTCTTCACGATCTCCGCGTCTCCCTTGAACCGGACGCACTCCACGCCAGCCTTTGCCAGAGCCCGTTTCGCCAGACCCCTGTTCTTCGGATTGGGATCCTGCACGGCATATACGACCTTGGCGATGCCCGCATTCGCTATGGCGTCGGTACATGCGCCGACACGTCCGGGCTTGGAGCAAGGCTCCAGCGTAACATACATCGTCGCGCCTTCAAGAGACTCGACCCCGCGACGCCTGGCGCTCTTCATGGCCGCGACCTCGGCATGATCGCCGCCGGCGCGCTTGTGCCAGCCTTCCCCAACGATCCTTCCGCCCTTGACGACGACAGCGCCTACCGCAGGATTCGGCCTCGTGTGTCCGAACCCTTTTGCAGCAATCATGACGGCACGCGCCATGAACCCGTCGTCGGCTGGGCGCAAGGGCCTCATTCGGCCCTCGTCGCCTTTGGATGCGCCTTGGCGTACTTGTCGAGAACGCCGTTGACAAGAGTCTTCGACTTCGGCGAAGAGAACCAGTTGGTGAGGTCTATCGCCTCGTTTATTGCCACAGGAGCAGGCACGTCGGAATATGCGATCTCCCAAAGGCCCATCCTCAAAACGGCGCGCTCGACCGTCCCAAGGCGGTAAAGGTTCCAGTTGTCGAGCAGCGGCACGAGAATCGCATCGATCTCCTTCTTGTGCGTAAGCACGCCTGCCACGCGATCTTCGGCGAATCGCCTCATGTTGGCCTTGGTGCGGACAGGACCGCCGTCCTCCTCGTCAAGCGAGCATATCTGGACCCATTGCGCGGCTATGAAACTGCTGACGTCCTCCGGCGGATTCAAATCCGCCGCGGTCAGCATCTGAACCGCCCACTCGCGTGCCTGTCTGCGTGTCGAAGTCATATCAAAGAACCTTTCGTAAAACCGGTCGGACCATCCATCCCAAGGCAATCAGCCGCCATTCGACCTGAGCGCCTTCGGGCCTTGAGATTTCAGGGATAGTCCGCCGGCAAAGTTAGTATTTCGCAACCGTCGTCAGTTATGGCTACAGTGTGCTCGAAGTGCGCAGAGAGGCAGCGGTCGCGCGTGACGACAGTCCATCCGTCCTCCAGAACGTCCGTCTTCTCCCCGGCCTTCGTCATGGATATCATCGGCTCTATCGCAATTGTCATGCCCGGGCGCAGCACCAGCTTGGTGCCTGGCGTTCCGTAGTTCGGCACCTGCGGGTCTTCATGGACCGTCCTGCCGACGCCGTGGCCTATCCAATCGCGAACGACTCCAAATCCGGCATCCTCCGCAACCTTCTGTATCGCGTACCCCACGTCGCCAAGATGCACGCCAGGACCGCATGCGGCGATACCCGCCTTAAGGCAGAGCCTTGTCGTCTCGACGAGCCTGAGCGTCTCGGAATCCGTCACGCTAAGCGCAACAGTTCGCGAAGTGTCGCCGTTGTAACCGTTCTTGAAGATGCCGACATCCGTCTTGACGAGGTCGCCCGGCATTATCACGCGATGCCGGCTAGGTATTCCGTGTATCACCTCGTCGTTTATCGAGACGCAGATGTGCCCTGGAAAGTTCGCATATCCATAGAAGCTCGCCTTTACGTTGTGCTTCTTGCAGTAGGCGATAACGAGATCGTCGATTTCTCCCGTCGTCATTCCCGGCGCGACGGCGTTGGCGCAGATGTCGCGAATCTCCGCGCTCATCCGGCACGCCTCGCGCATCCGGTCGATCTGCGCCTTGGTCTTTATGTCAACCTTCACGCCTGCGCCTTACATGGCCGCGAGGAACGCCTCGGCGTTCTTCACCGGACCTTGGTCGCCGTCTATCTTGCGGAGGAGCCCTTTGCCTTCGTAGAACGCGATAAGCGGCTCGGTCTCGCGATGGTAGACGACGAGACGATCCTTCACGGTATCGGGATTGTCGTCCTTGCGGATGACGAGCTCGGCACCGCACTTGTCGCAGATTCCCTCCTCCTTCGGAGGCAGCGCCCTGACATGGTAGCCGGCCTTGCACTTCGGGCACGTGCGACGGCCTGCGATGCGATCCTGGATTATCTCGTCCGGCACGTCGACAAGCACAACGCTCCTGACCGGCGCACCGGTCTCTTCGAGAATCTTGGCCTGCGCCACATTGCGCGGGAAGCCGTCAAGCAGCATCGTGACGTCGCCCGTGGTCTCGGCGATGACATCCTTTATCATCTGCGCGATCAGCGCATCAGGCACAAGCTGGCCCTTCTCCATGTAGCCTTTTGCCTCGACACCCGCAGGCGTGCCCTTGGCGACCGCACCGCGCAGAAGGTCTCCAGACGAGACGTGCTTGAGATTGTCGTGCGACTCGGCGAGACGTCCGGCAATCGTTCCCTTGCCCGAACCCGGGGCACCAAGCAGAATGACTATGTCCATTGCTTCAGACTCCTTTCAAACCTTAGATTGTTGTGGTATATTTTACCAAATCCCCGCGCCACGCGCAAATGCGGATCATTCTTTCCCGATACAGTACCGGCAGAACAGTCACACAGTCTACCATATTTTAATTAGACAAGACCCCAATGGTAGGGTTCGAGTGGTGGGGTTGTCGCGACATCGGACATCGGCCGGACGGTCTCGTTCGGCTGGTAGACCACAATCTGGTTCACGTTCTCGCTCATTCACCGTTGCCCTTCATGCGCACATTATACCAAATCCCCGCCCATTGCGCATCAGCCAATTCGCGCCGGGCTGGTGATTCGCCCCCCCTACGGGTCGGAGGCGGCGCCCCCTATGGGTCGAAGGTCTGCATGCCTAGGTGTAGCAGCCTCTCATGCCTAGGTATGCGAGCGTCTTACCCGTAGGTGTCCAAACCTCGCACTCCTAGGGGGCGGCGCTAGCCCTGACGACCGTCAAGGATGAACTGCAGGGGAAGTGTAACCGATAAAGATTGTTCGCGCCATGGCGGACGCCGCCGCGGTTTTTTCATGCCTTCAGGGCAAAAAAAAGCCGGCGGCGTCCTACTCTCGCACGGGCGGGTCCCGCACTACCCTCGGCGATGGGGCGCTTGACTTCAGTGTTCGGAATGGGAACTGGTATTTCTGCCCCTCTATGGCCACCGGCATGA
>Ga0265298_10004018_pt1 | contig 19019 bp, 11 predicted proteins | sample AusTroGonzalo_MG_3_FD_193486 | JGI IMG/M metagenome (GOLD analysis project Ga0265298, IMG submission 193486) | Bovine rumen microbial communities from tropical cattle in Woodstock, Queensland, Australia - Gonzalo_01 | ecosystem: Host-associated > Mammals > Digestive system > Stomach > Rumen ... | reverse complement strand
CGAGATAGTAGGCACGGAAAGTGTTCTCCCGTTCCGACTTTTTCCAGACGCAGCCATATTCGCCCAGGTAGCAGGGAATGTTATTCTCGATGTAGGCGGCACGCAGCTTGTAGAGCTGCTTGATGACGTACAGCTCCTCGGCGCCCTCACCATCCTTCACGTGCCCCCACTCTGGTGTAGCCAGTGCCGACCCATCGTCAGCATAGGGCTGCAGACAGAAGTTGTAGGGGTCGTAGCAGTGCACACTCACCATCAGTCGGTTGGCCGCGTCCTGGGGCAGCACCAGGTGTGCTATCGTCAGGTCGATGTTGGCCGCGTAGCCCGGCACGCCAATCCATCGGGTCTGGTTGTTGCCGCCCGTCCTGCGTATGGCGTCCACCGCCCACTGGTTCCACTTGTTCAGCAGCGCATATTCATCATCGGTACCCCCACCCCAGTTGTCACCGGCATGTATCTCGTTGAATGTCTCAAAGACGAGCTTGTCGCCGTAGTTGGCAAATCTGGTAGCCACCTGCTCCCACAGTCTGACGATGATGGTAGAATCCTTTCGGTACGCCTCCTCGTCGGTAGCGGCATTACCCAGGTCGGTCTCGAACGAGTCGTGGTGCGTGTTCAGGATGACGTTCATGCCAGCATTCAGGGCCATGTCGACCACCCCCGCTACCTCGTCCAGGTAGTCGGCACTGATGGTATAGCCCTCGTCCATGTGGTTAGTCCATGTGGCGGGTACTCGGACCGTCTTAGCCCCCGCGCCCGCCAGTGTGCCGAAGAGCGCCGCGCTGGGCGTGGCCCCGTCCCAGTAGCCCCACTGCGTATTACTCGTGTCGAAGTGGTTACCCAGGTTCCATCCCCATCCCAGCTTCTGCGTCATGGCCGTAGCCTCGTTGCTGGGCATCTGCTTCACGTCGAAAGTCACGTCAATGTCCTTGTCGTAGGTCTTACCCTGAGGGCCAACCACCAGCCCCGCGGGAATGTGCAGGGCTATCGTGTTACAGAACTCCATCGACTTCGTCACCGTCAGCTCAGTGGCCACCCCGACCACCTGAGCCTTGTCCACCGCCGCCCCGTTGATGGTTATCAGCTGGGCGTTCTTGGTGGCAAAGCCCACGTTCTTGTCGAAGGCCACCTTAATCGTCGTCTCGCCAAAGAATACCGGCTTCTCCTCAGCGAGGGTAGCCGAGACAAACTGCGGTGCGTCCACCTCCTCGATGTCAATCTGCGCGTCAGTGTCCTGACAGGCCGTGGCCACGAGTGCCACAGCTGCAAGAGACAGTACATTATATATCTTGTTCAGTTTCATAATTCGAATAGTGTTTTGTTTATTCAATCGTTATCTTTGTAATGATGAAATACTGGCCTTGTACCACAAACGTACCGCCCCATCCATCGCTCTTATAAGCACGGTCAATCATGGCCTGTGTCAGCGTAAAGGCCAGGCAGCCATTGGCCTCAAACTCCTCGTTGCTCCACGAGCCCCAGTTGCCGTAGGGGTTGTCGTTGTTGCTCCAGTGGCCTTCCAGCACCTGCAGCTGCCAGTTGTCGGCCAGCGGCGTTCCATAGCAGCGCACCGTCTGCCCTGCCTTCACGCCCAGTTCCTTGAACTCGGCGCCGCCGTCCGACAGGATGTACGGCTGGTTGCTCCACGTGCCCAGGTCTTCGTTGCCCTGCCAGAGCACAGTCTCCAAAGAGTTATAGTGGGTAACGGTAATCTTGGTGATGACGGCACCTTCGCCGTTCACAATCCAGCACATACCCCAGTCGGTCAACGTCGTGAGCTGCTCCACCATTTTAGCGGTAGCGATAAACTCGATGACGCCACCATGCTCCTCCAAGTTGTAGTTGCCAGGATTAATCTCTGGACCAGCAGCCAGACCAGCGGCAATACCAGCCTCGTCCTGAGCAGCCCAGTGGCCGTCGTAGAACTTCACGTTCCACCAGTCGTTGTAAGGAGTAACCGCTACACGGATGACGTCACCCTCCTGCAAGCCCATGTCCTTGAACATGTTCGGATTGTTATCGCCGTTTGTACCCTTACCCATTTCCCAGTTGAACGACCAGCTGCCCAGGTCGACAGTACCATTCCACAGCAGGGTGGTCACCTCTGTATTGGGCACGAAGTCGATGACGTAGGTAATCTCGCCGTTCGACGAAATCAAACGCACCTTCGAATCCTTCTTAGCAGTACCAGGAATGCCGATAATCAGCTGGTTGCTGCCCGTCAGCACGTACTGGCAAGCCTCACCATTAATCTCGACGCCCGTCAGCTTGTCACCATTGGCAACAGGCAGCATGAACGAGTCGCCAGCCTTCAGTTCAGCATCCTCGGCAGGCATTTCCGTGAAATAGCAGAACACCGCCTCCTTGACATTTACCGAGGGCACATTGGCAACCGTCGTACCATTGGCCAGCGTCAGCGTAGGACTGCCCGATGTGGCGTTCATGGGCACGGTGAGCTTGATGGCCGTTGCCGAGCCTTCGACAGCCACCACGTCGGACTCACCAAACTGTACCTTCTTCACCAAGTCGAGGTCGGTACCTTTGATGGTCAGGGCGCCACCGGCGCTCACCGTCGCATTGTCATAGCCAGTTACCACGGGCTTCACCAGCGTAAAGGGAACCTCAATGCGCTCGCCGCTAGCCATCACCAACTTGAGGGTACCCTCAGTGGCTTTCTCGGGAACCGTGACGGCATAAGCCTCCTTCGTGTTGATGATGTTCTGATTGTTGTTGACGGTGTATTCGCCCTTGTCGTCGGCAAATTCGATGTCGACAACCACATCCATGTCGCTACCATTCACCTGCAGCGTCTGTCCTGCCTTCACAGGGTTCGGCGTAGCCACACAGTTGGTAGGCTTGACGGTGACCAGCGTGCCAACAGGCACCTCGACACCCGACTTGCAGACGAGCACGATATTGCCACTGGGAGCCTCAGCCGGCAGAGTGAACATGATACCCGTCCCGTCGTTGGCAATCTTGACGTCTGCAGCGCTGACCCCCTCGATAGTGATGTCGTCCACCACATTAAAATAGGTACCCGTAATGGTGATGGTCTCACCAGCCTTGGCTGTAATCTCGCCCAAGGCGTCGGCCTCGTTGCGGCCTTTCACCTTGCTGATGGTCGGAACGCCTATCTCGATGGCTTTCTCCGTCTGAATAATCTGGTATTCCGCCTTGCTCTTGTCAATCACCGTCAGGTCGGCCGTGTAGAGTTCCAGCTTACCCGTCTTGGCGTTTTCAGGAACCTTCACCTCAATGGCATAGCGGTCCCACGTGATGAAGTCAGCCGAGCTGATAACCACATTGTCGGCAAAAGCTATCGAATAGATGAGGTTCAAGTAATCGCCCTCAATCTTGACCACATCACCAGGCATCGCCGAAGCCGTCATGCCCGTAATCTCAATACCTTCAATGTAGTTCAAGTCGGTTTGGGTCTCTATGCGCTGGTCGGTTTTGGTCACCAACACCACCTTGCCAGGCAGCGGTCCGTCTTTAGGAACGGTTACACGAATCTCGCTGGGAACACCTGCTTTCACCACGTCGATATTGGTAATCGAGATGTTCGCAGGGATTATCACCTCACGAACCTGGTCGAGGTTGCTTCCCAGGAAACGCAACTGACCACCGCGCATTACTGGCGAAGGGCCATACACGTTCAACGAGACCCCTCCTTGATACTGGTTGGTATCGAGATCGTCGCTGCTGCACGCTGTCAATGACAGCCCCGAGAGGACTATCATTGCCAGTGCAAATATATTCTTAATGTTCTTCATAACTTCCATTTTTTAATATCTTACCATTTTACTTATTCGGTACGGCACGGATGTTGTCAATCTTGATGACAGGGGTACACTCTGTACCCGTAATACCGCCGCCTACCACGAAGATAACGAGACTGGAAAAGTCGCTGGCATTCAGACTGCCAGTTGCAGCACCGCCAGTCATACCATACTTGAACTCGCTGATGGGAATTGTGACCGTGATCCACTCATCGCCAGTATCGTAACTGCCAGAAGCCTCCCAAGGACGATAGATACCACGAGGCAGTTCGTCGTTATTAAAGTAGGTGTTGTTACATCCACCCAGCGTATTGCCGTAGATATCCTTCACACCGGCATTGCCCTGTGAAATCTTATCGACACCACCGACGATGAACTGCATAGCACCAGCCATCCAAGGATTAGACTTCGGGATGTACATCTCGAACTTGTACGACATGTTACCGAAGTCGCTGAAGTCGGTCAGGTCGGTCAGACGAACACCGTCTCCCTGATAGTCCTCGGGGTCTTGCCAGTTGCCGGGCCAGTACTCGAACGAGAAGTTACCATCGTTCCATGCTCCTTCAGCATCGAGAGTGACGGTGGGGTCGCCAAGGCGCAGGAAGTTACCCGACAGAGCCGTCTCATCGGTTTCAATCTTCATGGCATGCCAGCCGTGGTTGCCAAGTACGGCACCCGTCACAGCATTGGGCGTGTCGAAGTCGAACAAGATGCCGCGGCTGTCGAGGTAACGGAACGAAGACCTGCCGGTACCGTAAATCGACTTAACAGTAATCTGTCCCTCTGTGGTACACTGTGGAACAACAATTGAAATGGCGCTGCGCGAGTCGTTAATACTCTTAATCTCAGCAGTCTTGCCATCGGGGAAGGTTACTGTCAGCGGAACGTTCGGGTCGTCGATGAAGTAACTTCCGTAGATTGTAGCGATAGAGCCAGGAACAGCATATTCACACGACATCTGGGCCACGTTGGGCTCCGGTATGACGATGTGGAAATCATAGGTCAGCGTATCGTGGTCCTGCGTAATCATGTAGATTTTATCGCTCACCACATCGGGTATTTCACTCGGAATCTGCACAACCAGTGTATTGTCTGTTATAAAACTGGTGTTCAGGATTGCCTTCTTGTCGTTGAAGTACATCTGCTGAATACTGGTCAGGTTAGAACCAACGATGCAAATGGTGGCCTGAGGATAGGCCTGAACAAGCAAAGAATCCTTGGCGCTGGCCTTGGCAGGACGAATATAGTCGATCGTGGGAGTACCACCTGTCAGTTCAAATTCGTCGGGCTGGTCCTTACACGACTGTAGCGAGAAGCTTGAGACAACAGCTAATACCAACAGCAGCAGACCGCTTATTTTATTATAGTATTTCATAATTTTCAATTCTTTCATTATTTCATTCTTTCACTCTTTCATTTTCAGAAAGAAATGCCGCTTAAGTCATAGTCTTCTGGGGCTTCCATCAGCAAGGGGTTGTAAGAGATGTCGGCAGAAGGCAGAGGAATCGTAAAGCTACGATCGGTCACGTTAGGAGCAGCTATCGTATTATTGTACAAGTGCTTGGAAGGATCAACAGTGAATGCTCCACTTTCGAAGTAATTCTTGTATAGGTCGTTCAAAGCATAGTATTCATTACGACGTTGTGCTTTAATCTCGTTAATAGCACCCTGTGGGTCATAGTAATAACGACGTACGAAGTCGTACCAGCGGTCACCTTCACAGGCCAGCTCCAGACGGCGCTCCTTCCAGATGTCCTCCCAAGTGATGCTGGCAGGATACTGATAGCCCTTCACGGAACGATGGCGTACCTGATAGAAGGCATCGAGAACCTTTGGATTGGTTGACGAGGTACTGTTACCCATAGCAGCCTCAGCATAGATCAGATAAACATCGGCCAAGCGGAGGATGTGGGTATACAGGGCGTATGCCATACGTCCGGCAGCACTTCCGTAGAAACGGGCGTGGTCGGCATTGTTGCCATAGAGATGCTTCACCTCGTGTGCGCCAGTAGGACTCTCCCATTGGCCAGGACCAGGATGACCGTCGGCCTCATAGCCGCCAAAGCAGTATTTCAGGATTTCGAAACCACCACAGTCGGCATAGAAGTAGTCATAGTGGTCACCCACCATCATAAGAGTGGCCTTACGACGGTCGTCCACATTCTGGCGGTTTGTGCTCAGGGCATTCTCGTTGAAAGCATCCTGCAGGTCGACAGACGGGCCTCCCCATCCACCCCAGCAGTCACCATTCTCATCGAATCCCTCAATCATGAGGTCGCTCTGGAAGGTGTTCTGGCAAGTCCAATGAGCACCCATGGTCCATGCCCACGAGAAGAGGGCCTCGTCGCTCACATTGTTCTCACCGCGGAAGATGTCAGCATAGTTCTCCATCAGCTTGCGTCCGCTGTTCTCGATGACGTCGAGGGCCAGCTCAGCAGCCTTGGCCAAGTCGTCAACATTACGCTGATGGGCAGTACAAGTAATATAGCTGTAAGTACCAGGATTGTAAGAGGTGTTGCTCTCACTGAATCCAGACTTTGTCAGATATACTTTGGCGAGCAGGGCCTTGGCGCAATATTTGTCAATACGACCCTTACCTGTGGGGTCTTTCGCAGGCAGGAGTTCGATAGCCTTCTCAAGTACCTTAATAATATAGTCGTACACATTGCTTATCTTTGCCTTTCGCAGGCTCGTAGACTGCTGGCTGTTTATCACGTCAGTCGGGTTGTGAATGATGGGTACAGCACCGAACGAACGTACCATGTAGAAGTAAGCCATCGCCTTCCAAGCCAGACACTCGCCCATTGTGGCATTCTTCACAGCTTCAGAGGCACCAGTAGAATTCTTAATGTTGTTATACACTGTTGTAGCGTGTGTATTCACTGCCCAAAGAGAGGCACTCATATTGGCCAGGTCGGCATCTGAGCCGTCGAGCGTGAATGTGAGATAGGGTGAGCTACCCCAGTAATAGTTTCCTGACATTACCTCGCCAGTCTTGAAGAAACCACGCTGGAAGTCATACCAGGGCGAATTGTACAGGTAGTTGACACCTGCACGGCATTGTGCATCGTTGCTATAATAGTTGGAGGTATCATAGCCGTCTTCGGTAGGTCTGTCCAAATAGTCATCGCAGGATGAAAGTGCCAGACCCATCAAGGCAATGCATGCTATAGATTTGAAATTATATAGTTTCATAATTAACACCTTATTATATATTAGAATGACATGTTAAGACCAAATGAGTAGACCGTCGGAGACGGGTAGCGGCCATTATCGAGGCCATAGACATAACCATTCTGGTCGGCCGTTGATGCGCCAACTTCAGGGTCATATCCGTCGTAGCCTGTAATGGTAAAGAGGTTCTGGATATTGCAGTAAACACGCACATTCTCCAGCCCGGCCTTCTTGATCCACTGCTTGGGAACCGTATAGCCCAGTGTGATGTTCTTCAGACGCAGGTAGCTGCCATCTTCCACATAGCGATCGCTGATGCGGTGGTTGTTGTTCGGGTCGTTCAGACGGACGGCAGGCAGCGAGTTGGGATTGGAAACCTGTACATTATCTATATCGTCATACCAATTCCATACGGTACCGGAGTTGTTGCCCACGTAACCGTTAGAGTAGTCCTTGTTGGGGTCAATGGCTGTGATGACCGAGCGATCCTTCACAGTTGCGGCCTGGTTCTGCCAACCACTGCTCATGGCATCGAGCTTCATACGCAGGTAGTTGAACACCTTGTTGCCGTAGGAACCGTTCACGAAGATACTCAAGTCGAAGTCCTTATAGCGGAAGGTGTTGGTCCAACCGAAGGTGTACTTCGGCATCGGGTTGCCAATGTATGTGCGGTCGTTCTCGTCGATGACGCCGTCACTGTTCAAGTCTTTATACTTGATATCGCCCACCCATACCGTATTGTTACGGTTAAAGCCATTGTTGCCGTATGACACAGGCTTGGCAGAGGTCTCAATGTCTTCTAAGCTGGTGTAGACACCGTCAGTGACATATCCGTAGAACTGGAACAGCGGCTGGCCAACGTCACTCTTCGATACAATGTCGGTCCACATGCCATAACCGTAGATAGAGGCACTGGCCGTACCTGCCAACTCCTTCAGTTTGTTCTTGTTCCAAGAAATTTCAAATTCAGAGTCCCAAGAGAAGTCCTTGGTAGAAATAGGATGGGTATTGACGGTAAGCTCAAAACCTGTGTTCTCAATCTTACCATAGTTTCCCCAAGGTGCAGCGAGTGCTGACGAGCCGTTGCCGCTGGTACCCATGTAGGAAGGCAACTGCATGGGCATCAACATGTCGTTAGAAATCTTCTTATACCAGTCAACAGTGATGTTGAACTTGTTATTCAGGAAACCGAGGTCAAGACCGATGTTGGTCTGCTCCTGTTTTTCCCAGTGAATTTCGCTGTTGGCAATACGCAGAGGACGTTGAGAAGTTCCCAAGCCAGATTCCATCACATCAAGGTCAGAGGCCCACTTGCCGCTACCGATGTTCGAGTTACCAGTCTGTCCCCAACCGATACGGAGCTTACCGTTGGAAAGCCACTTTTCTGCAAACTTCTTGATGAAATCCTCATTGGAGAATCGCCAAGCACCAGCAAAGGAGTGGAACGAACCCCAACGCTTGTCCGGACCGAAGTTCGAGCTACCATCGCGACGGAAGGTGTAGGTCAGCAGGTAGCGGTCGTCGTAGTTGTAGGTTTCGCGGGTGAAGAACGACGACATGGCTGCTGAGCCAAAACCAGAACCAATCTGGGCCTCACCTGTTCCCAGTTTGGGATTCTGGATGCTATTCGAAGGTAGGTCGGTGTTGTAGACACTCACATAGTCCCACTTGCTCTCCCAGCACTCCTGTCCGAGCATGGCCGAGAAGCTGTGCTTGCCAATCTGTCCATTATAGGTCAGGTAGTTCTTAATCTGTACGAACTGGTCAGTGTTCTTCTGCAGGCGGGCACGGTTCTGGGGCATGGTCCAGTTGCCGAGGTTGACGGAGGGCTCAAAGGTGGAGGCGCGGTTCCAGTTGAAGTTGTAGCCCACCTCGGTGTGCCAGACGAGACCCTTCAAGAAGGTGACCTCGGCGAAGATGTTGCCGTTGAGCATGTTGCGCTTATAGAGGTAGTCGTTCATCAGGGCCATGGCCACGGGGTTGGGGTTGCTCATGCCCTCGCGCGACACGGAGGTGTAGCCGCCCTCGATGTCGTAGATGGGCTGGTAGGGTGGCGTGGTCAGCGCGTAGGTGATGACGCCCTCGTCCTGGTCGGCCTTGAGCAGCTTCTCGGAGGTATGCGAGTAGGTGGTGTTCAGTCCAAGCTTCAACCAGGGCTTCAGCTGGGCGTCGAGGTTGACGCGGGCACCGTTGCGCATGAAGCTGGAGCCGATGATGGTACCGTCCTGGTTCATGTAGTTGGCACTGACGTAGTACTTCACGGCGTCGGTGCCTCCCTGTGCGCTCACCTGGTGCTGGTGCTGCAGGGCGGTGCGGAAGATGGCGTCCTGCCAGTTGGTGCCCTTGCCCAGCAGGGTGGGGTCGCTCAGGCTCTCGTCCTCGCGGATGGCGCCTTGGGCCACCATGTCATTATAGTACTCGGCAAACTCGCGCAGGTTGAGCATGTCGATGCGCTTGCCCTGATGCTGCCAGGCTACCATGCCGTCGTAGCTGAACTTGGCCTCGCCACTCTTGCCGTGCTTGGTGGTGATGAGCACGACGCCGTTGGCACCCTGGGCACCGTAGATGGCCGTTGCCGAGGCGTCCTTCAGGATTTCCATCGAGACGATGTCGTTGGGGTTGATAGTGGAAAGCGGCGACACCGACGACACGGAACCGTTACCCAGACGGTCGCCCAGACCGACGGAGGCACCCGACGAGTTGCTGTTGTTCCAGATGACGCCGTCGATGACGTAGAGCGGCTCGGCACCGGCATTGATGGTGGCCTGACCACGCACGCGGATAGAGGTCGACGAACCGGGGGCTCCGGAGGTGGCCATCGAGGTGACACCTGCCACACGACCGGCAAAGGCCTGGTCGAGGTTGGTGATGATGGAGCCCTTCATCTTGGCCTCGTCCATGGAGCCAGTGGCACCGGCGAGGTCGCTTTTCTTCATCGTACCGTAACCCACGACGACCACCTCGTCAAGCACCTGCTTGTCTTCCTCGAGGGTGATGTCGTAGGTGTTCTGCTGACCTACCTTCACCTCCTTGGTGACATAGCCGATGTAGGAGACCACGAGGGTGGCGCCGGGCTTGGCGCTGAGTGAGAACTTGCCGTCGAAGTCGGTGACTGCGCCCGTCGACGTGCCTTTCACTAAGATACTGGCTCCGATGACGGGCCCCATGGCGTCGTTCACCGTGCCAGTAATCTTCTTGGCTGCCTGCTGTGAGGCCTGAGGCAACGGGGCTTCACGGCCTGCGGCAAGGGCTTGCTGAGACATGCCCAATAGTGCTATTGAGCATACTCCTGCCAGAATCTTTTCTTTACAGTAATACAGATTCATACATTAGGTGTTTATTAAATTGTAAGATATGGTTTTCAGTTAGTAATCGTTATCGAGTGCAAAGGTATCATTATTTGCCGAATCGGAATGACATTATTTTGCTCCTTACTGATACTTTTCTGCTATTGTCCACGGAAAACAGGGGGGTAAAGGAAGAAAAGTGTTTGTTTCGGACAAGAAAGTAATACTCGGTTTCAGCGAATGGTGCTAACTTTGCACCGTCGAAACTAATAAACCATCAGAACGAATGAATATGACAACGAAGAAGCGTTTACTGTGCATCGCGGCGGCCACGGTAATGGCAGCGACAGCCGATGCACGCTTGGTGCTCGCCGCGCAGGTGGGCAGCCACATGGTACTACAACAACAAACCGACGCGCGACTCTGGGGCAAGGCCACGCCGGGCGCGACGGTCAGCGTCAAGGGCGACTGGATGGCGACGGCGACCACGGCAAAGGCGGCGGCCGACAGCACGTGGCTACTGACGGTGAGGACCCCAGCGGCCTCGTTCGCAGCGCACACGCTGACCATCAGCGACTCGGAGGGCGACGTCCGGCGGCTCGACGACGTGCTAATAGGCGAGGTGTGGCTGGCCAGCGGACAGAGCAACATGGAGATGCCGCTCAACGGCTTCTGGAACTGTCCTGTGAACGGCTCGAACGAAGAGATAGCCACCGCGGGAGAGTGGGCACCGCGCATACGCATGGCCACCATCCCCAAGACGGGGGCCACGGAGCCCCGCGAGTGGGTCGAGGGACAATGGCAGGTGCCATCGCCCGAGACGGCCCCCTGGATGAGCGCCACGGCGTGGTTCTTTGCCCAGATGATGACACGCACGCTGCAGGTGCCCGTGGGCATCATTGCCTGTGCCTGGGGTGGAGCCAGCGTCGAGGGATGGTCGCCCCGCCAGCTGCTCAATACCTACGGCGACGTCAACCTCGAAGAGGAACTCAAGAGGGGCTGGAACGGACAGTGGTGGGAGTACTACACCCCGCTCATCATGTACAACGGCATGCTGCACCCCATGCGCCACTACACCGTGCGCGGATTCCTGTGGTACCAGGGCGAGGCCAACGTGGGCAAGGACAAGACCTACGCCGAGCGACTGAACAACATGGTGCGACAGTGGCGTAGCGACTTCAAGGGCACGAGCGAGCAGTTGCCTTTCTATCAAGTAGAGATTGCCCCCTGGGCAGGCTATGGCGACGGCGACTCGTCGGGACTGCTGCGCGAGAGCCAGCACCAGGCGGCGCAGCTGATTCCGAATAGTGGCATCGTATCGACCGTCGACTTGGTGGAGCCCTGGGAGCGCAACCAGATTCACCCTGCCGAGAAGCAGAAGGTGGGACAGCGACTTGCCTATCTGGCGCTGAACCGCACCTATGGCATGAAGAACATCTGTTGTGACTCGCCCAAATATGACCACATAGAGATTCACGGCAACGAGGTGGAGGTGTTCTTCAAGCATGCCGATGACGGGCTGTCGCCCTGGCAGGACATCGTGGGCTTCGAGCTCTGCGGCAGCGACGGAAAGTACCATGAGGCACAGGGACGACTCAACGAGTCGCACAAGTCGATCGTGGTTACTGCCGACGGCGTGGCCGCCCCCGTCGCCGTGCGCTACTGCTTCAGGGCCTTCCAGCCCGGCAACCTGCACAACCACCGCAACCTGCCGGTGGCACCCTTCCGTAGCGATGATTCCCATTAATACCCCGCAACCATTTCAACTATATGGATTTTCAAGAAAAACTGACACTACTGCGGCAGCAACACGAGGAGTTGCTGGGCCGTAAGAACGAGCCGACGACAGGAAACGGCATCTACGAGAAGTACCGCTACCCGATACTGACGGCTGAGCACACGCCGCTGGAGTGGCGCTACGACTTCTGCGAGCAGGACAACCCCCACCTCATGCAGCGTATCATGATGAACGCCGTGCTCAATTCTGGAGCCATCAAGCTCGACGGTCGCTACCTGTTGGTATGCCGCGTCGAGGGGGCCGACCGCAAGTCGTTCTTCGCCGTGGCCGAGAGCCCCAACGGCATCGACAACTTCCGATTCTGGCCGGAACCAATTACCATGCCTGACACACCAGACCCCACCACCAACATCTACGACATGCGACTAACGCTGCACGAAGACGGCTGGATCTACGGCGTCTTCTGTGCAGAGCGCCACGACGACACACAGCCAGGTAACCTCTCGGCAGCCACCGCCACGGCCTCCATTGCGCGCACCCATGACCTGGTGACGTGGGAGCGACTGCCCGACTTGAAGTCGAAGAGCCAGCAGCGCAACGTGGTGCTGCATCCGGAGTTCGTTCAGGGAAAATACGCCTTCTACACTCGCCCCCAAGATGGTTTCATCGACACGGGCAGCGGCGGCGGTATTGGGTGGACACTGGTCGACGACATCGCCAACGCCGAGGTGGGCCAAGAGACCATCATCAGCCCACGTAACTACCACACCATCACCGAGGTGAAAAACGGCGAAGGACCCTGCCCCCTGAAGACCCCACAGGGATGGCTGCACCTGGCCCACGGCGTCAGGGGTACGGCCGACGGACTGCGCTATGTGCTCTATATGTACATGACCGCCATCGATGACCCCACCCGCGTCATCGCCCGACCCGGCGGCTACTTCCTCGTTCCCCAGGGCGACGAGTACGTTGGCGACGTGATGAACGTGGCTTTCGCCAACGGCTGGATAATGGACGACGACGGGCGTATACTGATTTACTATGCCTCGGCCGACACCCGCATGCACGTTGCCGTCTCCTCCGTGGAGCGACTCGTAGACTACTGCATGAACACCCCTGAGGACGGACTGACCACCACGACTAGCGTCGAGACCATTAAGCGACTGATAGCCAAGAATAAAAGCATCAAGCAATGACCACGCAAGACTTGAAGGACGACGCACGCCGACTGCTGGAAGACAACATCCTCAGCTTCTGGCTCGACCACATGGTCGACTACGAGCATGGTGGTTTCTACGGACGCATAGACGGGCGCGGGCAGCTGTATCCCGAGTCAGAAAAGGGAGCTATCCTGAATGCCCGAATTCTCTGGGCCTTCTCCGCGGCCTATCGGTATTTTTCTCATGAGGCCAATGAGCCCCATACCCCCCAGCAATACCTCGAAGCCGCCACCCGCGCCAAGCGCTACCTCATCGACCACTTCATCGACCACGAATATGGTGGCGTCTACTGGAGTGTTGACTATTTAGGACGTCCGCTCGACACTAAGAAGCAGTTCTATGCCATCGGCTTTGCCATCTACGGGCTATCGGAATATGCCCGTGCCACAGGCGACCATGAGGCACTCGACTATGCCCTGCAGCTGTTCGACAGCATTGAGCAACATGCTTTCGACCACCAGCACAACGGCTATATTGAGGCTTGCACACGCGAGTGGGGTGAGATAGCCGACATGCGGCTCTCAGAGCTTGATGCCAACTACCCCAAGTCGCAGAACACACACCTGCACATCATAGAGCCCTACACCAATCTACTGCGCTGTCTCAAGGAGATGCAGCGCCATGTAGCGTGCAACTATGTGCCTGTCCTTGGTGCCGTGCTGCCGATGGACATCGCTGTTCCGCCAGAGACGCTTATCCAAGTCGAAACTGCCCTTCGTAACCTCATCAACATCTTTACCGACCACATCCTCAATCCCGAGACCCACCACCTCGACCTCTTTTTCGAAATGGACTGGACGCGAGGGGCAGGCCACTTGGAGAGCTATGGCCACGACATCGAGTGCTCGTGGCTATTGCATGAGGCTGCACTGGTTCTTGGCGACCAAAAGGTGTTGGCCAAGGTGGAACCCATCGTCCGCATGGTGGCTAAAGCTTCAGAGAAGGGACTGCGCCCCGACGGCTCGATGATCCATGAGGCCCATTTGGCGACACCGTCTGGCACTGCCGCAAACCTTACGTCGGACGAGGTCGACGATGACCTGCATTGGTGGGTACAGGCTGAAAACGTCGTCGGCTGGCTGAACCTCTACCAGTACTTCGGCGACCTTCAGGCACTGTCAAAGGCCCTACGCTGCTACCAATATATCAAGGATTACCTGGTCGACTGGGAAAACGGTGAGTGGTACTGGAGCCGCCATGCCGACGGCACCTTGAATCTCGACGATGACAAGGCCGGCTTCTGGAAATGCCCCTACCACAACTCCCGCATGTGCCTCGAAATCCTGGAACGACCCTTATAATTCTTCGCTTGACCTTGGTCGCTTTCTTGCGCCATTCTTAACTCTTAACTCCTCATGAAGCCCTATAAATTCCAACCTTATCTGAAGACGACCATATGGGGCGGCTATCAGATAGCCCCCTTCAAAGGCATCTTCACCGCCCAGCCCAACGTCGGCGAGAGCTGGGAAATCAGTGGCGTACCCGGCCACGAAAGCGTCGCCGTCAACCGTGGACTGGTCGACGACGTTGACGAAGGACTGACCCTTGTCGAACTGATCGACAAATACAAGGGACTGCTCATCGGACAGAAAATCTACAAGCGTTTCGGCAACAAGTTCCCACTCCTCGTCAAGTTCATCGACTCGCGACAGGACCTCTCCGTACAGGTACACCCCGACGACAAGCTGGCAATGGAACGCCACGGATGCAACGGCAAAACCGAAATGTGGTATATCATTAAAAGCGACGTCGGCTCGAAAATCTATGCCGGACTGTCGAAGAGCATCACCCCCGACGACTACGAACGGCTGGCTACCGCTGAGCCACAGAACGGACGCTCGCCTATGCAGGACGTCATCGCCACCCACGAGGCCCATGAGGGCGACCTCTACTTCCTGCCAGCAGGTCGACTCCATGCCATCGGTGCTGGCAACTTCCTTGCAGAAATCCAGCAGACCAGCGACATCACCTACCGCGTCTACGACTTCGGACGCAAGGACGAACATGGTGTCCCACGTGAACTGCACATCGAACAAGCACGCGAGGCCATCGACTATCAGGTGTGGCCCGCTTACCGTACTTCCTACGACAGCACTAAACCCACCTCGCAGCTCATCAACTGCCCCTACTTCGTCGTCCACCGCGTCGTCGTACAAGTAGCCCAGCAAATTGACTTCCACTGCGACTCCTTCGTCATTGTTGTCTGCCTCTGGGGAAGTGCCAACATCAACGGCATCAGCATCCGTCAGGGCGAGACCATCCTCGTCCCCGCATGCGAGAACATCCTCTATATCTTTGGAAACGCGACCTTCCTCACGGCTACCATGCCGTGAGCGAAGTAATAGTCAATGAATCGTGGAATGAGGGTTACATCATCTTCGACGAGTTCCTGCGTCGCATCCAATACACCAAAGGCCTCCGTTTTCACGGAATCAAATGTTCATGAATCAAGCCATTGCTGGCCACCACGCTGTTGCCCTGCGTAAAATCGGCCTGGCCTTCGAAGTCGGTAACACGACCACCCGCCTCCTGAACGATTAATGCTCCTGCCATATAGTCCCAACGGCCAATGTATTTCTCAACATATCCGTCTAAGCGACCTGCGGCAACGTAGCACAGGGCCATAGCGGCTGAACCCATCATACGAACACTCGCCGCACGACCATAAAAGCGGTCTATCAGCGTGTGGATGACGGGACGATAAGCGTCGCTGTTATAGGGTAGCTGCAGACAAAGCAACGCCTCGTCGAGCGGATGACTACTGACGGCAAGGCGACAGCCGTTCATATAGGCTCCCCCACCCTGCCAAGCATAGTAGCACTCGCCCGTGGTTACCTCATAGACGACGCCAATCAGAATCTCATGACCGCGACAAAGGGCTATGCTCACACAATAAGGCGGGAAACGGTGAATGAAATTAGTGGTACCGTCCAAAGGGTCGACCACCCAGAAATGCTGCTCGTCACGATAGGCGGCCAGCCCTTCTTCGGTGACGAAACCTGCTTCAGGCAGCAACTCCTGCAGCGCCTCAACAATAAGCCGTTCGGAACCTTTGTCAACATACGAAACATAATCGTGAGCATGCTTACGCTCCACGCTCTGGTTCTGAAACCGTTCCCTCTCTGTGGCGATATATTCGCCTGCACGCCGTGCCACTTGGCAAACGGCAGTGGTCATTTCTTCTAAATTCATCATCAATTGCTGGTATAGAAATCAGTAATGCGAACGATAGCCCGCGAACAGACGGGGCAGAAGTCGGGTGACTCGTTGGTCTTCATACGACAATCCTTTGATGGCCGCCAGACGCCCTTCGACTGGTAACCGCCACCCTCGTAGAGACCTAAGCGCCCTGATGGGTCGGGCAGCAGGTCGGCCCACTTCGACTGGAAGTCCACCTTCGTCGTCAGATTGGGTTCCCACGGCTCCGTATCGGCGGGATATTGGCTCTCATAGCCATCGTCATAGAAATATTCATCGCCCAGTCCGGCATAGCTGTGCCCAAACTCATGGACGAGCACCTGACTGAACGTCGGATGGTCGCTGGTAGAGACAAGCAGTTGGTTGTAGATGCCACCGCCACCATAAATACTGCTGTTCACCAGCACGATAATATGCTCGAAAGGGACACCCGACAACAGGTCGTAAAGCCGATGGACATCCTGTGTCATCAGATAGCGATTAGAATAGAACGTGTCGTAATGGGTGCCCGCTGGCGTACGGCGCCAACGTCCTTTGTGAGGCACACTAGTACCGTCGTCGAGCGACTCGGGAGCTATCGCCACCACGTTGAAGCGCTTCTTCAAGGTGGTAAACGGTTCGTGCGAGAACAGGGCATCGACTGCGCGCTGGCAATCCTTGTAGAATTTATCCGTCTGTGCTACCGTGTAGCCCTCAGCCACAATAGCTAAGTCTATACAGTTGGTCAGATCGGGCACGCTGTCGGGCTTCCACACATAACGATAAGGTATCGCAGTGTCGCCCATCGTTCGGATAAGTATGTCCTTGGGGTCGACCGTGTGGGTCAACTCGCCCACCACTTGCCCGTGGAAGTTGGTCAGTGTCACCGTCACATCCACCGGATGCTTGGGGAAAGGAACGTTATAACTGGTCTCGAAAGCCTTCTGCACCTTCGTGGCCTCCTCGGTGGCCTGCCACTCTTGGAACAGGGTCGAGAACGTATGAACATAAAGCAGTTCTCCAGTAGCAGAATCCTTCAGCCTGATCTGACCGTTGCCCTTCAAAGGCATGTCCGTCAGCCGACTACGGCGCCCTGCCCATCGAGTCGTCGAACAGGCCTGCTCAAAGAAAATATGCTGTTCCTTATTATTGCCACCAAAGACATAGTCCAGCCTCAGTGTGCGGTCTTCGAAATGGTCGTCAAACGCTTGGGCACAGGTCTCTGCTGCCAGGCCGACGGCGCAGAACGCCAGTAAAATGAGCTTTCTAATCATTGTCTCGTTTCTTTTTCCGTGCAAAGATAGCAATTTCTTTTCTTTTTCCATCCACATAGCACGGAAAAAATCTCCTATCAAACCAACAAAAACCTTCAGCGGCTGCCGCTCTGTAAAGCAACAGCCGCTGATAAGCTTTTTACCTGTAGTTTTTCTTAACGCATGCGCTTGTTGTTAAGTGTGGTTCCCAGCAACACCATGTAGGTGCGATACTGCTTGTCGTTCAAGACGTTGCGCATGTTGTGTACATCCTTTCTGATTGCCTTGTCCATCATGGCCATACGCTCGAAGTGGTGTGCTGTAGCGGCCTCGGCCATGTCTTCGTTCAGGTTGTCGTGAATCGTCTGTACTGCTTCCATCTGTTCGTAAGTCAGATCCAACTTTTCTGCCAGACGTCGCATGTCGATGTTCAACTCATACTTGTCATTGTTCTTGACACTGTTGGTGTTCTCTGTCTTGGCAAAGCCAAAAGTTACTGTCATTACGGCGACAACCGTTAAAATCATTTTTTTCATAATCGTTTGTTTTTTTATTTGTTATCCTGTTTTGTTTGTTATCCTGTTTGTTACCCTGATTGTTATCCTGGTTTCTGTCTATTTGACGCGCTCCCATCGAAAAGGTTTAAACATGACCGAATTTTTTTTATTTTTCTTCTTCCGACGCTTTGCTTTTCACAAAAATGTTGTACCTTTGTGGCGATGGAACAGAACAATGATTTACGTACGGCGTGGGACTTCGTGGAGAACACGGGACGCAGCATCTTCCTGACTGGCAAGGCAGGAACAGGTAAGACCACATTCCTGAAAACAGTGTTCGAACGGTCGAAGAAGCGCCCTATCGTGGTGGCCCCTACAGGCGTGGCTGCCATCAATGCTGGCGGCGTGACCATTCATTCGTTCTTCCAGTTGCCATTTTCGCCCTACGTGCCAGGTGCAAAAGTAGAGAGTAAGTTTGACTTCGGACGCGAAAAGCGGAAGATCATTGCCTCGATTGACTTGCTGATTATCGACGAGATTTCGATGGTACGTGCCGACCTGCTCGATGCCATCGATACCGTGCTGCGCCGCTTCCGCGACCACTATCAGCCATTCGGAGGGGTACAGCTGCTCATGATTGGTGACCTAGCACAGCTGACGCCAGTGGTTACTCCTGAGGACGAGCGACTGCTGAAGCCCTATTACGACACGCCCTACTTCTTCGGCTCGAAGGCCCTGCAGCAAATCAACTATGTGACTATTCAGCTAAGTCACATTTACCGACAGCAGGACTCGTCGTTTGTTGAGATACTGAATCAGATACGCGAGGGGAAGCCTTCAGCTCAGGCTTTGGAAAGATTGAACTCACGCTGTCAGCCGACATTCATCCCCCGCCCT
>Ga0265298_10004017_pt1 | contig 19020 bp, 11 predicted proteins | sample AusTroGonzalo_MG_3_FD_193486 | JGI IMG/M metagenome (GOLD analysis project Ga0265298, IMG submission 193486) | Bovine rumen microbial communities from tropical cattle in Woodstock, Queensland, Australia - Gonzalo_01 | ecosystem: Host-associated > Mammals > Digestive system > Stomach > Rumen ... | reverse complement strand
AGCGTCCCAAGTAGTGATGCTGATTCTGTTCGTCTATTTTGTGGCCTTCCCTATGTTAGGCCGTGACTACGATGCGGCCGTGCTGTGTGCGGGTATATGCGGATTCGGTTTGGGCGCTACGCCTAACGCAATGGCTAACATGAGTGCGGTATGCTATAAATACCACTACACCGTCAAACCCTTCCTCATCGTGCCTATCATCGGCGCGATGTTCGCGGACATCATCAATACCGGTATTATTACCGTCTTCCTGAATTTTTTGAAATAAAAATTTCGCGGGTGAGAGTCCGGTTAAAACAAAAGAAGAGGCCGAAACCTCTTCTTTTTGTTGCTCAACCAGGACTCGAACCCAGACAGACAGAACCAGAATCTGTAGTGCTACCATTACACCATTGAGCATCGCGTTCGGCAACAAGATTGCAAGGGTTTATACCGCTCCGCTAAATAAACGGGCAACTTGTGCCTCCGCTCTCCCCAAAAATTAAAATTTTCGGGGGCCCCACCGGGCATAAGACGCTTCTGTTTTTCAAAAGCGGGTGCAAAAGTACTACAAATTTTTCATATGTGCAAATTTTAGCGCATTTTTTTTGTTTTTTTGCATAAAATGTGTATTTTGTAAAGTAAAGTTAGCAAAATTAAGAAAATTTGCAATTATTTTATAAGAAAGGTTGTGTAAGTGAAATAAAATGTGTACTTTTGCGGCCAAATTCCAAAAAACTGGGAATTATTTATGTATAACAAACAATTTAAGGTATGAAGAGATTCTTACTCCTTTTGTCCATTTGTGTATTAGCAGTTGGGCAAATGTTGGCTCAAAGCCAAACTATTTCTGGTACCGTTCTTAATGCTGCTGACGACCAGCCGGTAATCGGTGCGTCTGTTCAGATTAAAGGCACATCCAAGGGAACAATCACCGATATCGACGGTGCGTTCTCTATTGAAGTTGAGCCTAATGCTGTGTTAGTCGTATCGTTCATCGGTATGGGCACTCAAGAGGTAGTAGCTAAGGACGGTGTAGTAATTAACTTGTCGGAAGACACCAAGTTGTTGGACGAAGTCATGGTAGTAGCCTTCGGTACATCTACCAAGAAGTCCTTCACCGGTGCGGCTTCCGTTGTTAAAGCTGACGAAATCACGAAGCGTCAAACGAGTAACATCACGGACGCTCTTGCAGGTCAGGTAGCCGGTGTACAAGGTCTTAGCACCAGTGGTCAGCCGGGTACGACCAGCAGCATTCGTATTCGTGGTATCGGTTCTATGGCATCCAGCAACGCTCCGTTGTATGTAATCGATGGTATTCCTGCCAACGATGATGCAGTGAGCACGCTGAACAATAGCGATATCGAGTCGGTAACGGTATTGAAGGATGCAGCTTCTAACGCATTGTATGGTGCGCGCGGCGCGAACGGTGTAATCCTTATTACTACCAAGCGCGGTAACACGCGTGACGCGCAGATTAAGGTTGATGCCAAGTGGGGTGTTAACCAGCGCGGTATACCTTCGTACAGCGTGATGACCGACCCGGCTATGTATTATGAGACGTTCTATGCAGCGTTGTACAACCAGTACGGTTCGCACGACAAAGCAAGCGCAACCCTGTTGGATGCGAAGAACGGTGGTCTTGGTTATCAGGTGTACGCTATCCCCGAGGGTGAGCGTCTGATTGGTACCAACGGTAAGCTGAACCCGAACGCAACGATGGGTAACATCGTTACCAACAAGGGCGTAGCTTACATGCTGCAGTCTGACAACTGGTACAACGAGTTGTTCAAATCGAACAACCTTCGTCAGGAGTACAACCTGAGCATCAGCGGTTCGACCGACAAACTGACGTATTTCGTTTCCGGTAGCTTCCTGGATGATACCGGTATTATCGAGAACTCCGGTTATCGTCGTTTCACGAGCCGTGTGAATGTGGACTATCAGGCTAAGAAATGGCTGAAGATAGGTACCAACATGGGTTACAGCCACGCTGACATGATGTATCCTGAGGAGGACGAGTATGGAGCCTATTCCAGCGGTAACCTCTTCTATGTAAGCAACAACATTGCGCCGATTTATCCGCTCTACATCCGTGATGCAGAAGGCAAAATCATGAAGGATGCCAACGGTTACACGATGTATGACTACGGAGATGCAACGGTTAACGGTCAGACGCGTGCGTTCATGAACCAGTCTAACCCGGCCAGCGCTATCGAGCTGAACAAGTCTATTTACAAGAAAGACATCTTCACCGGTAAATGGTTCGTACAAATCGAGCCGTACAAAGGCTTGAAACTGCACGCAAACCTCGGTGTTCAGTACAACGGTGTTCGCTTCCAACAGACAGCTAACCCGTTCTATGGCCAATTCGCTTCTTCGGGTGGTTATGCGTATGTTAGCAGCTCTCGTCGTATGACGATTGACCAGCAATACTTGATTACGTTCGCTCGCAAGTTCGGCGACCACAACGTAGATGTATTGGCAGGTTACGAGAACTATCGTTATATCATTTCTTCGTTGAACGGTACGCAGCAGAAACTGTTCAACCCGGACATTGCCGAGGTTAGCAACGCTATTCTGTCTCCGTCCACCGCATCGAGCACGGACACCTACTTTACGCAAGGTATTCTGCTCCAAGCGAAGTATGACTATGCAAGCCGTTACTACGTAAGCGCCAGCTACCGTCGTGACGCATCTTCCCGTTTTGCACCGGGCAAACAATGGGGTAACTTCTGGTCTGTAGGTGCAGCATGGGATATCAAGTCTGAGCCGTTTATGGACGCAGCAGACAAGGTTGACCTGTTGAAGATTAAAGCGAGCTACGGTTCTCAGGGTAACGATAACCTGTTGACGCAAGACGGTTATACGAACTATCACCCGTGGGCTGACCAATACGTAGTCAGCGAGAACAACGGTGAGTTCGCAACGACCTTGACTTACAAGGGTAACAAAGACATCACATGGGAGACTTCCTATAACTTCAACGCCGGTATCGACTTCGGTTTCTTCGGAGAGCGCCTGAACGGTACTATCGAAGGTTGGCGTCGTCGTACGGAGAATATGTTGTACTATCAGCCGGTTCCTTCTTCGCTGGGCTACAGCTATCTGCCGGTTAACATCGGTAGCGTAAGCAACGCCGGTATGGATGTTGAGTTGCGCGGTGAGATTATCAAGACGCGTAACGTGACTTGGGCTGCTTATTTCAACCTGACATTCTTCCAGAACCGTATCATCAAGCTGTCGCCGGAATTGAACGGCCAGTGGATTGAGGGTTCCCGTATCTACAAAGAGGGTGAAGGTATCTACAACCTCTATTTGCGTGACTTCGCAGGTGTTGACCAAGAGACCGGTGAGTCGCTTTGGTTCATTGACAAAGAGAACGAGAACGGCGAAATCATCGAGCGTGGTGGCGTTACTGCCAACTACAGCGCGGCAAGCCGTTATGCAACCGGTGACATTCTGCCGAAGATTTACGGTGGTTTCGGAACGGAATTGAAGTTCTACGGTGTTGATTTGTCTATTGCCTTCAACTATCAGGCAGGTGGCCGTATCCTGGATACCGGTTATCAGCGTTTGATGCACGCCGGAACCTCCAGCGATGCAGGTCACAACTGGCACCTTGACATCTTGAAGGCTTGGACTCCGGAGAACCCGAGCAGCACTGTTCCCCGTCTCAATGCATCGGATACCTATGCTAACGGTACTTCTACCCGTTTCCTCATCTCCAGCGATTATGTAAATCTGCAGAACATCACGTTGGGCTATACTTTCCCTGCTAAATTAACGAAGAAAGCACACATTGAGAAGATTCGTCTGTATGCAGTAGCAGATAACATCTGGTTGTGGTCCGCTCGTAAGGGTCTTGACCCGCGTCAGGGCTACACGAGTTCCAACTCGTTCTTCTATTCGCCGATGCGTACTATCTCCGGTGGTGTTAGCATTACATTCTAATAAAGAAAGGAGAAAATTATGAAAACAATTAGTAAATATGTATCGGTTCTCCTCGTAACCGCACTGAGTTTCACCGCTTGTCAAGACTGGATGAATGCGGAGCCGGAAGGCGCCACCAAGACCGCTGATCAGAAGTCGGAGGCTGCCAGCCAAAATCCCTCTGCAGCAGCTGCTGATATCTCGGCTATCTACGCGCAGTTCATTCAACTGTATTCGGGTCTGGGTGACCTCGGCTACAGCCGTCACAATGACTTCGGTTATGCAGCTATCCGTATGTTCCTCGAAGAGCAAGGTCAAGACCTTGTAAGCCCGAACATCGGTTATAACTGGTTCAACTACTCAGACTTTTCTACCAACCGTGATAACGCTCTGACCACCACGTATGGTCTGGTAGATCACCTGGTATGGAATGAGTACTATAAGATTATCGCTGCTTGTAACAACGTTATCGGTCTGGTCGAGCGTGCTGCTCCTGGCAGCCAGAAATATGCATTGAGCCAGGCTTTGGCCGTTCGCGCAATGTGCTATCTGGAGTTGGCTCAACTCTTCCAGTTCACTTATAGCGAGGCTACTTTAGAGAAAGCGTGTGTGCCTATCGTAAAAGAGAACATGCCGGCTGACCGTCAGCTGTCTAACCCGCGTGCTACCGTGAAAGAAGTATTCGCGATGATTAAGGCTGACTTGGATTATGCATGTGACTCGTTGGAAGGTTTCGTACGTTCCGACAAGGGTTATGTAGACCAGGCTGTTGCTTTCGGTCTCCGCGCACGTGCTAACTTGGTTATGAAAAACTGGGCAGAGGCTGCTGCTGATGCTGACAAGGCTTTGACGCTGAGCGGCGCTACTCCTCTGTCGATTGCAGAGGCTGGTGTGCCGGGCTTCTCTATGGCTGACGCACATAACGTACTGTGGGCAAATATCGTTGTTGAGACGAACGACATCGTTCAGACCGGTATTATCAACTGGCCGTCTCACATGTCTACGTTCTACGGTGACGGTTATACCGGCGTAGGTGCAACCCGTTGGATTGCCAGCGCGCTGTATGCCGAAATCTCTTCAAGCGACGTTCGTAAGGGCTGGTGGCTGAATGAGGACCTTGAGTCTCCGCTGCTGAATGCTCCGGGCTACAACGCGCTGAAGGCTGATATCATCGCGCAAGATACGAAGTATCTGAATGTGAAGTTCGGTACCGGTGACGGAACTGTAACAGGTCTTGGCGCAGCAGCTGCTGACTGGATTCTGATGCGTGCTGAGGAGTTAGTCCTCATCAAGGCAGAGGGTCTGGCTAAGTCCGGTGGCGACGGTATCGGTACGCTGACCGCATTCGTTCAGCAATTCCGTGACCCGTCCTACAATGTAGGTGTGCATGGTTTGGACATCAACGATGAGATTTGGTGGCAGCGCCGTGTAGAACTCTGGGGCGAAGGTTTCGCTTGGGGTGATATCATGCGTCTGGAAAAGAATATTGACCGTCGTAACTCAACCAACTGGCCTGAGAAATGGGCTAAGCAGCATGTATCTGCCGGCAACGGTATTCTGCTGTGGCGTATCCCGCAGGCTGAGATTGAGGCTAACCAAGGTATCAGCGAGGCAGATAACAACCCGTTTGTGCCCTATACAGATTAATCCTAAAAAATGGTAACGATTATGAAAAAGATTAGTAAATATTTGCTTCTTCTCGCAACAGTCGTGTTTACTTTCGCGGCTTGTGAGGATGACATTAAGCGTGACCCGTCGCCTACGTTTGACGGCACCGCAGTGTTCTTCCCGATAAGTGCTGAGAGCGAGGAGTTGGAGCCGACTGCTACTTTTGCGCACGCTATCACGATTGCTCGTGACACGAACAACAACGAGGCGCTCACCGTTAAACTGGTGGTTAAGCAAAACACGAGCAAAATCTTTACGGTACCTGAGACTGTTGTGTTCGCAGCAGGTCAGCGTGAGACGAAGATTGAGGTTTTGTTCCCGCAGGCTCAAGTTGACTCGACGTATACGTTGGCTCTCGAGGTGGAGTTGGACAACGCTAACCCGTATTTGGTCGCTAAACCGAATTACTCCTATACGGTGAATATCGCCAAGTGGGATATAGTAGTTGGTAAGCAGGCTATTGTTTTTGACGGTTTGGTTAACGCATTCTTTGGAACCGGTAACCCGGGTTGGTATGTAAGCTACGCTCGCAAGAGCAATGCCGACGGTTCGTTCGACATCCGTCTGCTCAATCCGTACACCGTTCTGCCGGAGTATGAAATCATCGGTGGCGTACCTGATTATGACAAACCTATCGCAGATGAGTTCGGTCTGTACAAAGGATTTCCAGCCAACTATCCGGAGGATGTGGACAGCGAAGGAACCTACAACTGGACCATTCACGTTGCGAAGAACGGTAAGGCTACTTTCGATAATTTTGCTATGGGTATGACTTGGTCCTACGGTGCGTTCTCTGCACGATATTATGACCCGACTATTCCGGGTGTATTCCGTGCAGCTGACCAGAGCATCACTTTCCCCAAAGGATCTTCCGCTTGCTTTATGGCAGATTACGGAGGCCGTCTGACATCTGAGGATATCATCATCTTCTTGGATGACGCGCTTTGGAAAGACATCAACTCGGTAATCCGTGTTGCTGATTTGGAGGATGGTTTCAATGATGCATCTATCTCTTGGAATCAGATTCCGGCTAAGTTGAGCACGATTGAATCGACTGTTAAGCCCGGTTTGATTGAGACCACTCTGGAGAACGCTATTGATCCGAATCCGGAAGACAAGCAAGGCCCGGGTAGCGACTTCTACAACTTGTATCGCTTGACGAATGTATATGCAGAAGGCTTCTGCTTGGCATTCTACTGGGATACTATCAAGAGCAAAATCAGTCTGCCGCTTGATTTGCAACCGACCGGTATGGTGTTCGCAGGCAAGGAAATCTTTGTGGGTCCGTCTGCTGAGAACGAGAGTTTTGTTGAGGAGACTGAATTCGTTGGCAAACCCGGCTTGAAGTTCCACTTCTTCCTGCAGGTGCAGACCACGGACGGTGGCAATCTCGGCGAGTTTGAAGAGGTTTACTACTTCAGCAATGAGGACATCATTTGGGGTGAGAAGGCTGAGGACTTTGCCGGTACGTATCACATGACCGGTCCGTCTCAGTTCGATGGTGAAGCTCCTGCTGATGTAGATGTAGAGATCGTCTTTGAGAACGAGAAATTGTTCCTCACCGGTCTCCAATACGCAAGCCCGATTGCTATCGAGTTCGATGATGCTACCAAAGTTATCTCTATTGCTCCGCAAGAGTTGGATAGCCTGTATGGTAAGTATGATATCACGCTCTATACCACGGATGCAGAAGGCGCAAGTGTATCGGCACGTATGCAGTTTGCTATGGGCTTCGGTGGTACTATCAAGATGACTGACGATTCTGAGGCTGACGGTTACTTGCTCCGCAGTGAGGCAGCAGGAGGTTGGTTAGATGGTTACTACAACCTCGCCTTCACTCCGATTGCTCCGGCTGATGGTGCTCCGGCTAAGGCTCCGAAAGCAATTAGCGTTAAGAATGCGCTTACCGCTCACGAGCATGTTACCGCTGTTAAACAGCAGAACAACTGGAAGATTCGCGGTCAAGTAAAGAAGCACAACTTCTTCTTCAAGAAAGACGCTGGTAGAGTGTTCTAATATTTAGAACAGTTATACAGAAAAACGACATCGCATTGCGGTGTCGTTTTTTGTTGTCCGACTAAATTTTCATTTTTATTTGCATATGTCAAAAAATTGTTGTATCTTTGCAGCCAGAAATTGAATTTATGACTATTGCTATTTTTGGAAATGCAATGAAGTCCACCACCTTGCGGGAAGTGAGGCGCATTCTGGACTTTATGACGGAGAAGGGCATTCATGTGCTGCTCTCTCAGGAGTTGCGTCAGGAATTAGACCTGCGGGAGTACCCGGGTTTTCCGGGGGATTGGGACGGCGACAAGCAGCCGGAGAACGTGTACGGCGAGCCGATAGATTTCGCGTTGTCGGTCGGCGGTGACGGTACTTTCCTCACCAGCGCATCTGCCATCGGAAACAAGAACATACCCATCCTCGGTGTCAACTGCGGTCATTTAGGTTTCCTTGCGGAAGTGCAGACGCAGGACCTCGACGACATCTTACGCAAACTGGTGGCCGGCGAATATACGATTGAGCCGCGCCGACTGCTTCATGTGACCGTGCTGGATAAAGACGGCATTGCGCGCGAAGGACTCGTGATGTCGCCCAACGCGCTCAACGAGATAGCGATTCTCAAGCAAGGTCTGACGAACATGTTGACCATCGAGACGAAAATCAACGGCGAGTTGCTGCATACCTACCATTCCGACGGTCTGGTCATCGCTACGCCGACGGGCAGTACGGCCTATAACCTCTCCATCGGCGGTCCGCTGTTAGTACCGCAGTCGCGCGGAATGATTCTTACTCCTATTGCCCCGCATAGCCTCACTGTACGGCCTATCGTCATCCTCGACGAATGGAAACTGGACCTCAAAATCAGCAGCCGTTACGACACCTATATGGTGTCCGTCGATGGCCGCAGTCAGAGTCTTAGTACCGACATGAGCCTGCATATCGAGCGCGCACCGTATACCATCAAAGTGGTGCAGATAGGCGACAACAGTTTCCTCAAATCTTTACGAACAAAACTCAACTGGGGACGATAAATGGTGTTGGATTTTATCACGTGGGATGTAGACCCGATACTCATTCATTTCGGCGACGGAGGAATCCGTTGGTACGGCTTGTTATGGGCTATCGGATTGTATCTGTGTTGGGTCGTCAATGACTGGATGTACAAGCGCGAGAACTGTCCGGCGGAGTGGTCCGACCATATGTTCTTTTTCATGGCGGCCGGTGTCATCATCGGTGCGCGTCTGGGGCATTGCTGGTTCTATGAGTGGCATCAGTACGGTGCACCGTGGCATTTCTTCGGATGGGAGTTCACCTATCGCAATCCGTACATCGAGCACCCCTTATGGCTGCTTAAAATCTGGGAAGGCGGACTGAGCAGTCACGGCGGCGGGATAGGTCTTATCATCGCGGCCATCCTGCTCAATAAATATAAGTTCAGCCGTTACCCGCAGTTCGGTACGTCGTGGCTCTGGATACTTGACCGCCTCTGTATCGGCGTGTGTATCACCGCTATCCTCATTCGTTTGGGAAACCTCTTCAATAGTGAGATTTACGGTGGTCCGACCGACCTGCCGTGGGGCTTTGTATTCGTGCGCGACGGACAGACCGTGCCCTGCCATCCTACCCAGATTTACGAGATGCTCTATTGCCTTGCGGCGTTTGCCGTGACGCTGCCGCTATATCTCTATACCGAGGCGCGCAGACGCGAAGGACTGCTGCTGGGCGTGTTCTTCGAGATAGTCTTCGTGACGCGTTTCTGCTTGGAGTTTATCAAAAACGACCAAGAGGTGTTCGAGGCGGGACACGTGCTGAATATGGGTCAGTGGCTCAGTCTGCCGTTCATCGCCTTAGGCCTCTTCCTTATCATCCGCGCGTTCAAACGCCCGCTCTCGCCTGTCGTGGACAAGCAACCCGAGAGCCTCGACCCCAAATACAGAAAGAAATGACGAAGCAGGATTTACGCATAGTTTATCTCGGCACACCGGAGTTTGCAGTGGCGAGTCTGCAAGCGCTTGTAGAAGGAGGATATAACGTTGTGGCGGTCGTTACGATGCCCGACAAACCTGCCGGACGCGGACACCAGTTGCAGTATTCCGAAGTGAAGAAATACGCGCTGTCGGTGGGTCTGCCGGTGTTACAACCCGAGAAACTCAAAGACGAAGCCTTCATCGAGCAGTTGCGCAGTTACCATGCCGACTTGCAAATCGTGGTGGCGTTCCGTATGTTACCGGAAATCGTCTGGGCCATGCCGCGACTCGGGACCTTCAACCTCCATGCGTCGTTACTGCCGCAGTATCGCGGTGCAGCGCCTATCAACTGGGCGGTGATGAACGGCGACCAAGAGACCGGTGCCACGACTTTCATGCTAAAACATGAGATCGACACCGGCAACATGATTCTGCAGGAACGCCTGCCTATCGGACCCGACGAGAACGTGGGTTCGGTGCACGACCGCCTCATGGTGCTGGGAACAACACTCGTCACACGCACCGTGGACCTCATCATCGACTGCGAGAACAAAGGTGTCGAAATACCTACCACGCCTCAACCCGAGATTGCGGAACTAAAACCCGCACCCAAGATTTTCAAAGAAGACTGTGAGATCCGATTTGCAGAGAAAACGGCCGAAGAAGTTCATAATTTCGTCCGCGGACTCAGTCCCTATCCTGCCGCTTGGGCGAACCTCACCATCCACGGACAAACCTTCGAGAACGTCAAGATTTTTGAAGTGGAAGTGAGTGATAAGGGGGCTATCGTGATTCCGTGCAAAGACGGAGCGGTAGGCATAAAAGAGTTACAGGTTCCCGGAAAGAAACGAATGGACAGCAAAGCTTTCCTCAATGGATTACATTAAGCTCATCGATAAATACTACGGCAATGCGCCGGAGTTGCGGCATATCCTCGTGACGCACAGCCGTCAGGTCGCCGACCGTGCGCTGAAAATCATCGATGCACATCCCGAGTGGGAACAGCAGGGAATCGTGGACCGCACTTTCGTCGAAGAAGCGGCGATGCTGCATGACATCGGAATCATCTTCTGCGATGCACCGAAGATCTATTGCAACGGACCGCATAAATATATCGAGCACGGGTTCTTAGGCGCGGAATTACTGCGTCAGGAAGGATTTCCAAAGCATGCGCTGGTAGCCGAACGGCACACGGGTGCAGGCATCACCATCGAACAGGTGGAACGCGAAGAGTTGCCGATACCCGAACGCGACTACTGCCCGCAGAGCCTCGAAGAGAAAATCATCTGCTATGCCGATAAATTCTATTCTAAAAGCCACCTCGGCGAAGAAGTGGCTTTAGACAAAATCAAGTACAACATCTGGAAATACGGCCATGAAGGCTATATCAGATGGCAGGCGCTAATGGCGCTTTGCGGCGAGAACCTCTAATCCCCTAACCGCTAACCGTTAAACGCCGGTCGCCAATCTTCCGTGACACTGCTTGTATTTCTTTCCGCTTCCGCACGGACACGGGTCATTCGGCCGCGGTTTCTTATCTACCCGTAAGGGTTCCGGACGTTGCTGCTCGCGTGTGTCGCGTCCCGCGGCTGCGGCTGCGCCTGAAGCCTGCGCTGCCTGCTGTACCGCATCTTTCTGCGTACGGTAACGCGACATGTCCATACGGCGTTGCTGTTGCGCCTGTTGTACGCGGTCGGGTTCCTGCTGATGAATCTGTCCGCGCAGCAAAATCGCTATCGCACGGCGGTTGAAGTTATCGAGCATGCCCTTGAAGATGTTGAACGACTCGAGCTTGTAAATCAACAGCGGGTCTTTCTGCTCGTAGCTTGCGTTCTGTACGCTCTGCTTGAGGTCGTCCAACTGACGCAGATGCTCTTTCCACTCGTCGTCGATGACATAGAGCAGCATGCGTTTCTCAAACTCCTTCACCACCTCTTTGCAATGCGTCTCTGCCGCCTGCTTGAGGTTTACGGCGATGTTATACACTTTCTTGCCGTCGGTGATAGGAATGAGGATGTTCTCGTACATCTGCCCCTTGGTCTCATATACCTGTTGGATGACGGGGTCCGCCACCTGCATGAGCTTGTCCATACGGCGTTTAAAACTCTCCAGCGCTGCTTCGGCGAGTTGCTCACTCAGCTCGGCTTTACGACCGCGACTGAACTCCTCTTCGTCAAACGGCACCTCGATGGCAAAGGTCTGCATCGTGTCGTATTTGAGACCCTCGTAGTCGTTCGCTGCACGGGCGTCTGCGAAGATATTCTCTGCCGTCTCGTAAATCATGTTGGTGATATCGACGCCGATACGCTCACCCATCAGCGCGTGGCGACGCTTCGCGTAGATAAGGTTACGCTGCTGGTTCATCACGTCGTCGTATTCGATAAGGCGCTTACGGATACCGAAGTTATTCTCCTCCACTTTCTTCTGCGCCCGCTCGATACTGCTCGAAATCATGCTGTGCTCAATCATCTCGCCCTCTTGGAAGCCCATACGGTCCATCACGGAAGCGATACGGTCAGACCCGAACATACGCATCAGGTCATCTTCCAGACTCACATAGAATACGGAACTACCCGGGTCACCTTGACGACCGGAACGACCGCGTAACTGTCTATCTACACGACGACTCTCGTGGCGCTCGGTACCAATGATGGCGAGACCGCCGGCCTCTTTCACTTCGGGCGTCAACTTGATATCCGTACCACGACCGGCCATGTTCGTTGCAATCGTTACGACGCCTGCACGACCGGCTTCGGCAACGACTTGTGCCTCCTGCTGGTGTAACTTGGCATTGAGCACATTATGCGGGATATGACGCAGACGAAGCATCTTACTCAGCAACTCCGAAATCTCCACGCTCGTCGTACCTACCAGCACCGGACGACCGTGCTCCACCATGTTCTGTATCTCGTCGATGACGGCATTGTATTTCTCGCGTTTGGTGCGGTAGATACGATCGTTCATGTCGATACGCGCGATAGGACGGTTTGTCGGGATAACGACTACGTCCAACTTGTAGATATTCCAGAACTCACCCGCCTCGGTCTCGGCTGTACCGGTCATACCCGAGAGCTTGTTGTACATACGGAAATAGTTCTGCAAGGTTATCGTCGCAAAAGTCTGTGTCGCACCTTCCACTTTCACGTTCTCTTTCGCCTCCACGGCTTGGTGCAGACCGTCCGACCAGCGGCGTCCTTCCATCACACGGCCTGTCTGCTCGTCAACGATTTTGACCTCACCGTTGTCGATGATGTAGTCCACATCTTTCTCGAAGAGCGTGTAGGCTTTGAGCAACTGATGCACGGTGTGCACGCGCTCGGACTTGATGCTGTAGTTCGTCAGGATATCGTCTTTGGCTTGCTGAATAGCCTCGCCTTTCAACTCGCCGTTGTTCACTTTCTGCTCTACATCCGCCATCTCGCTTCCCACATCGGGCATGACGAAGAAGTTCGGGTCATCGGTCGTACCCGTCAAGGAGTCGATACCTTTGTCGGTCAACTCAATCGACTTGTTCTTCTCGTCGATGACGAAATAGAGTTCGTCGGTGGCGATATGCATGTTCTTCTCGTTCTCCTGCAAATAGAACTCTTCGGTCTTCTGCATCCGCACTTTGATACCGGGTTCGCTCAGGAATTTTATCAGCGCCTTTGATTTCGGCATACCTTTGAAACTGCGGAACAGCGCCAACTCACCTTCTTCTTTCGTCTTGGCGTCTTCGGAACCCATCTTGGCTTTCGCTTCGGCGAGCAGTTTGGTGGTCAGCGTGGTCTGCTGACGTACCAACGCGGCTACGCGGTCCTTGTATTCGTCGAACATCTGGTCCTCGCCGCGAGGCACAGGACCTGAGATAATCAACGGCGTACGGGCGTCATCAATCAGGACGCTGTCCACCTCATCGACGATGGCGAAGTTATGTCCGCGTTGTACGAGGTCCAGCGGCGAAGTGGCCATGTTGTCACGCAGGTAGTCGAAACCGAACTCGTTGTTCGTACCGAAGGTGATGTCGCAGGCGTAGGCTTTGCGGCGCTCGTCGCTGTTCGGCTTGTGCTTGTCGATACAATCGACGGTGAGGCCGAGGAACATGTAAATCGGGCCGTTCCACTCGCTATCACGTTTGGCGAGGTAGTCGTTGACGGTCACTACGTGTACGCCTTCGTGTGTCAGGGCGTTGAGATAGACGGGCAGGGTAGCCACAAGGGTCTTACCTTCACCGGTCGCCATCTCGGCAATCTTGCCTTGGTGAAGTACCACGCCGCCGAACAACTGCACGTCGTAGTGAATCATATCCCATGTTATCTCGTTTCCGCCTGCCATCCAGTGGTTCTTGTAAACGGCTTTGTCGCCCTTTATCTCCACGAAGTCGAAGCGGCTGTCTGCAGCCAGGTCCTTATCCATCTGCGTAGCCGTCACCTCCACGGTCACGCTCTGCGCAAAACGACGGGCGGTGGACTTCACGATGGCGAACGCCTCAGGTAATATCTCCGTCAGCACTTTTTCGTACACCTCTTTGATTTCCTTCTCCAGCTTATCGACCTCGTTGTAGATTTTCTCGCGTTTCTCGATAGGCGTACCCTCGATGGAGGCTTTCAGTTCCGCAATGCGGTCCTTACGGTCCTTGACAGCGGCTTGCAACTTGTCCATCAGCGCCCACGAATGGGCACGCAACTCGTCATTGCTCAGCGCATCGATAGTCTCGTATTGCGCTTTGATTTGGTCCACTACCGGCGAAATGGCACGCATATCTTTCTGCGCCTTGTTGCCGAAAAGTTTAGTTATAATCTCAATAAAATTCATATATGCACAAATTTGGGTACAAAGGTACAGCTTTTTTTTTACATATGCAAAAAAAATCAAAGATTTCAATTCATTTTGTGCAAAATCAACTCATTTATGAGGCATTTACGGTTCAATGTCGGTCTATTTCCCTTTCATGATGCTTCCAATGCCGTACGATAACAGGAAAATAGCAGTAAGATAGCAGTGAGATAACGCCAAAAAAATGTTTTTTATTTGTATATGTCATTTTTTTTGTGTACCTTTGCGCCAAATTTGTAAACAAGTATCGTTATGGATAGTATTTTCGATTCATTTGTAGGCACGAATTGGGTGTTGCTGCTGACCAAAGTGCTGTTGGCGACGGCCTTGGGCTACCTCATCGGCATGGAGCGCGAGTTGCACGGCAAAATGGTGGGTACGCGTACTATCTCGCTCATCGCCATTGGCGGTGCGCTGTATGTGCTGATGTCCCCCAGTATCATCGGTGGCGATAACAGCCGAGTAGTGGCGCAGGTGGTATCCGGTATCGGTTTCCTCGGTGCCGGTATTATCTTCAAAGACGGCGACACGATAAAGGGTCTGACGACGGCCGCCACGGTGTGGTGTGCGGCGGCGATAGGCTGTCTGTGCGGCTGCGGGATGTTCGCTGAGGCTATCTTCGGTACTGCGGCGATAATGACCGTCAACCTGTTCTTTAAGCATCTGCGCGATGAACACGGCGAACCGTATGACCACTCGGCGAAAGAGTGATAATTTGAATAACGAAAAACTAAATTTTTACATAGTATGAAGAAAAATCTATTCTTTTTGCTGCTGGTTTGCAGCGTAAGTATCTCGTCTTTTGCAGATTTACGCAAAGGCGCTCTGCCGGGCGAATTCAAAGTGTCGCCGACGAAAACAGTTCATTTCTCCAGCGGTAATTATCAATGTACCGCTCGTGGTTTCTCTCACCGTTTTGCCGAGCACCAGTACGACATCATCGCCGGAAGCAACAAGAACATCAGCAGTCTGTACGTTTATACAGGTTATTTCGACCTATTCGGCTGGGGACAAGTGTATTTTACCTACACCACCAATCCCGAAGATTATTTGGAGTACAAAGAGTGGGGTGAATACGAGTTTGAAAATGCGGACAATAGTGCTCTATGGCGTACGTTAACAGGCGAAGAATGGCGTTACTTGCTGTTTGAATCCGGATGCGACATGGGACTCGCTACTATCACGGTGGAAGATAAAACCAGAAAAGGACTGGTTCTCCTTCCGGAAGGCAAACTGGCTGAGTTGAATGAATTAGGAATGTCATTTGTAACCGTTAAAGACGAGAGTAAAAAGTGGTCAATGGATGGCGATTATCTCTCTTCGTCCAAGACCAAATATACCGACAATGAATACACCGTTGCACAATGGGATACATTGGAGGCAGTCGGTGCTGTCTTCCTTCCGGCAGCTTACTATCGTACCGCTTCTTCGTCTTCTTCCACTACAGCGGAGACAGTTCTCGATTATGGAGACGGCATAGGATGTTACTGGTCATCTACTCCTACGGCTGACATTAAATACGCCGATTATCTGAGTTTCTCTTCTTCGTATAGTTCGGCTGGTATTGGCGTATACGGGAGCAATGGTAATAAGCAACGTTATACCGGAATGTCTGTACGTCTCGTGACCGAATATGCTGAGTACAACCCGATTACCGAACTGGAGCCGGTTGAGGTAGAGGAAGATAAGGAAACCAATATCACCTTTACCGTAAATGGACCGTCCTCTTCTGCCGTGCTGCTGAACCTGCAAGCAACGGATTTCTACAACCCATCCAAGCAATGTTTAGAGTTGCATACCACGCTTGACGATGCCAACGTAGCGCAACTGATGGATAATATCCTTCAAGGTATCGGTGATTTTGGTTCTGTCTTCAGCGGCGTGTCCTTCTTCCTGCCTGCCGGTTCGGGAGAAATCAAACTGGATATGTGTACCTACGGGTTCCAACTGAGTGCGCACATCGGTGACGCCGTTGCCCACCTCACGCAGAACGAGCGCGGCGAGGCTGTGTTGACATACGACATACCTGAACCAACCTTGGTATGCATGCATGCCCTTAACATAGACGTTATTAGCGGTGCCCGCCGTCGTGCGCTTCGCACAAGTGACGAGCGTCCTCGCGTAGAGCTGTATCGCATGAAGATTTCGGCGACCGCGTCGGAAGGCGTAGAGGGCGTACAAGATAATGCTCTGTGCGAGAAAATCTTCCGTGACGGACAACTCCTCATCCTACGTGGCGACAAGAGTTATACCGTAACCGGTCAAGAACTGAAATAAAAGCATATATGCTGTTATCGGAAATAAAACAGGCTATTGGAACTATCGCGCAGGTGACGGGTGACGACGCACTCGACATCCGCTATCTGCTGACGGATAGCCGTCAGTTAAAGGCGAGTGGCGAGTGGCGAATGGACGAAGTGTTGTTCTTTGCGTTGAAAACGGCGAAGAACGACGGCGCGAAGTATATTCCGGAGTTGGAAGCGAAAGGCGTGCGCGCCTTCGTGACGGGCGACGCCCTTGCGGCGTTACAGGCCCTCGCGGCACACGTGCGCAGTCAGTTCCAAGGCACGGTAATCGGTATCACCGGTTCGAACGGCAAGACGGTCGTCAAAGAGTGGCTGTACCAGTTGCTCAAAGACGACTACACCGTCATCCGCAGCCCGAAGTCCTATAACTCGCAGATAGGTGTGCCGCTGAGCGTTTGGCAGCTGTCAGCCTTCAGCCCTCAGCCTTCCGGCAAGCCGCTCTTGGCGATTTTCGAAGCGGGGATTTCGCAGCCCGGAGAGATGGAGAAGTTGGAGCGCATCATTCGTCCGACGATAGGCGTCATTACTTATATCGGTCACGAGCACGACGAGAACTTCACGTCACTCGAGCAGAAACGCGAAGAGAAGAATAAACTCTTCGTGCATTCGAAGACGGTCATCGAAGACCCGACGCATCAAAACGTGCGCACCTGTGCAGCCGTCATGCGGGCGTTGGGGTATGACGAAGAGACGATAGCCGCGCGTATCTTGCAGCAGACCCATGAGACGGTGCTCAAAGTGAACCTCTCGGCACTTGTCGATAATGTGCGTTATTTCCGTTCGCTGCTCAAACCTGAGACCAAACTGACCTGTATGGTCAAAGCTTTCGCGTACGGTGCAGGCAGCGTAGAGGTGAGCAAAGCCTTGCAGGCTTCGGGACTGGTGGACTATCTCGCGGTGGCAGTAGCTGACGAAGGTGTCGAACTGCGTCGCGCAGGTATCACCCTGCCCATCATCATCATGGATCCGGAAGTGGCGGCGATGGACCTTATATTGGAGAACAACCTCGAGCCGAATGTCTATAGCCATCAGTCGCTGAAGACCGTCGTGGCGGCGGCAGAGGCGAAAGGATTGGAGAATATCCCCATACACGTCAAGATAGACAGCGGCATGCACCGTCTGGGTTTCTACAAAGAGGACATCCCGTGGCTGATAGAGAAACTGCGGGGCACGAAAGCGGTGCGCGTGGCGTCTGTATTCTCGCACCTCGCAGGAAGTGACGAGGCACAGTTCGATGACTTCACCCTCTCGCAAATACACTATTTCGATGCCTGTGCCGAGGAACTGAAGAACGGCCTCTCGCCTCTCGCCTCTCGCCCCTCGCCCATCTTAAAGCATATATGCAATTCCGCCGGTATTGAGCGTTTTGCGGACTACCAGTTCGACATGTGCCGTCTGGGTATCGGTCTATACGGTTTCTCGTTCGTCGGCGCGAAGTTACGCAACGTGTGTACGCTGGAGACGACTATCCTCTCCGTCAAGACCGTTAAGGCAGGCGAGACGATTGGTTACGGCCGTCATACTACGCTCAAAGAGGACCGCACGATAGCCGTCATTCCTATCGGTTATGCTGATGGTTTCGACCGTCGTTTCTCGAACTACGGCGGCGAAGTATGGGTGCGCGGCAAGCGTTGTCCGGTAGTGGGCAATGTGTGTATGGACCAAGCGATGATTGATGTCACGGGTGCGGATGCCCGACCCGGCGATATCGCCGAGGTCTTCGGCGAACACATGCCTTTGGAAGAACTTGCCGACAAACTCGGTACCATCACATACGAAATACTAACCTCCGTCAGCCGCCGTGTCCAGCGTGTCTATTTCTACGAATAAACTGACTATCGGCTACCGGACAGCCTCCGGAGGCGAACATGTCGTGCAGACAGACTTGTCTTTCTCACTGAATGCGGGTGAGATGGTCTGTATGCTCGGACCGAACGGTTGCGGTAAGTCCACCTTACTGCGCACGCTGGCGGGTCTGCAACCGGCGTTGAGCGGAACATTCACGCATTGCGACGCAAAGAATGTCGCTCTTGTGCTGACGGAACGCCTCTCGATGGACAACACGACGGTGCACGATGTCGTGGCGATGGGCCGCTATCCGTACACCTCGTTCCTGGGCGGTCTCACGGACACAGATGAACAGATTATCGATGAAGCGTTGGGTGCTGTTGGTTTCGATACCCTTCCCTTCAGGGAGGGGAAAGGGGTAGGCTTATCGCCTTTTAACGCTCACTCCGACGGCGAGAAACAGCGGATACTGATAGCCAAAGCCCTTGCCCAACAGACGCCTATCATCCTGCTCGACGAACCCACGGCGCACTTGGACCTTCCGCACCGCATACTCG
>Ga0265298_10004016_pt1 | contig 19021 bp, 37 predicted proteins | sample AusTroGonzalo_MG_3_FD_193486 | JGI IMG/M metagenome (GOLD analysis project Ga0265298, IMG submission 193486) | Bovine rumen microbial communities from tropical cattle in Woodstock, Queensland, Australia - Gonzalo_01 | ecosystem: Host-associated > Mammals > Digestive system > Stomach > Rumen ... | reverse complement strand
GCTATCAGTCCGCCGCGACCAACACGGGCGATTGTTCCGCCGCGACCAACACGGGCGATTGTTCCGCCGCGACCAACACGGGCTATCGTTCCGCCGCGACCAACACGGGCTATCAGTCCGCCGCGACCAACACGGGCTATCAGTCCGCCGCGACCAACACGGGCTATCAGTCCGCCGCCGAGGTTTCCGGCAAGGAATCCATTGCCATTGTTGCTGGCAAAAACTCGAAAGCGCGTGGCGCGTTGGGTTGTTGGCTTGTGCTGACGGAGCGCGGCGAATGGGACGGCGAAACATATCCAATCATTGAGGTTCGGGCCGTCAAGGTGGACGGGGAGTGCGTCAAGCCGAACGTGTGGTATGAGTTGAAGAACGGGAATGTAGTAGAAGCATAATTTAACCGGGGGCCGGTCATCCGGCCCCAATAAAGGCAAAGACGATGGACGGCAATACATTATTCGCTGAACAATTCGAACAGGAAGCAATTGAGCGCATCAAAAAGTTTGCGCGGCTTGCGGGAAAGATGGGTTTTATCCCCGTACTTGGATTTTCGGGCGGCAAAGATTCCATCGTTTGTTATGACCTGTGCAAACGGGCGGGTATCGAATTCCGGGCGGTGTTCAATCATTGCTTCGAATCGGCCGAAACTCTCAAATTCATTCGGGAACAATACCCCGCCGTTGAGTGGCGGCGCGAGGTAAAACAAGGGTTCTTTGAAAACGTGCGAAGCAATCATAATGGAATGTTGCCGTCGGTTGAAAGTTCATATTGTTGCGAGGATTACAAACACAATAGAAAATACGTTGATGATGCGGCCGTTTTAGGTGTTCGCCGGGCAGAATCCGCGAAGCGCGCCGGGCGAACCGTGCTTGAAACGAAGAATAAAACCACCTTAAAGCGGAACCGGGAAACAATAGGCGAATATTTTTCGGCGCACTGCGTTTCTTCCGGCGCGCCGAATGAAATATTGCTGATGCCAATTGTTGATTGGTCTGACGAAGATGTTTGGGGGTATATCCATCGGTACAATTTGCCAATAAACCCGGAATATAAGACGGCCCGCCGTGTCGGGTGCATTATTTGTCCAAAAGCGAATTTCACGTCAAATTATCGTGCGTTAATGCGGTGGCCGAAACTAATTGATTGCGTAATAAAAGCACGGGGGGGGGCGGGACGAAACAGATTGGATTATTACCGCCGACGGCGTGGATTACACAGATAACAAACCGTATTATGTATGTCGGTGGTTAAACCATTCTTTCCGTAAATTTACCCACAAACAGGAACAATTGTGCAACGATGTAATTGAAAAGTACAAATTAACGAACGGGTAATGTGTGGCCGGTTTTTTTATCTTTGCGGTGTAGGTTTGTTAATATATGGTAACTTTCCCCCGGCCCCGGTGCGAAACACGGCCGGGTTTTTCGTTAAAAGCATAAAAAATCATGAAGAAAGTTTTGGATATTAAGAAAAGTTTACTACCTTTGTATTCGGAACGATGAACGTTTCAGCCGACGCGGCGGGTTCCGCGACAAAGAACAACGCATTATGAGTTACTACGATTACCTACACAATGAGGATTTCACGCCGGATTCCCCGATGGATGGAGTTGGATTTACCGACCTTGACGATTGCCGTTGCCCGGAATGTGGCGAAGAATTAGGCGAGCCGGAAGAAATCTACGGCAAATACTGGCCGGACGAAAACTATCAAGAGATTGACGCATACAAATACACCTGCCCGGAATGTGGCAAAGTTTTTTATACAAAGGAAAGATTATGATTTTTAGGATTGAACAGGCGATTGCCCGCGCCAAAGAACAGGGCAAAAGGGTTTTGAAAAAGGACATTGCGGCCCGCTTGTGGCCGAACTCCACGGAAGCCGGGCAACAGGTCAATATGACGGCACTTTGCGCCGGGCGCACAACGAAGATTAACCCGGAATGGGTTGGAATCATCTGCGAAATGTGCGGTTGCTCTGCCGACTTCCTGTTCGGGATTTCAAACGAATAGCGATGGACAAATCAAACCTATATTGGGGGCTTGCTTGGGGCATCATCTGCGTTGTTGCGGTTGTTTGCTCATTCAAGAATAGCGGCCATTGGGCCACGGCGGGAATTGCCGCGTTGCTCTGCGCCCTACACCTACACGATTACAAAAGACAAAAAACGAACTAACTAAAACAGGCGATACGATGGAAACCAATGACATTTTGTCCGGGCTGATGGCCCCGGAAGCGGAACCGGCGAAAGAGATTTTGCCCGGTATGACCGTTGAAGAAATACGCGCGGTCTATTTCAATGCTGATGCCTTGCGCGAACCCGCGTACAGGTTGTACCAACTCAATTCGGACGGCTACCGGTATTATTACCGCTTCGACGCGAACGGGGAGCCGGAATTCTTCCCGTCCGTTACCACGTTGTTGAAGCAAGTGATGCCGACCCCGCCGGCCTTGTTGGATTGGATGGTTGCCAATGGCAAAGACGGCGCGGCCGAGAAAAGAGATTTGGCGGCGGCATACGGAACGTTTATGCACGGACAGTTCGAAAGCCTTATCATCAATAGGCGTTACGATTTCGATGTCGTCCCGGCGGTGCTTCTTGACTATATGGAGCGCAACAACGTGCCGGAATCCTATTTCAGCCAATGGATAGTCAAGATTCGCAAGGACGTTTTGGCGTTCGCCCAATTCGTGCGTGATTACAACGTCCGGCCGCTTGCCGTGGAAATCGGCTTGGTGCATCCTGTGCATCGTTACGCGGGTTGCCTTGACTTGCCGTGTATGATGACCGACCCGAAAACGTTAAAGGATTTCACGGCGATTGTGGATTTCAAAAGCGGCCGCAAAGGATTCTACGAAGAACACGAATTGCAGTTGCATTTGTACCGGGATATGTGGAATTACAACTACCCCGATGCCCCGGTCGAACGCGTGTTCAATTTCAGCCCGAAAGATTGGCGCACGAAGCCGACATACAACTTGAAAGAACAAACGGATAGTGTGAATGCCGCGAAGATTCCTTACTTGCTCCAACTGGCCACGATTGAGGATGACAAGCGGGACAACACCTTGACGATTGTTCGCGGGGTGCTTGACCTTGACAAAGGCAAGATTATGGATAATGTGTTGTCCTTGTCTTTGGCCGAACTTATCAAGAAGAAAACGGAAGAAAAGGACGCGCCGGAACAGGCGGCGGCCGCACCCGAAGCGGGCGAACCCGCAAAAAGCGCAGAAACGGCCCAAAAACGGACGCGTAGGACAAAGGCGGCCGAAGATACCAAAGAAGCCGAAAAGGCCGTAGAATCGAAAAACACGGAAAAACAAGATGATGATTTCGTGACCAACCATTTGCCGTGGGAAACGCCGGAAAGTGGACATTGCGGCGGGTGCGCCGATGATGCCCCGGCCCCGGCAAGCAAGAAAGAAGATTTGTTGCAACAGGAAATCGAATTCTAATATGGGAAAGATTACAATAGAAACGGAGTTCGCGCCGGGCCAAAAAGTGTGGTGCGTAAAAGACAACGTGCCGCAGGAAGTTAAAATCGGCGAAATAAAAATATTCGTGTTTTGTTTGCAGGATGGGACGATTGGCGAGAATACCGTTTACACTTGCGCGGGCGGATTTCAAGTTAACGAGAAATGCGTCTTTGCCACAAAGGAAGAATTGCGTAAACACTTATTTGGCGAATAACTATGGGCGGAAGAATACAACGGCCCGAACAGGGCGCGGCAATGCTTGAATTGCCGGAAATCGGCCGCTTGCATATCGGCAAGAAGCAAGTGGGGCAGAACGGCCGGGAATACCCGGTATCGGTTGATTACTTCATCCCGGCGGGGAAGTACGCCGGAATGTTCACGGCGGCACTTGGAGAGAAGCCGCAAACGATTCAAGTGATTTTCCCGGATGATGACCCGGAAAAGGTATGCAATGAGCGGTACGAATATCGTGACGATAAGGGCGCGTTGGTCGCGCGTGGCGATGGCAGAGTGTTTGAAATTTGGGACGGCAAGAAATACGCGCCGTATTCCATTGAGCAATACCCCGACATAATGGCGCAGATAGCGGCGAAGAATCCCACGAAGCGCGGGGCCGAGAATTGGGACGTGGCGTTGACGTTGCGGTTCATCGTTCCGGCCGTGCGCGGCGTGGTTGGCGTGTGGCAGTTCTCCACAAAGGGGGCGGCATCCAGTATCAAGAACATTCGCAACTCCTTTGACGGGGTGCAACTGATGCGTGGAACCGTTACGCAAACCGTGTTCGATTTATCGGTGCAATTCGCCAAAAGCAACAAACCGGGCGTGAATTCTCGCTATCCCGTTGTGTCTTTGGTTGCGAATGACAATCGCATCAATGACATTCGGGCGATGCTTGCCCCGGAAAATTCAACAAAAAATTTGCTTTTGTCGGAATAGTCACTATATTTGCATTGCAAACGTGTGTGGCCGCGCACGAAAATAGAAAGTTAATGCCCTGTAAAGTAAGACAACGGCGGCCACCGTTGCCCGAAATACGGGGCGTTTTGTTTTTATGAATTACCGAAGATTATACGAACGGCATTACGGCATAAAGATACCGCCGGAGTATGACGTTCATCACATAGATTTTAATCGGGATAACAATAATATTGACAACCTTTTATTGTTGCCGAAATCCTTGCACAAGAAATTGCACTATGTTCGGAATACATCGCGTGTTGACCTTGATGGTTTTTTTGATTTTCAAGGGATTTCCGCACAACGCCCAATGAGTTACGAACGGCGTTGCATAAATGCGGCGTTAGATGTGTACGATGATTTACAAATATGGTCTTGCCGTAAGAATTGCGAGGATTTGAAATTACTTTACCCCGGTTGTGTAACATATTCGGATTATTCATTATTTCGCGTTGGTTAAATGGAAGCACGTTCGTTTAAGATAGAGAATTATATTACGATTCCGGGATTCGCAATTGTAGAATTTGGATTATCCGGGAACGAATTGATATGTTATTCGCTTGTTTACGGCTTCACGCAAGACGATGAAACCGAATTCAAGGGGTCTTTGACCTATATTTCTTCCGCGCTGAACGTGACCCGGCAGAACGCCAAGAAAATCATTGATAGATTGATTGAGCGCGGACTGGTCGAAAAGCGGGAAGTTTTCTTTTCCGGGGTAAAGTTTTGCCACTATGTTGCAAAAAGACACGGTGTTGCTGAAAGAGCAACGGGGTGTTATCAAAAGAGCAACGGGGGTGTTGCTGAAATAGCAACAGGGGGTGTTATCGAATCAGCAACGAATAATAATAGAAAAGATAATACTATTGATAATACTAATGATATAGCCGCCGACGGCGGTTTGTTCCCGGCCGAACATCAAGAATCCAAGTTGAGGGGAACAACGGAACCGGCCGCGTGTCTTTTCATCAACTCCCGCTTTGCCAACTATGACGATTTCGCCGCGCAGTTCGCCGCGCCGGATTACAACGGGATAGATGTTTGCTATTACTACAACGCCGTTAAAGATTGGTCGGCGCAGAAAGGCAAGAAAATGAAAGATTGGATTGCCACGGCCCGAAACTTTATGCGAAGCGATATGGAGAAGAACAAATTGCACCGCGTGGCGGGTTCCATCCAGTTAGACCCGGAAGCGCAAAGGTATCTGCAAGATATGGCGTGATATGGAAACAGGGTTAACGATACACAAAGCGATTGCGCCGGTTGAAATGCGGCGCGCAATGGCCAACGATGCGGCGATAATGGGCGCATTGGAGCCGGTCGAAAAAGCCGTGTTTCTCGCTTCGACGGCAAAGACCATTGACGAATACAACGGCGAACAACTGACGGCCGAACTTGCCCGCACGATGCGATACATTGCAAAGGACGTTGGATATAGGGTAAACGATGAAAGCGAATTCGGATATTTGGTTATCCGGGTTGCGGAAATCTTGAAACGTTACTATGGCAACCTTACCGTTAAGGATTTCAAGATGGCTTTCGAAATGTGCGTGACCGGGGAACTGGATGATTTCTTGCCGCGCGACAGGATGGGGCAACCCGATAAGAACCATTATCAGCAATTCAACGCCGAATATATGTGCCGGATAGTGAATGCTTACAAGGCGAAGCGGGCCTTTGTGTTGAAGAAAGCGAACGCGGCCCGGCCGAAAGCGGAAAAGGCGCGTGACATTGACGAAGAAGCGCGGCAAAGGAATGAAATCATTACGGACTTGATTACGGCGTATGAATGCTATTGCCTTGACGGCGTGTTCCCGAACGTCAGCCCGATTGCGGAAATGCTCTATTACGGCTATCTTTCCGATGCGGGATTGGTCAAGCCGATTGCCGTGACCGATGAAGAAAAAACGGCGGTTTTCGATAACACGATGCTTTGGTATCAAATGCGCGGGATGACGGCAGACGTTGCGCGCGTGAAAGAGGGCGGCAAGGATGCGGAAGAATTGAAGCACGGCGCGTTCGTACTGGCCCGGCGGAAAGCCTTGAAAGAAGCATTTGCGCAGATGAAGCGCGATGGCGTGAACATAAGGGATTATTTCAAAGTATAGCGATATGGATAAGAAAGAGATTCGCACAAAGTGCATCGAATTGGCATTGCGGTATGTTGAAATCGTAGCGAAGAATCCGAATGTAAAACCGCAAGAAAAAGATTTGTGCTTGCTTGAAATTGCGGCAGATTTTGAAAATTACATCGAAAATGGAAGATAACAACAAAATACAGGTTAATTGCGTAATCGGAATTGACCCCGGCGCGGCGGGCGGACTGGCCGTGTATATCCCCCGGAATGACGGCGGGATAACGCGCGAAACGCACGTTGCGAAGATGCCGAAAGACGTGCGGGATTTGGCGGATTTCTTCGCCTACTACAAAGAGAACTACAAGCCCATTGTATTTCTTGAAAAATTGTCCGTGCGTCCCGATGACGTGGCGATTGAGGGCGGGAAGCCGAATATGGGGAAGGTTTACCGGGTGCAGAAGATGATGGCGAATTTCGAACACTTGAAAGCCCTTATCGAAACGGCCGGGATTCCTTACGTCCAATGCCACCCGATGACGTGGCAATCGAAATTGAAGTTGCGCACTATCGGCGTGAAAGAAGAAAAGGCCGACAGGAAACGCCGCTATCAACAGGTAGCCGGGCAGTTATACCCGGAAATCAAGGTAACTTTGTGGAACGCGGACGCGTTGCTCATTATGCACTTCGGCATATATGCTTTGGCCAACGAACAAAAGTGGGTAAAAGAACAGTTGCCCGAACGGGAATACCAAAAGTTGTTTTAGTTATGAAATATAGAGAACTCATTGACGCAATGTTGCCGTATGCGGACGAAGATGTTGATATATGCTTCGACGATTTGCATTGCGCCGTTACTTTTTGGCGCGGCGGCGGCGAAGATGAAATAGCAACAATAGACGTTCACGAATAAATAATAACACTATGCCAACCAAGATTTTCACAACCGTTGACGGCAAATGCCCTTTCGGGCGGCCGTGCCAAACGGATTCGAAAGAATGCCGGACGTGCGAGAACTATTACAGGAACGGAACCAGTATGTTCTTTTGGTGCAAGGCGGGAACGCCGGGCGGCGCGCCAAAGAAGAAGCGCGGACGGCCCCGTAAAGAGGACGTGCAGGCAAAGGACGCGGCGATGAAAGCGGCAAAGCGGGGAAGAAAGCCGACAAAGGGAAAAGAACGGCCTATTTCGGCCATCAAACTGGCGGGGAAGTAAATTGTATGTCCGGCGGCCATAAGGCCGTAAAATCGAATAAAAGCAAAAAATAACGATATGGTTGATGGTATAAGATACGAAACCGACCATTCCGGCAAGGTTATGAAAACGCCTTGCCCGTATGGGAAGAAGATGGCATCGGTGCGAATCTATGTTGCTTCGAATGCCTGTCAAAATTGCCGTTGTTTCTTGCGTGATGAACGGCGGCGGAAAATTGTTTACTGCGAACACGAAGAATTATGAAAGGGCCATTGAGAGAAATAACCCCCGGCGAAACCTTTTATTTGTTTGGGGAGAAGATTCATTACCACGGCGTATTAACAACCGTGGATGAACCAGTACACGTTTATTGGGTGTGGGGGAAGTACAAACGTCGCCGTTTCTATCGGGCCGTTCCGCAATGGGCGTTTGAACTTGATTGGGAGTATATGAGAAAGACAAAGAAAAGCAAATAGTTCTATATGATGGTAGAAGCCTACATCGCCCGCGATGCCACGGGGACGTGTCGCATCTACTGCAAGCGCGGGAAACATAAGTGGTGGTTCGAATTGGGCCGTCATAAGGAAACCGATATGGCGTTTGACAGGGCTTTATCGCTCGGCGCGGTGCATTGGAAAACGGCCATACAGGACAGTTCCAAACTATTTTGAAAAAAAGTTGAAAATTTTTGCAAAAAGTTTTGGAAATTAAAAATAAATGCTTACCTTTGTATCGGGTTAAGGAAATAACCCAACCGACCGGGCGGGTTCCCGGAACCGAAAAAGACAAAGAAAATGAAAGCAAAGGTTATCGCAACGGTTTACACCAAAGGAGAAAGCGCAAATGCAGTAAAGAAAGTAATTGTTGGTAATACCGATTATTTTGCCGCGCTTGAAGCGGCCGGGAATATGGCAAAGATTCTTTTGTTCACGGGGTGGTATTGCTCAACTTGTGCAAACTTGAATGCGTTGACGCATTGCGATTATGAAAATGGCGTGAAGTTCGAAAATTATTCAAATGAGGTTCTTTTCCTTAAACTTGTTGCGAACAAATAATATAATTGCCCCGTGGTGCAACGGCTAACACATTGGATTTTGGTTCCGGCGATGCACGTTCGATTCGTGCCGGGGCAACAAAGCGGCCAGCGCCGTGAATAAATATTAAACGTGAGTTAAACATTTAGGGGCCGGAACGTTGTGAAACGTGAAAGGCCCAAACAAACCCCCGTGGTGTAATGGTAGCCACGATTGACTCAAAATCAATTGCCGTAACGGCGTGACGGTTCGAATCCGTCCGGGGGTACAAAATGCGGACGTGGATGTAATTGGTAAACACCATCCCAACCGGGGATGCCACGAATAGGGTTTATGAATAAGTGGGCGGAAATAATGCGCATATTTCCAGTTGCGGGTTCGAACCCCGCCGACCGCACAAACCTTAATCAAGCGATACGATGTATATTAAAAGACTGCAATTATTCAACTTCCAGTGCATTGAGAAGTTCGAAGCCGATTTCGACGGCGCGGTGTATTTCGTGACCGGGGACAACGAATTAGGCAAATCGACCCTACTGAAAGCCATCGGCGCATTGCTGACGGGCAACCGCGATGAAGTGTTGCGCAATGGTGCATCAAAGGGATTTGCCAAGATGGTTGTCGGCGATGACGGCGAGGAATTCGACGTTTCCCTGTCTTTCACGGAAGCGAACCCGCGCGGAACCCTTACAATCAAACAGGCATCCAACGGGATGCAGACCAACAATGTTTCGATGCTTCAACGCATCTTCGGCTATCAAGATTTCGACGCGGTGGAATTTTCCCGGTGGAGCGAAACGGCCGAGGGGCGGCGCAAGCAAATCGCCGTTGTGAAATCCCTTTTGGCCCCGGCCGTGCGTGACCGAATTGAAGCCATTGACGGCGAAGTGGCGGAACTGAAAGAGAGCCGCAAAGACGTGAACCGCGAGGTAAAGACGTTTGACACGATGGTTGCGCAACTTTCCGCACAACTGGAACCGGGCGATACGGAGAAGTACGCCGAGCCAATTGACGTTCGCGCGCTGATGGAACAACAGGCCACGAACGCGCAACTTATCGAAAAGGCCAAGACGGCCCGCGCGATGCTTGCGCAACGCGAACAGGAATTGGCAGATATCCCGGTTGGCATCAAGGCGGAGAATGACAAACACAAATGCCGCTTGGCGAGCATTGCCGGCAAGGTGGCCGAAGCCCGCGCCGCATACGAAAAGATTGTTGCGGATGCCGAGGTAGAAAAGGAAGAAGAAATCAAGACGCACGAAGCGCAGATTGCGGCCTTTGACGAGAGAAAGCAAGATTTGGAGAACCGCAAGGCGAATGCCGAGAAGTGGTTGAAAGAATACGAATCCAACAACCCGGAAAACTCCAATGTTGCCGAGCAACTGGAAAAGGCTGACGCGCACAACAAGCGGTATAACCTTGTTTGCCAATACAACGAAAAGAAGTCCGAATTTGACGCGCGCAAGGCGGCCGCCGAGAAGATGGACGCGAGCATTGACGCGCTGATGAACGAGCGCGCCGGGCTTATCGCCAAAGCAAAGTTGCCGATTGACGGCCTTACTTTCACGGATGACGGGTTGGAGTTGAACGCCGTTCCGTTCGTGCCGGGCAAAGTCAGCGATTCGCAGATTATGGAAGTGGCGGCGAAACTGGTTATCGCGGCCAATCCGAAAGTCAAGGTGTTTCGCATCGCCCGTGGCGAATCGTTGGGAGCGAAACGTCTGCAAGCAATCATTGACATTGCCAAGAAGAACGGATTTCAAGGCTTCATCGAACAGGTGCAACGCGGGCAGAACGAAATGCGCGTTGAAGAATACACGGAAGTATGAAGTGGTTAATTCGCGCGCTGAAAGCCCGAAACCGGGCGGGGCGCATAGCCGGGAAAGGCCGGGACGCATTCGCGGCGGCCGTATATGGTTGCCAACTGGTTTCGCACTACAATACCGGGATTGCCTTTGTGGTTCGCCACGTCGGCGCATTCGGTTGCCCGGAGATTAGGCCGATAGAACGGCCGGAAAACGTGACCATTTCGGAAAACGATGATTATGTAGTGGTGCGTGATGGGGAAATCTTCGAATTGAACAAACGGAAATGAACAAAGAGATATTAAACAAGATTCGTTCCTGCAAGGCCCTGCAAGGCAAGACGATTGCAGACATTTGCGAAATGCAGAAATTCCGCGACAATTTGGGCGCATACATAAGCGCGCAACGCGCGGACAGGAAAGCAATTCGGGCATCCTACGAAGCGATGAAGAAACTTGGCGGCGCAAAGGGTTACAAACTCCCCGCCCATCCAATTGACAAGGTTATGGCTTTGTCCGTCGCAGAATTCGCCGACGAATATTTGGCCGTGGTGTTGAAGATTTCCGAAAGGAACGCGGCCGAACGGCTTTACATCAAGCAATTGGGGCAACAGGCGTACAACCTTACGGTTTCGCAGATGGTTTGCGACGAATTCCCCGAACTGAAAGACACTTTAATTCCAACATCTAAAACTAACTAATTATGGCAATGTTACATTTCAAGAACGCGGAAAACACACGCGTTGCCACGCGCAACGTCATCCGCGCATTGCAGGCGGGGCGCGTCCTGTCGCTCCGAAACGACCGTGAATTCCGCACGTCGCAGATGCACACAATCTTTTGCCGGGTGCGCAAGAAGATTGCTAACGGCCAAATCCCCGGCTATGTGATGCGCGACCGATGGACTACAACGAAATCCGGCATCCGCTACAAAGAATACTGGTTCGAAAAGTTGTAACGATGGCTAACAAGATTAGCGAATCGGGGATGGTAGGGAACGACGGCAAGATGCGCTTGCCTATGGATAGATTGAATGCGTTTTTTGCCGAGCATAAAGGCCAACGCATCATCATCCAAGTCGAAGCGGCCGCGCCGGGTTCCACGTCGGCGCAAATCGCCTACTACTACAACTACATCATCCCGACCATCGTTGAAGCCCTTAAAGAACAGGGAACGCGAAAGAGCGAATCGGCCGTTGACCGATGGTTGGTTGAGCAATACCCCGGCGAAAAGATGTATGAGGGGCAGGAATTGCAGACGGGCGGCCAACTGACGAAAACGATGATGAATGATTTTTTGGAATGGCTCAAACAATTCGCCGCCGAAAACCTGTTTGTTTATATAGATGACCCCCGAACCATTTAACACAAAAAAATATGCTCAAAATCAACGAAGAAGATTTCGTAAACTTTACGATTGTCGGCAACGGTTGGTCTATGACCGTTGCGACGTTCAAATCAGCCCGCAAGCAATGGGACGAAATGGAATATGGCCAGTTGGTCGGAAACAAGCCGAACGGCGATAAGACAATCATTGATTCCCGATAAGTGCAGAAATGGCCCTATTTTGGCCGCCAAGCGGAAAAACGATAAATTCCACGGCTTCGCCTTATAGGGCCGTTAAATCGAATAAAACGAAAAAATAACCATTATGGCAAACACAATCGAATTCCACAACACGCCCGCATTGACGCGTGAGTATGTGAACAACTGGCTTATCCGCGCCAAGAAACAAAACGGCGTGGAACCGGGGCAACTCGCAGTCTTGGAGGACGTTTTGAAACTCATTGACGTTGCAATCCGTGTTTTGCAACCCGAACCGACGGCATCGGAAACGAAAAAATCGTAATAGTATGGAAAGCACTTTTGAACTTAAATCGTTCAAACTGGAAGCGGCCGGGGCCGACGTGAAGTATAATGTTACGGAAGTGGACGATGACGGAGTGGAAACCGAACAGGAGTTCCACACGAAGATTGCCCGCCCGGTGCATCCCGACCTTTTGGCCCTTTTCGAAAGGGATTTGACGGCCGTTGTTGCAGACATTTTCGACAATACCGAAATTACGGCATCGCTCGCGCTTGGACACGTCCGCGTGTTCCCGGACGGCATCGCCTTTGCGGGAAAGAACGACAATGTAGGCATTGCCATTACGGGCCACTATGACACGAAATTCGGCAAGGTGCGTTTCAAGATTCCCCGCGTCAAGTATTTGACGAGCGATGCTGATGCGTGCGTGAAACTCACGAAGTTCGCTGGTGAAATCGTGAATGAGGTACACGCGTACCTTTTCGAAAACAAGTCCGCTAAACTGGAAACGTTCGGCGAAGAATGACACCGATTGAGATTGATTCACGCGAATTGTACGACTATGCCCGCGCGCGTGGTTACGAACCGCTTATTGACAGGCGTTTCGCCGTCGAAATCAATTTGCGGGTTTCAATCCAACGTGAGTTGTTCGGGACCGGCCACACCCCGGAAGAAAACGAAAAATTCTACCGTTGGTGTTGGGAGCATTTCCCGCATTATTGCGCCGAAACGATGCGGCCCTTGCGCCACTATTCAGCGACATATATTTCGCATATACTGACGCGCGGCGCACACCCGGAAATGGCACACGACCCCCGGAACGTCAATATTCTATGCTTCGAAATGCACAACAAATGGGAGAACGGCAACCGGGAGAATATGCGAATATATCAAGCGAACCAGTTGACCATACAACAATTGAAAGATGAATACAAAAGAATTGACTATTGAGCCGATTGCAAACGGCGAATTTCAATATGTTTTCCCGGACGGCGAAACGTGGAATTGCACCGACATTGATGACGTTGGCGCACAAATGGAAGCCGCAACGTTGGACGCGCTGAAACCCGCGTTGGCCGCCCGAAAGAAAATCAAAATTACAATCGAATATGAGTGATAAATTCAAGGGCGTCGCCGACTACGAAAGGAACAGGCGAGAGCCAAAGACACGCCCGACTGGGCCGCCGAAGCGCATTGAATATATCTTGGATAGAACAATGACGAAACGCCCGGCGATATATCGGAAAGAGAACCGGCAAGAATGCGGCGTATTGCTAACGCCGATAATGTATCTTCAACGGGCCAAGAACGCCCCGGAAGAAGATTTTGAAAGAATCATCAACATCTTAACGAATACGAAAATATGAATCGAATTTTTCTTCAAGGCAACGTCGGTAAAGAACCGCGCATTACCGATTTTGAGAACGGCGGCAAGGTGGCACAATTCCCGCTTGCAACGACCGAACGCGGATTCAAGACCAAAGACGGCAAGGAAATCCCCGACAAAACGACGTGGCACAACATCGTGGTAAAACAAACGGGCCTTGCGAAAGTGTGCGAAAAGTTCGTCAAGAAAGGTTCCGCGCTCCTTGTGATGGGAAAGGTTGAGAACCGCACTTATACGGATTCATACGGAACTGACCGAATCATTACGGAGGTTATCGTTGATGAAATGGAACTGATTGGGCCGAAGCGCGAACAGGCCCCGGCCCCGGCCCCCGGCTATTACGCGCCCGACAAACAATGCGAGGATATGCCCGCCGATATGTAGCCTATGCAAGCAGATAAGAAATATTACAACCCCGAAATCCACGATGTGTTCAAGGCGTTGACCGTCAAACAACCCTATGCGGATTTGCTGACGTGCGTAACCTATCGGGATGAAAACGGGGACTATTGCGCCGATAAGACCATTGAGGTTCGGACGCGCAACATCAACTATCGCGGCGATTTGCTGATTTGTTCGTCGGTAAAGCCCGTTGACCCGTGGGGCCGTCATCCGGCCGGGGTAACTTGCGGATTCGTGGAGTTGTACGATGTGAAGCGCGTGGAAGATTTCACGCCGGAAGATTGGGAAGCAACCCGCATTCCCGAACAGGCGCGGCCGCGTACTGGTTACGGATGGATGATGCGCAACCCGCGCCGCGTGGTCGAAATGCCCGTAAAGGGACAATTGGGCCTGTATAACATCATCGTTCCGAAAGGGGACATAACTGAATACCCGCGAAACCTTGAAATAGGTGCTGACGGGTGGGAAATCATTAAAAAGAAATTGAAAAATGGCAAGTAGTTACGATTGGTGGCAAGAAAAATTATGCCCGTTCGATTGGGAGTTGTGCCGTATGGTCGAATCATTGACCGGGATGATGTGCGTGCCGAAGAACGCCGGGGAGCATTATTTCTTCGAAGCGAATTACGCGAAACACCACGACCCGGATTATATCAACGGCATTTGGTTGGCGATTGAGGGCCGGGCCGGGAAACGGCTGATTTCGATAGAGGATTTGCCCGAACGCGAAACCCTGTATGTGCGCGTGAATTTCTCCGAAGAAAACACGGCAACGTCCGTCGTGCGAGAAATGCCGGGCGGGCATCCCGAAACGGGCAACGCGTATTGCAAACGCCTTGAACAAATCCGGGCCGTACAGGTGGAGCGCGGGAACATTGACCAACTGATTCAGTTCGTCGGAAACGGCGAAATGGAGATTGAGCGCAAGCCGGGCGGCAAAGCAACGTTCCATTTCCGCAACGCGGCCGGTTCGGTGTTCTGCCACGCAGACGAACACGATTATATCATCTTTGTCCGCGACGGCCTGTATGGGGTTATCAAAAAAGCCGAATTCGAAAAGGAGTATGAGCCAAAATAACCCTTGTGAAAAGAAGTGCCGGGACTGCGAGCATTGCAAAATGTCGGGTTGGTGGGACAGGTCGAAATACTGCGATGTTTCCGGGTTCCCGGTCAACGAGAAAGACGTGATTTGTATTTCCTATTTCCCGAAGAACAAATGATAATCGTTTACAAAGACACTACGCAATTCGTACTTTGGCCGTCGGCCGGAATCGTGCGCGACGCGGGGCATTTGTGTTTGACAATTGCGTTTATGTATTACGGCATATCGTTTCGGCTTTTGCGGCTACCAAAGGCCGGGCCGGAAGAAAATATTAACAATTAAATTCAATCATTATGGAAATCATCAAAGGTATTTTTTCCGAATCGTTTTGGTACATCGCCCCGCTTTTAATGGCGGCAACCGTTACCATTACCGGCCTTATCAACGGCGCATTCAAGATTACGAAAGGCTTTTGGCCGCAACTGGTTTCGTGGCTTGTCGGCGCGGCCCTGTCCGTGGTCGCGTGGGCCTTGCAGTTGGTCGAATTCGGCGAACCCGTTTGGTTGGGCGTTGTGATGCTTGCCGTCGTTACTGGCCTTTCGTCGAACGGCGTGTATGACATTCCGACCATCCAAGCATTCGTTGACAAATGGTTTAACCGGGGCATCCGCAAACAAGCAAAATAACGTTACTTTTCCCCGGATGGTATGACCGCCGTCCGGGGATTCATTGAAATATGGCAAAATTCGAACTTGGAAAGGACGGCCGCCCGGCCCGGAATATGAAAACGGGCGCATTTCTCCCCGGCCATATACCGCACAACAAAGGCAAGAAGTGGGACGAATGGATGCCGAAAGGGGAACAGGCCCGCGTGTTGGAAATCGGAAAGAAAAACCTACGCGTAAACAAATCGCTTTGGGGGTGGGGGAAGAAAGCCGTGGTTGCCGTGAATGACAAAGGAATCCACAGGTATTGCGAGAGCATTTCGAAAGCGGCTCAAATTCTTGGATTGCAACGACGGAACATTTCGTCTTGTTGCCACGGGAAACGCGAGAAGTGCGGCGGTTATAGATGGTTCTTCTATGACGATGACCGATGGATTAAGTACGCCAAAGAACGGCGCGCCGCCACGGAAACCGAAGAAAACAAATAATTTTCATATCTTTGCAGAAACAAATACACTTTTGAGGTATGGCAAACGATAAAGGGAAAATCGAAAAGCCCGAACCCAAGAAAAGAGGGCGCAAACCGCAATGGACACAAAACAAGGTGGACATTATGTGCAAGGCTATCGCAGACGGCAAGTCCTACAAGGATGCTATGGCAATGGCAAAAGTCGGCCACACGGCTTTTTATGCGCACTTATCTAACGACGCGGATTTTAAGGAACGCGTAAGAAAGGCCGAAGCCGACTATCAAGAATTGTATGACGCAACAATCGTTGTGGAATGCAAACGTTCGTTGCTTGAACTGATACGCGGTTACGAATACGATGAAGTGACCACGGAAACAGGGACGGATTTACGCGGCAAGCCGATTTCGAAAAAGAAAGTTGTTAGAAAGAAAGTCGCCCCGAACCCGACGGCGATTATCTTTGCCTTGTGCAACCGCGATTCGGAGCATTGGCAGAACAGGGTTAACAACGAGATTTCCGGCAAACTGGACACGGACGTAAAGACCGATGTTTCGTTGAAGAACGTACCGGATGCGTTGTTGGCGCAAGTGCTTGAAGCAATCAAAAACAAATAGAAATGACGGACGGTCTTGCACTACTTGCGTGGATGGCCCTATGCTTCGCGTTGATTGACGCGGTGGCGTGGGCTATCCGCCGGATGCGGGACGGAAAGGGCGAATAAATATGTCGAAAATTGTTCACGAAAATCATTGGCGTTGGGGGCGCGAATATACAATCATCATTGACGGCGGCATTGGCTTTTGCCGTGTTGCCATTGAAGATGATGCGCCGCAGACCGCTTTTTTGATGACCGTATCAATAGTTGAGCCGGAACGGCGCAAGGGGAACGGGACAAAGTTGGTTGAATGCGCCAAGAAACAGGCAAAGCGCGCCGGGGCAAAGGGAATGTTTTTGTGGTGTGCGCCGGAACTGGTTGAGTGGTACAAGCGGCGCGGGTTCGTAGAAGCCACGCGGGAAAGAACGCAGGGCGGAATGGTTGGAATGTCACTTGAATTGTAATGGAGATAGACACGATGCAAATAACACGGGCGTTGACGGAACACCCGGAATTGTTCTTGCAGGAGGGCGCGCGGCGGAAACTGATTTGGTTTGCACAATATATGCAACCATCGTTTCAGCCATCGCCCTTTCATCGTGCATACTATCGCGTGTTGGATATGTTCGCGGCGGGGAAAATCAAGAAGTTGATTATACAGGCCCCGCCGCAACACGGAAAATCGCAAGGTTCTTCGCGTTTTCTCCCGTCGCAAATGTTGGGGCAGAATCCCGATTTGAAGATTTGCATTTGTTCTTATGCCGCCACTATTGCGGAAGATTTCAACCGCGATTGTCAGCGCATAATTGATTCGGAAGAATACCGGGCCGTGTTCCCGGAAACGAAATTGAATAGCGCGAATGTTGTAACGGTTGCGAACAATTATCTTAAAAACTCAACCGTGTTCGAAATCGTCGGCCATACGGGTTCGCTTCGCGTGGTGGGCCGTGGCGGCTCCCTTACGTCCAAGACCGTGGACGTGATGATTTATGACGATTTGTATAAGGATTCGAAAGAAGCCAATAGCCCGACAATCCGGGCAGCCGCGTGGGACTGGTTCACAAAGGTCGCAGAAACCCGTTTGCACAATGAATCGCAGGAACTAATCGTTTTCACGCGGTGGCATCCCGAAGATATTATCGGCAAACTTATAGATAAGGGCGATGTTGTGTTCGCCGAGAAGTGGGAAGATTTCGAAAACGTCCCGGCCGGGAAGTGGATATTGGTAAACTTCGAAGCGATAAAGACGGGCGCACCCAAGGAGATAGACGAACGCGAGAAAGGCGCGGCCCTTTGGGCGGAACGGCATTCATTGGAACGCCTGTTTAAGCAAAAGGAATTAGACCCGTTGGGATTCGAATGCCTGTATCAAGGCAATCCGGGCGATGCGACGGGAAAACTATATCAGCCATTCAAAACGTGGGTCGAAAAATCCGAATGGGGGCAGTACATACGTTCGGGTTGTTACGTTGATGTTGCAGACGAGGGCGATGACTTCCTGTTCGCGGCAACGTATGACGTGTATAAATCCGAAAACCAAATATGGAACGAACACGACAAGCGGTTTGAGCCGCTATTGTTCGCGCTGCTTACCGATATTGAGTTTACCGACGAATCAACGGAAGTGACCACGATAACGGTTCCCCGGATGATAAACGCCAACGGGACGCAAAAGGCGTGGATTGAATCGAACAACGGCGGTTCGCAGTTCGAAAAGACCATCAAGAAGAAAGTGCGGGCGTTGACCGTGCCGTTCTATCAAGGCGCGAACAAGGAATCCCGCGTTGTTACCAATGCGCCGTTTGTGAATCAGCATATTATTATGCCGTTCGGGTGGGAAAAGAAATACCCCGAATTTTACAAGCATATTTCCGGCTTCTTGCGCAAGTTTGACGCGAACGCGCACGATGACGATGCCGACGGCCTTACTGGAATTTATGAGAAAGAAATCGCCGACGGCAACGTGAAGCCGTATGCCGCCGCGACGCGCGGTATCAAAGTGCATTAACGCGAGAAAAGGCCCAAATTTGGGCGCAAACATAAAAAGCAAGGAATTACACTTAATTTGTTTTCGCGCCGATTTAACGCGATTTCTTGAAAAAATAACTACATTTGC
>Ga0265298_10004015_pt1 | contig 19026 bp, 15 predicted proteins | sample AusTroGonzalo_MG_3_FD_193486 | JGI IMG/M metagenome (GOLD analysis project Ga0265298, IMG submission 193486) | Bovine rumen microbial communities from tropical cattle in Woodstock, Queensland, Australia - Gonzalo_01 | ecosystem: Host-associated > Mammals > Digestive system > Stomach > Rumen ... | reverse complement strand
ACAAGGTGGCGCCCATTATTACCAAGGCCACCATAAAGACCGTTTCTAGCAATAGCAGCATGATTGAAGTGCTTTTGAGCGAAGGCATAGATCCCGTCAAGATAGACCCCCAAACCGCATTCGAGTTCTTTAGGGGCAAGCAGAATTTCATGGATTCCCTACGGTTCTCTGGAGCGGACCTCCGCGAAAACGGGAATATGGTCAGGATTTATTTCCAGCGTTCCGAAAACGGCGTGTTGCCCGCAGTGGGGGATTCCATACGGTTGGCTCCCGGAATCTTGAAGGACCGTAGCAACAATGCGGCACACCGTCTGAACCCGAAGGTCCGTATCGAAGGGGATCAGCGTACAGACGTCAAGTCGCCGGGCCTTGTCCTTATTTCGGACGATATGCCAGAATGGCCCTACAAGGAACCCACCATTCCCCTTATCGTGCCCACGGACATGACCATTCGCGACGTCATCGACAGCTTGGGAATGCCGGGATTCCTGCTCAGCTACAACATTGGCGAACTGGCCACTTCCGTACTGGCAAACCTGCCCGAAGGAGCCGACAAGGATTCCGCCCTGGCCGAAATCAAGATAAAGTGGGAAATACACTACTTTACCCACCTGGCGGATTTCGTAAATCACGCCAAGGGAACCGTATCTTGTAGCGACACCGTGGTATTCTACAACGCCGCAGACCCGGGCCGGTCCAACTGCCACGACAATCCGGGCAACGTGTTCTTTGAATGGAATGCTCGCAGCGAGAATGGTAGGCTTGTGGGCACGGGCCCCTACATATCTAAGATGCAAATCAAGATCTATGTAGGCAAAAACGTGGTGGGCAAGAACATGGAAGTTTACACCTTGGGAATCCGCCGCCAGAAATAATTACCCACAATTATTATTATTGACAACATGCAAGTCAAGTTGTCTAAAAAATTAAAGAAACTCCTTATCGGCACCTTTTTTACTGCGGCGCTGGTAGTCCTTATCCTTTTCTTCGGCAATGTCCAGAATCCGCAGGTCGACATCACCCGCAACGGTGCCGAATCCGTAGAATACCTTTTCTACGACATGTTCTTCAAGGTAAAGACCGGCAAGACCAAGAACTTGACGGGTACCGACGACCGTGTGGCCTTAAACAGCAACTATGACCCCGACATCTATATCGTAGACATTGATGAACCCTCCCTGGCAAAGCTGGGCAACTACAACACTTGGGACCGTTCCATCCATGCCGACGTGGTCAAGAACTTGAGCAACGGTGGCGCCTCTGCCATCGGCTTCGATATCCTTTTCAAGAATGCGGACTTTGGCGAGCAGAAGACCAAGCAGGTTACCACCATGCTGAGCCAGTTGAATCCCGACACGCCTTGGGATTCCCTGGACTCCGACATTCGCATGTTCTACAACTACGATTCCATGCTGGTCACCGCCGTCAAGAACAGCGGCAACGCCGTGGTCTGCAACATCTTCGACAACTACCAGTCCTACAAGCACGAATCCCAGTGGAAACCCCTAAGCACCTTGGAACGGGCACAGGAAATCGGCTTTGGTTCCACCTTTGAGCTTTCCCAGGCGGATTCCGCCCAGAACATCGAGCCCAAGGACCTGCTGGACAACATATTCCCGGAACTGGCTAAGGCCGGTGCCCAAATGGGTTCGGTAAACGCCTACCCCGACGATGACGGCGTGGTGCGTCGCGTTTCCCTGCTCTACCGTTTCCCCAATCCGGAAATCTACCCCGATGTGGAAAGCAAGATTTATTCCACCATGCCCATGATGACCCTGCTGCACCTGTTCCACCAGAAGCCCGAAAACGTGGTCATCAAGATGGGGCAATACGTGGACCTGGGAAAACCCTTCGGCATCTATCGGGATTCCTCGGGATTTTTCCACACCACCTTCCCCAACTTCAGCTACCCCATGTTCCAGGCCCTGCAAAAGAAGATAAAGAAGGCAAGGGCCCAGGTACAGCAGGCTACCAACCAGTTCATCGACATTTCCTCGAAGATCATTGCCACCAAGAATGCCGAGGGCCAGGTGACCTTCGAAATCTTTGAAGGGCAAATTCTAAACGAGACCCTGTCCGATGCATTATTTAAGATAGATGCCGACCAGTTGGATTCCCTGAAGGATGACGACGAAATCGAAGTGGCGGAAAACATCACCATTAAGAAGGACGAAGAGGGCGCCGGCCGCTACCTCCTTGCCGACAGCGAAGAAGACGAAGAGGCGGTCATCACCCCCTACATCGTGAAAGCCGTTAAATATTTTGCCGATTCCCTGCAGAGGCTGGAACCGGGACGCCCCACCCACATTTCCATGGATATGGACATCCATTACGATGCCAAGGGACAAAAGTGGGTTTCGAACTTGGTCATCTTGAGCGACGATGTCCTTAGGGACATCATGCAGGTTTCCGAGGAACAGATTTCTAAGCTGGAGCCCGGTGAAGAGATTCGGTTCGGCAAGGTCAAGCGCATACCCATTGACCGCTGGGGACATTACCAGATCAACTACAAAGGCCGATACAACACCGCCGAAGCCAACCGCACCTTCCAACACCTTTCTTATTACGACATCACCAAGAACCGGGTAGACCCGGGACTTTTCCAGGGAAAGATTTTCATCTTGGGTTCTGCCGCACCGGCCCTGTTCGACTTTGTGACCGCCCCCCACGAGGAAAACTACCCTGGTGTTCTTACCCACGCTACCATATTGCAGAACATTTTGAACGACGACTTCTTGGTCACCTTGGAAGAACACTACCAGCAAATTATCGTGGTGTTGCTGGCCCTGATTTGCCTGCTTATCGGCCTCTATGTCAAGAGCTACATAGCCATTACCGTCGCCTTCCTAATGATTGGCGGCTATGCCGTTATCGCCTACCACTACTTTGAGCAGGGCATCTACATCGGGGCATCCAAGCAGATTTTCGCCATATTGTTCACCAACATCATCGCCCTAATTATCCAGTTCTACTTCGAGACTAAGGAAAAGAGGTTCCTGGGTAACGCCTTCAAGCAGTACATTTCGCCGGAATTGATCGACGAGATGGTGAACAACGAAATCATGCCGACCCTGGGCGGCTCCAAGTCCAACATTACCGCCTACTTTACCGACATCGCCAGCTTCTCCACCTTCTCCGAAAAAATTGGCGACCCCAGCAAGCTGGTGGAACTCTTGAACGAATACCTTACCGCCATGACCGATACCCTGTTAGGCAACAAGGGAACCTTGGACAAGTACGAGGGCGATGCCATTATCGCCTTCTTTGGCGCCCCCATGCCCCTGCCCAACCACGCCCAGAGCGCCTGCGACAGTGCCGTGGACATGCAGAGCAAGCTTATGGACCTCCGCAAGAAATGGGCAAGCGAAGGCAACAAGTGGCCCAAAGTCGTGCACGACATGCACATGAGAATCGGTATCAACTCCGGCGACATCGTGACCGGCAACATGGGTTCCACCATGCGTAAGAACTACACCATGATGGGCGACGCCGTGAACCTGGCCGCCCGTCTGGAAAGTGCCGCCAAACAGTATGGCGCATACATCCAGATAAGCGAAGACACCCAGAAGCACCTGGACGAGGGTCGGTTCATCTACCGCTCCCTGGACACCATCCGCGTGATTGGTAAGAGCCAGCCCGTAAAGACCTTTGAACTGCTGGCCAAGCCCGGCTGCGAAAACGAGGAACAGCTGAACAAGCTGGTGGAAATCTGGGAACAGGCCCGTAGCGCCTACTTGGCCATGGAATGGGACAAGGCAAAGGAACTGTTTACCCAGTGCCTGGACTACGAACCCCACCACCCCGACAGGGATCCGGGTTCCAAGACCACGCCCTCACACGTGTACATCAAGCGCTGCGAAGCCTACAAGTTGCAACCGCCAGTGGCCCCGGGCGAAACCTGGGACGGCGTGTTTACGGCTACAGAAAAGTAAAAAACGGCCTAAAAGAGCCATTTTGCGCAATTTATAAAATTTATTTATTAAAAACAAAGAAATAATATATTTGACTTGATAGATTCCCTTGGGTATATTATGGGTGTAAAAACCATAAACTCTAACAAGGGGGCCTATCATGAGAAGCGCATTTTTCGCACTCGCGTTTACATTTGCTATCGTAGTCGTCCTGCCACTCTGTTCGGCGCCCGTCGACACCGATGCTTTGGACAGGAATCAACCCACAGAAGTCAAAGCCGCCCTTGGCGATGAATCTGTTGGGCTCATACCGATTGTGTTTAGCGCGAGGGATACCAGTAACAAAGACTCTGACGACGACATCCAGAACTGCGGCTCTTGCTGGGTGTAGCAAAATCAAAAACGACCCGTTCAGGGCCGTTTTTGAATTCTAATTCAATTCGATGTTATCTATTAAGCGAGTCTTGCCGAAGAAGGCTGCCACCAGAATCACCACCTTTTCGCCGGGGCGGATGACCCCGTTGAACTTCTGGAGGTCCTTCTGGTTCACCACTTCTACATACTGGACCTGACCGCGGTTGGCAAGCACTGACTTCAAAACAATGTCCCTAAGGCGTACAACGCCCCGCTCGCCGGCGGCGAAAGCGGCCTTGGCCTGTTGTAGGCCCGTGGAAATCCCAAGGGCCTGTTTCCGCTCGTCATCGGTCAGGTATTCGTTGCGGCTGGAAAGTGCCAAGCCCGATTCCTCGCGAACGATGGGAACCCGATGGATTTCGATATTGAAGTTCAGGTCCTTCACCATCTTTTCGATGAGGAACACCTGCTGGTAGTCCTTCTCGCCAAAGTAGGCCTTGTTGGCACCGGTTATCAAGAACAGTTTGGAAACCACAGTAAGCACGCCGCGGAAGTGTCCCGGACGGTAGGCTCCGCAATAGAGCTTTTCCAAAGTTTCGTCCCGCACCAAGGTCAGGGGGTCCCCATCGGGGTACATCTCGGCAACGCTGGGGGCAAACACGAAGTCTGCACCTAGGGATTCTGCAAGCTTGGCATCCGCTTCCAAGCGCTTAGGGTACTTGTCCAAGTCCTCGTTGCGCCCGAACTGGATGGGATTCAAGAAAACGCTCACTACCGTGACATCGCAATCCTTCACGGAGGCCTTGATAAGGGCCCCGTGCCCTGCGTGGAGGGCCCCCATGGTGGGAACCAGGCCAATGACCTTGTCTTCCTTCACAAAGGGTTTGAGGGTTTCACGTAATGCCGCTATAGAATTAATGACTTGCATATTGCCTTCTTAATTGCCATCGGGAACAAAGTAGGTGGTCTGCCGCGGGCATGCGGCAATGGCGTCCAGCACTTGTTTCAGGTGGTTCTCGTTATGAACAAAATCGATATGGTCCGTGTTGATAATCAACACTGGGGCACCGTAGTAATGCCAAAAGTGGTGGTCGTAGCGGTCCTGCAAATCTTTGAGGTAGTTGCCCTCGATGGCCTTTTCCATTTGGCGGCCGCGACCGCGGATACGGCTCAATAACGTAGGGACGCTGGCCTGCAGGTAAACCACCAGGTCCGGCTTGGGCAGGTCCTTGTCCAGGGAGCGGGCCACCTGTTCGTACATGGCGTACTCGCTGTCGGAAAGGTTCTGGGCCGCAAAAATCTGGTCCTTGTCAAAGGTGTAGTCGGCCACCAGCAGGTCGTGGAACAAGTCGCTCTGGAGCCCCATGTTCTGCAACTGCTTGTGGCGGTCCAGCAAAAAGAATAGCTGGGTCTGGAAAGCGTAGGGTTCGGGGTTCTCGTAGAACTTTTCCAGGAAGGGGTTTTCCGCGTAGTTCTCTTCTATGCAGAAGGCATTCCAACGCTCGGCAATAATGCGGGCCAAAGTGGTCTTGCCCACCCCGATGACGCCCTCGATGGCCAGAAAATGTACGCCCTTGTCCGTAAGCATCAGTTGTCCTCCCCCGTAACCAGGCGGAAGGGTATCTTCCCCTCCCTATTGAGCAAATCCCCAAGCAAACTCTTTACCGTGCTGCCGCTGAGGGGATCCCTCCAGTCGGGAGCGATGTCGTTCATGGGAACCAGAACAAACTGCCTGTGCAAAATCTCGCCGTGGGGAACCTGAGGTCGACCGGACAACACCTTGTTGCCGTAGTACAGCAGGTCCAAGTCTATTTCTCTGGAATTCCAGTGGCCCCGGGCCTTGCGACCCAATACCAGTTCGGACCCCTTGAGGTAGTTCAAGAGCCGCGTGGGCGTGCCCGCGTACCAGAAACTGACTACCTGGTTGAAATAAGGGTCCTGCCCCTCGGGACCGACCGGAGGCGTCTCGTATACGGGACTTTCCTTCCAACCGCCCGACGAAATACGGCGCAACATATCACGACCTTCCTCAAGGCGCTTGCCTCGCGGAGCGATGTTGCTGCCTAGGGCTATAAAAACTCTTTCCAAAGAATCCACGACACTAATATAGTTAAAACGGCATGTCAATTTTTCACTTTTTTTTGACAACAAAGCCCATTTTCGCTGACAAAAAACTTTTTTTTATTTATCTTATAACGCGTTGAGGGCCAAAGGGCCCGCTCAAAATGCCGTGGGGAAATTTCCCTACCCTTAATTAAATTTCCATTTCATATCCAGATCTTTTTCCCATAAAAAAAAGACCTAAGTATTATCAAAGGATAGTATAGTGCCTAGACAAAAGAAAAATCCCGAAGAAGGATTGATTGAAGAACAGCCCAAGCGCCGCGGTCGCCCCGCAAAAAAACAAAAAGAAGAAGGAACCGTAGAGAAAGCCGCAGCCGAATTCATGGAAGCGGAAAAGAAGGCCGCCCCTGCCGCGGAACACGCGCCCGAAGCAAAGGCTGCACCCAAGGCAGACAACGCTACAGCGGCAGCCGCACCCAAGGCCGAAGCCGCTCCCGCGCAGGCAAGTGCCGCCCCCCAGGAAGAAAGAAAGCAGGGCGACAACCCACAAGCTCAGGGACAGAACCAGAATCAGAGCCAGGCACAGAACAACCAGAACAATCAGAACGGGCAGAACAACCGTCAGAATTTCCAGAACAACCAGAATGGAAATAACCAGAACGGCAACAACCGTTACAACAAGTTCAACAAGTTTAACAAGTACAAGAACCGCCACGGCAGGAACCTGCCCCAAGACGACTTTATTGACGAGAGCATCCAGCTGCCGCCCCCCGACCCCGAGAAGGTGGCCGCCGCCCGCGCCAAGTGGAAGGAACTCCGCGGCCTCCCCATGTTCGAACTGCAGCGTCAGGCCGACGAACTGGGTATTCCCGACTTCAAGACCATGCGTAAGCAGGCCTTGGTCTACAGCATCTTGAGCGCCACCACCGGCGAAGACTGCCCCATCTATACGGAAGGCGTGCTGGAAATCATCCCCGACGGCGGCCACGGATTCTTGCGGAACCCCGACCACAACTACCTGGCAGGGCCCGACGACATCTACATCAGCAAGAACATTATCCGCCGTTACGACCTGAAGATGGGCGACACCATTACCGGACAGATACGCCAACCCAAGGAAGGCGAAAAGTACTTTGCCCTGATGCGTATCGACACGGTGAACTTCGAGCCTCCCGAGAAGACTAAGCGTCGCGTTTCCTTCGAATACCTGACGCCTATCCACCCCATCGAAAGGCTGAACTTGGAATGGGACCCGGAAGAATACAGCACCCGCATAATGAACCTGTTCACCCCCATCGGAAAGGGCCAGCGCAGTATTATTCTGGCTCCTCCCCGCACGGGTAAGACGGTGCTGTTGCAGAACATCACCAAGGCCCTTACCATCAACCACCCCGAAGTGAAGCTGATGGTGCTCCTAATTGACGAACGCCCCGAAGAAGTGACGGAAATGCGCAAGCTGGTGGACCGCCTTCGCGAAGAAGGAACCGCCCGCGGCAAGAACATCCAGGCCGAAGTGCTGGCCTCCACCTTCGACGAAGAACCTACCCGCCATATCAAGGTGGCGGACATGGTCATCGAAAAAGCCAAACGCATGGTGGAACACGGAAACGACGTGGTAATTTTGCTGGATTCCATCACCCGCTTTGCCCGCGCCAACAACGTGGTGATCCCCCACTCCGGAAAAATCCTCTCTGGCGGTGTGGACGCCAACGCCATGCACAGGCCCAAGCGCTTCTTTGGTGCCGCCCGTAAGATTGAAAACGGAGGCTCCCTCACCATTATCGGTACTGCCCTGATTGAAACGGGTAGCCGCATGGACGAAGTGATCTTTGAAGAATTCAAGGGCACCGGCAACAACGAACTGGTGCTGGACCGCCGTATCGCCGAAAAGCGTATTTGGCCCGCCATCGACATCTTCAAGTCCGGAACCCGTAAGGAAGAACAGCTCCTATCCGACGACGAACTTCGCAGGGTCTGGATTCTCCGCCGCTACCTGCAAGACATGACCACCGTGGAAATCATGGAATTCATGCGGGACAAGATGAAATCCTTCAAGACCAACTACGATTTCCTGAACTCCATGAACGGATAGTATAAATGTGAAATGTGGAGTGTGAAGTGTGAAATGAAAAACGAGAAATAAACCATTACACATTACACATCACACATTCCACATCGAGCATTAGTTGCTAGATTGTTGAAAGTTTAAAAGGGATTTTATTATGGACAAGAAAATATTCTTTGCAGGAACGGGAAACATGGGAGGAGCCATCCTCCGTGGACTTTTGAAGGCGGGAACCTCCCCCAAGTCCCTGTTCTTCTTTGACCCCAGCGACAAGGCCGCCGAGGCGGTTACGGCACTGGGTTGCACTCGCGTCAAGGACTTTGCCGAAGGGGTCGCCTCTGCCGACGTGACCTTCTTGTGCGTAAAGCCCCAGATTTTCAAGTTGGTTTCTGACGAATGGAAAAAGGCCGCACAGGCCCTGAAGTCCGAGAAGACCTTCATCAGCATTATGGCCGGCGTGAAGCGGGAATCCCTGCTGGCCGTTCTGGGAAGCAATAACCAGGTGCTCCGCGTAATGCCCAACCTGCCCCTTACCGTGGGCAAGGGAACCGTGGCTCTGGCCACCGACGGCGTTACGGAAGCCACCCTGAATACCGCCGAAGAAATCTTTGGCACCGTGGGCGTCACCTGCCGTGTGGCGGAATCCCTGATGGATGCGGTCACGGGTCTTTCGGGCAGTGCACCCGCCTATGTCTTTGAGTTCATCGAGGGTCTTACCCGCGGTGGCGTAAAGGCAGGGCTTACCCGCGACGTGGCCTTGAAATTGGCATTAGGCACCATTGAAGGTTCCGTGGAACTGGCAAAACAGTCGGGCAAGAGCCCCAGCGACCTGTGCGCCATGGTCTGCTCCCCCGGCGGTACCACTATCGCCGGCGTAGACGCCTTGGAACAGGGAGCCTTCCGCAGCACCCTTATCAAGGCCGTCGAGGCGGGCACCAAGCGCAGCAAAGAACTGGGCTAGCATGAGTTCCGTCGTACTCTTCTCGAAGGAAAACGCCACTTCCTCGTTCATTCAGGACGTGCTTTCCTCCGTGAACTACGACCTGGAAAGTTATACCCAATGGAACGGGGAGAGGAAAAAACTCTCCCCCATTCTTGTATGGGACCTGGATTCCTTTACCCAGTGCAACGTGGAGGCCCTGACGGCCATCCGCCTGGAAAACCCGGACACAATGATCCTCGTGTACGCCCGGGACCCCGAGGAATTCATTTCCATACCCAACAACCTCTACGACATCATCCTTTCCGAAGAATCCCTGAAGCTGCACCTGATGAGCAAGATTTTGCGCCTGAAGGACATTTACAGCGCCAAGATGATTTTCAGGGAACGGATGAGCCACCTGGTAGGCAAAAGCGCCTCCATGAACACCCTGCGAAAAACGGTGGAACGGACCATCCTCCATACGGGACCGGTACTTATCCAGGGTGAAACCGGCGTGGGAAAAGACTTGGTGGCACGGGCCATTGCCTGCATGTACGAGCGGTTCGTGACCGTGAACTGCAGTGCCATTCCGGAGAACCTGTTTGAAAGCGAACTGTTCGGGCACACCCGCGGGGCCTTTACCGGCGCCCAGAACGAGCGGATTGGGCTATTCGAAGAAGCCAACGGCGGAGCCATATTCCTGGACGAAATCGGGGACATGCCCCTCCACGCCCAAGTGAAACTTTTGCGGGTCATCCAGAACCACGAAATCCGCCCCATCGGGGCCAACAAGACCAGGCATGTGGATGTGCGCATTATTGCCGCTAGCAACAGGGACTTGAAAGAAGAAGTCAAGGAAAAGCGGTTCCGGGAAGACCTTTACTACCGCCTGAACGTGATTCCCATACAGATAAAGCCCCTGCGGGAACGGAAAGAGGACATCGAAGACCTGTCCAACTACTTTATCCACCAGTACGCTCCCCAAGGCGAAACCTTTGTGCTTTCGCCCGAGGCCCTGGAGAAATTGCAGAACCACAACTGGCCGGGAAACATCCGCGAACTGGAAAACGTAATCCAGCGAGCCCTTTGCTTTGCAAACCCGGGATTCCTGAAGCCCGAAGACCTGCAAATCGACGAAGAATTCGTGTCCAGGGGTTCCACAGGCGGAATCGCCTTGGCAGAAAGCAACCTCCCCTACGAAGATTTCAGGAATTTGCAGCTGGAGCAGGAACGGGAATTCTTGACCCGCACCATCGAAAAGTGCGACGGTTCCGTAAGCCTCGCCGCCAAGCACCTGAAAATGCTCCGGACGGCACTGTACAACAGGCTCAACCGTTTGGGAATCAAGGCCGGCGGAAAATAACTACCTAAGACTTTCCATCAGGGCCTTGGAATACTCCCTCCGCCCATCCGAAGAAAGGTGTATATAATCTAGGAAGAACTTGGGGTCCGAGGAATTGAAGGGCACCACGGTGACGTTTTCGGAAATTGCCCCCTGGGGCATTTTTTTCGCAGTCTCTTCGGCCAAGTAATACGGCACCTGCAAGGAATCCAAAAGCGCCCCATAGCTTTCCATAATGGTCAAATACCTTGAATCCACCATAGTTTGGTACTTCGGAGTTTCAATGAAGGCAAGCTCTATGCCGTGTTGCCTGCAAAAGCCCACAATTTCACGGATGGCCACCACCTGTTCCTCGCGAAGGGCCAGCTGGGAAATCTCCATTTCGGGAGACTGAAGGATGGTAACGGAATCCCTGCCCGCCACCTCCAGGATGTTTCCGCCCCTGTGGTAGCGTTTTTCGATAAGGGGCTTGTGCAGGAACCAGGTCAGCAAATTTTCGTTGTTGGAGGTGACGAACATCTGCCACAAGGCACTGAACGACATGTCCCCATTGGCACTCAACCTTTTCCAAAGTTCCATTTTAAAACGCAAATCGGTGTGCAAGAAAATCCTGTCGTCACTGACCTTGGAAGGGGCCACCACCGAAAAGGCGTACATATCCAGGAAAACCCGTTTGGGAACAAAATGATGGCGTTCCAAATAGAGGAGTTCCTCGTTTTCAAAAACAGGTTGGTTACCATTGTATGCCAAAATCCACGAATCGGGATACTTGGATTCCAAAGCATAGATGTCCAGCCCCTGCCGGAGCATGCTGGAGCCCATAAACAAGGTGCCAGCCTTGGAACTTCCCGAAATCAAAGGGGAAAAACCATAAGTGGAATTCCGCAACAACAAACAGGCATATTCGTTTTTCAGCAAAACCAGTGCCGAACACACGCCAACGACCAAGACAAAGATTATCAGTAACCGTTTCATATTCTAGAAGTTGGCATAAAGGAAGGGGGACTCGCCCACAAAGCCGAAAAGGATAATACAAAACATCTGGACGGTGGCAAAAACAAAGGGATAGCGCTTGTCCTTTTCTTCAAGGAATTCCTGAACGAACAAGATGGATATCATCAGGAGCGTCACCAGGAAGTAGGCCAAGCAGGCGTTGGAAAAGGTGAAGGGGAAAAGGGTACTGGAAACAATGTCGCCCGAAATGGCAAAATCCTTTACGGAATGGACAAAGTAGCCTACCGCAACGCCCATGGATTGCGCCTTAAAGAATATCCAGCCCACCACTACGGCAAAGAGGGTGAAAGCCCAGCCCAAAAGACGTTTTACTTTAGGAGCCTCTGGCCATGCCGTCCTTGGGGTAACCACATTCAAGATTCCGTGGTACACGCCCCAGAACAGGTAATGGAGGGCGCTACCATGCCAAATGCCACACGCCACAAAAGTACAAAGGACGTTCCGCATGTGCTTAACCGCAGAAACCCGGCTACCGCCCAAGGGAATGTAGATGTAATCCCTAAGCCACGACGAAAGGGAAATGTGCCAGCGACGCCAAAACTCCCGGATGTCATGGGAAAAATAGGGCCGCATAAAATTGGGGCTGCAGCGGAATCCAAACAGGTTCGTGGTACCGATGGCAATTTCCGAATACCCCGCAAAGTCGCAATAAAGCTGTACCGTAAAGAGGAGGGCGGCAAGGATGCACGCCAGCGAAGGGTAAAGAGAAGGATTCTCAAAAATGGTATTGACGTAGATGTTCAGCCTATCGGCAATGACCACCTTCTTGAACAGTCCCGAAAGGATAAGGAAAATCCCCTGCTCCACAAGTGCCGGCGAAGGCCGTTCCATAGTCTTGAATTGGGGCAGCATCTCGGTGGCACGGGCAATGGGGCCCGAAAGCAGATGAGGGAAAAAGGAAACGTAAAGGCTGTAATTGGCAAGGGACTTTTCTTCCTGGATTTTTCCGGTAAACACGTCGGCCAGGTAACTGATGGCCTTGAAACTGTAGTAGGAAATCCCTAGCGGCAAGATGATTCCCTTCAACGAGATTTGGAACACCTCCGCAAAAAAGCCGTAATACTTGAAGGCGAAAAGGATCAGGACGATTCCCAAGATTCCAATGCAAAGTTCTCGCTTACCCGATTGGCCGCAGCTCTTTTTTGCAGAGATTTTTTTGCCCACGAACCAAGAAAAAAGGATTTCCAGAGCCAACAATCCTAGAAAGCGTACATCGCACAGCCCGTAAAAAACGGCACTGGCCAACAGCAAAAACCAACGCCTTGACTTTAGCGGCAAAATGGCATAGACAAGCACGCAGCTAACAGAAAATGCCAGTATCGAGTAGGTCGATAAAATCATACTGGACAAATATAGCCTATTTCGGCCTACCCCAATAAAAAAAAGATTTTATTGCTATCTTTCTGAACATGGAATTGCGTCGGGTACCCTCCATTTTAGTTTTAATCCTTGCCTTCTCTTTTTTCGGTTGCGAAAATACGGATAGCGACGATTCAGAACTTTGCTTTGTGGGGGATTCCATCACCCACCTCTGGGACCTGGAATACTATTTCCCGACATTCACCATTCACAAGCACGCCGTAAGCGGGGCGGTATTGGCGGATGTCGCCACCTGGAACACCAGCGACTGCAAGGGCATTCCCGTAGTCTTCCTGATTGGGACAAACGACTTGTGGAGCGGAATGGACAACGACACCCTTACGGAATCCTTTATCCAAGATTTCACGGGCCGCTATGTGGAACAGGCCCGGCTCTTTTCGGCAAGCAAGCTTTTTGCGGTATCCCTGATACCCCGCACCGTTAAAAAGGATACAGAAAAGATAAACACCCAAATCCGGCTCCTAAACCAACGGCTCCACAAGGCCCTAGACACTTCCAAGATTCCATACAAGTTCATCGACGTCCAGTCGGAGTTCCTCGATACGGACACCAAGATTCACGACGACTACTATTCCGACGGATTGCACCTGTCGCAAGAAGGCTACGAAACCCTTAGCCAAAAAATTTCGGAGGCCCTATGAAAAAATGGTTTGGAATTTTCCTCCTTGTCTTGTTCAACGGGCTCTCTTATGCAGCAGATTCCACAGCATCCAGCATAGAAGCCTTCGCGGGCATGCGAAACAACCGGTACGCCTTTTTGGGCGTAGATTGGAACAAACGTTTTGGCTTGGCCGTGGAAAACTCCGTCTTGGTGCAGAAAATAGAGTTGCAGTACGTGCGGATAGCCCCCTTCTACCATAGGGAACTACCCTACGGTCTGGATGTTTCCTATACGATTTACGCCGGTAGCCGGTACGACAAGGAATTCTACGACTTTGGATCAAGACTGGGGGCCACGTTCAAGGTCCACCCCAGATTCCTGCTGCTGGACGGGATTGTCCAGCCCTTTTATGACAGCGACATGGGCCACAATGTAGGCTACCTCTTCGAGGCCAAAAGCTTCTTGCTGCCGGAAGTGGCCCTTTTCGCAAACTACAAGAACCTGCCCGAGTACCGTGCCCTGGAACGCAGGGTCACTGTCGGTCTGCTGTTCTCGGTCAACAACCTTGCGGTCCGGCCGGAAATATCCACCCCCACGGACTGGGAAATGCAATGGACCCGGGTTTCCGTGTCCTTCTTGTACCGCTACCCCATCTGACGCCAATAAAAAAGGCTCCCTTGCGGGAGCCTTTTTCAAATCTTCAGGAAATCCTTACTTAGAAGCGAACTTCTTGGAAGCAGCCTTGACCTTGGGGTCGTTCTGGGCTTCCTTGATCTTCTGCTTGATGCCGTCCTCGATAGACTTCTTGAGCTTGGCGGCGAGAGCGGGGAAACGTTCTTCCAGAGAATCGCTGAATGCAGCAGGCTTTTTGGCAGGAGCGGGACCACCCTTGCGACGTGCATCGGCGGGGCGCTTCTTCTTGGCGGCGGGAGCCTTCTTGGCCTGGGGTTTTTCTTGGGATTTTGTTTCCTGAGGCTTGGTTTCTTGTGTTTTGACTTCGGTTTCTTCTGCCATAATATACCTCTTGGAAAAATGATTAATAGACGCGCCCAAAGATAGTATTTTTCGCAAAAATTATCAAGTGAGGGGGCCCTTATTCTCCAGCCAATGGGCCAAGACGGTAATATCTGCGGGCCGGACTCCGGGGATTCTGCTAGCCTGGCCCAAGGTCAAGGGCTTGTGGGCGTTCAGCCGCTGGCGGCTCTCAATGCTTACCGCCCCCACCTGCATATAGTCAAAATCTGCAGGAAGTTTTACCGATTCCATCTTCTTCTGGTCCTCAATTTCCCTGGCCTGGCGGTCGAAAAAGCCCGCGTAAATCTCTTCGGCATACAGGAACCACTGGTCCCGGCGGGTCAAGGGCAGGTCCGGGAGGGCCGCCTTGAAAAGTTCCTCCGGGTTGATTCCCGGACGGCGCAGCACGTTCATCCAGCGGGTGCGTTCCGTGGAAAGGGCCTGGCCGCCGGCGGCAAGGATGGCGTTGGCCTGGTCCGGCGTGGCGGATTCCTCTGCCAGGCGGGTACGGGCGGTTTCCATGAGGCCCTGCCGGTACTTCCAGTCGGCGTAATCCTTGTCGGAAATCATCCCGATGGCGTGTGCCCGGTCCTTGAGGCGAGTTTCCGCGTTGTCGCTGCGGAGGAACAGGCGGTATTCGGCACGGCTCGTGAACATCCTGTAGGGCTCGTCCAACAGGATGTTCGACAGGTCGTCCGCCATGACTCCCAGGTAACTGTCGGAACGACCTAAAATAAAGGGGGCCTCCCCCTTTATTTTCAGAGCCGCGTTGATGCCGGCCAGAAGTCCCTGGCCCGCGGCTTCTTCGTAGCCGCTGGTACCGCAGACCTGTCCTGCAAAATAGAGTCCCGGCACCTTCTTGCATTCGAAGGTAGGGTACAGCTGGGTGGCGTCAACGGAGTCGTATTCCACCGCATAGCCAATTTGCAAAACCTTCGCGCGGGTGAGCCCCGGAATGGTGTGAATGGCCGCCAGCTGGATGTCTGCGGGCAGGCTGGAACTGAATCCGTTGATATACACGCGGCCTATATCCGCCTGTTCCGGTTCAAGGAACAACTGGTGGCCGTCACGGTCCCCAAAGCGGTTGATTTTGTCCTCGATGCTGGGGCAGTACCGTGGGCCCTTTCCGTGAATGCGGCCACTGAACATGGGGCTGTCCTTGAAGCCGCTCCGCAAAATGTCATGGGTCTTGATGTTGGTGCGGGTAATCCAGCACACGCAATCGTTGCGGACGGGATTGTGGTGGCGATCGCTCATGGGCCAGGGCACGGCGTCACCGTGCTGCACGTCGCACTCGTCAAAGTCGATGGTGTCGGGGTCCAACCTGCTGGGAGTCCCCGTCTTGAGCCTACGCAGGGCAATGCCGTTTGCGGCAAGGCTTTCCGAAAGTTTATCGGCGCTGGGTTCCCCCACCCGCCCGCCAACGCTGGTTTCAAGACCGGTGAACATCTTGGAGGCCAGGAACGTCCCGCTGGTGATTACCAGCGAGCGGGTAATGTAGCGTTCCCCATTCAAGAGGGTCAGTTCCAGACGTCCGTCGGGCATGCAGTCAAATGCAGCCAGTTCTCCCTGAATTACAGAGAGACCAGGAAGACCGGTAATCGCGTCCCGGGCCACCTCGCTGTAATACTTCATGTCGCACTGGGCACGGGGGCCCCACACCGCAGGGCCCTTGCTCATGTTGAGCATGCGGAACTGGATTCCTGCCTTGTCGGTAAGCAGCCCCATCAGGCCACCCAAGGCGTCTATGTCGCGGACAATCTGGCCCTTGGCCACCCCGCCTACTGCAGGGTTGCAACTCATACGGCCGATGGCGTTGATATCCATGGTGAGCATGGCGGTCTTTACGCCCAGCTTCCAGGCGGCATGGGTCGCCTCGATACCGGCATGTCCACCGCCCACAACTACTACATCAAATTCTGCGACGAGCATACTAAGGAATTGGGCCTGGATCCTTCGCCCCTATGGGGCTCAGGATGACGCTTGTGTTAGAGTGGCCCAGAAACGCTTACTTTGCAGCGGGAGCCGGAGCGGGTTTTGCTTCAGGCTTGGCTTCAGCCTTAGCAGGAGCGGCGGGTGCCGGCGCAGGCTGGGCTGTGGGAGCGGGCTGTGCGGCGGCAGCCGTGTCAACGGCAGGTGCTTCCACCTTCCATTCCACGGGCTTTCCGTTCAGGAGTTCGGCGATTTCCTTCTTCAGGTCTTCCTTCTCCCGTTCAAAGGCGGCATAGAGCTTGTAGGAGCCGTCGGGGTTCACCAGGTAGACCTTGGGAACGTAGCCGTCGCTGTAAAGTTCGCCAAACTGGCGGGATTCGTCCCAAAGGACGCTGACGGCGTCGTCGAACTTTGCGTCATCCACAAAGCGGCGGATGCCGGGCTTGTTGTTTCCACCGCTGGCAATGGCCATGGTGGTCAGGCCCTTGGGCTTAAATTCCTTGGCAATTTCTGCAATCTGGGGAGCGGCGTGGGCGCAGTGGCCGCAAGTGGCAGAGAAGTAGAACATCAGCAGAGGCTTGCCGGCAAAGGCTTCCAGGTTTTCGGCCTTCATGGAAATGCCAGTGGCCTTCACCTTGAAGTTGATCTTGGCGGGCATGCCGTTGGGCAGGGTTTCGCCCTTCAGTTCGGCCACTTCCGCTTCCAACTTCTTCTGCTCTTCCTGCTGCTTCTTAATGGCCTCTTCACGGATGACCTTCATCTTTTCGTTGAAGCGTTCACCCACGGCCTTCAGGGAGTCTTCGGGCAGGGCAAGGGTCTTGGTGGTGTCCCTGGTCTTCTCTGCAGATTCAATGACACCCAAGGTAAAGTAGTTCACGTCAAATTCCGTGTTGAACTGCTTGCCAATGGCAACGAACTGTGCACCGAACTGCATACCGATCATGTAAGAGAACTTCTGGTTGTCCGTAGCGTTGGCGCCCAGGGTCACGGAAGCCTTCTTGGGAGCAGGTGCAGCCTGTATGGGCATGGCCTTGGTCACGGAATCCATGTAGGCACGGATTTTCGTGTTGTCCCCTTCAAAGGAGGCCACGGTAGCGCTGTCCGGACGGGTCTTTTCCATGCGTTCACGGGCCTTGGCGGAGTACCGTGCACCAATAGCCTGCATGGAGTCAGATGCCACCTGAGGCTTGAAATTCGTATCCTTTTCAGCCTTGAAACTGTCGAAAATGCCCTGGACAAGCACGTCCTGGTCCAGTTCTTCACCCACCTGGCGGGGAATCATGGTAAAATTCTGACCGCCGAACTGGGCACCCAGCATGTAAGCAAACTTCTGTTCATCAGTGGAATTGGGTCCCACCGCCACAGCCTTGGAGGTAGGCTGCAAATCGCATGCGACCATGGCAAGGGCGCAGACACCGAAAGCAAAGATTTTGGACTTCATTTCAATCATCCTCTAGTTAAAACTAAAAGTGGCAAAGTGCCATTTTCTTACCGCCAAATCTAGCAAAAAAGCGCAAAACAGGCCACCCATTTACTATTTTTAGGTCCACGTCAAGGATATTTGAAAGATCCCCATAGATTTTGTCTAGGGAACCTCAAAAAATTGCTTTGATGAAAAAAATTGAGCGAAACCGAGGGCAGGCAGGAACGAAAAGTGGCAAATACTGGAGGTATTGGGCACTTTGAGTGACGAAACTGCACGAAGTGTTGCAGCCAATTTTTTGAAAATGAATTTTTAGAGGTGACCTCTATAAAGGAAAGACCATGAAACTCTCCAAGTACTTTTACGTGACGCTCCGCGAAACGCCCAGCGATGCCACCATGCCCTCCCACATCTTCCTCATGCGCGGCGGCTACATCAAGCCCCTTTCTACCGGTATCTACTCCATGATGCCCATGGGTTTCCGCGTGATCCAGAAGATTACGAACATCATCCGCGAAGAAATGAACAAGATTGGCGGTATCGAAGTGGATTTGCCGGTGGTTCAGACTGCTGAACTCTGGAGCGAATCGGGCCGTTACCAGGCCATTGGCGAAGAACTGCTGCGTTTCAAGGACCGTAACAACCACAACATGGTGCTGGCCATGACCCACGAAGAAGCCATGACCGACCTGGTGCGCTACGTGCTCAACAGCTACAAGCAGCTCCCGGTGATGCTCTACCAGTTCAAGACCAAGTACCGCGACGAAGCCCGTGCCCGCGGCGGTCTTATCCGCGTCCGCGAATTCTTGATGAAGGATGCTTACAGCTTCCACACCAGCCAGGAAGACCTCGACCGTCACTACCAGGAAGAATACGATGCCTACCTCCGCATCTACCGTCGCGTGGGCATTGAACCGGTGGTGGTGCAGAGCGATACGGGTATCATGGGCGGTAAGGTCGCTCACGAATTCATGCTCGACACTCCGAACGGCGAAGACTACTTG
>Ga0265298_10004014_pt1 | contig 19026 bp, 9 predicted proteins | sample AusTroGonzalo_MG_3_FD_193486 | JGI IMG/M metagenome (GOLD analysis project Ga0265298, IMG submission 193486) | Bovine rumen microbial communities from tropical cattle in Woodstock, Queensland, Australia - Gonzalo_01 | ecosystem: Host-associated > Mammals > Digestive system > Stomach > Rumen ... | reverse complement strand
AGCGGGTTGTTCAGGAGCATATCCATGGTCTTGCGGTTATAGTATTCCATGGCCACGGAGAAGCGGCCCTTGAACAGGCTGGCGTCGAAACCGGTATTGAGGTTGGCGTTCTTTTCCCAGGTCACATGGCGGTTCTCCAGTTTGCTGGCGAAGGCGCCGGCTTCGCTACCGTTGGGCCAGGTGTAGTCGTACAGACCCTGCCAGGCGTAATAGGTGCCCAGGTTGTCGTTACCCTGCAGACCGTAGGAAACCTTGGCAGTGAGGTTGCTCAGCCACTCCTTGGTATCCTTCATGAAGGCTTCCTCGCTCACGCGCCAGGAAGCGCCCACGCTCCAGAAGTAACCGCGGCGGTTGGACTTGTGGAAACGGGAGGACTCGTCCGTACGGAAACTGGCGTCGAAGTAGTAGCGGTTCTTGTAACCGTAGTTCAGGCGGGAGAAGAAACTCTCGATGGCGTAGTTGTGGGAGTAGGCGCTGTTGCCGGTGGTGGTTACCGCAGGGTCCAGCTCGTCGAAGCCGTCCGTGATACCGGTCTTCTCGCCGGAAGCGTAGTCGTAGTGGTAACGGTAGTACTCGTGTCCGAGCATCAGCTTGACGTCATGGTCGGAAGCGATGACGCGGTCGTAGTTGAGAATCTGGTTGAAGGTGTAGCTCAGGACGCGGGTGTTGGTCTTGGAGAGACGGCCACCCTGGGCGGCGGCATTACCGTGGTACTTGTCGTTGACGACGGTACGCTGGTAGTCGTTGAAGTCCACGCCGAAGTTGGCGCTGAACTTGAGGCCGTACAGGAGGGCATCCTTGTCGGTGGTACCCAGCGTAAGATAGGTACGGGCCGATGCCGCGTTGCGGTAGTAGTAGGCCTTGTTGTTGAACAGCTCGGCCTTCGAGTTGAAGCCCTGGGCCGTAGGACGGTTGGCATAGCCGTTGTCGTCCTCGTCGCCGTACTCGTACTGACGCTCGCCGGCGCCGTCCAGGATGTCGTTACCGTCCATGTCCTTCAGGTAAACGGGATAGACCGGGCCCATGAACTGGGCGGTGTACCACACGTTGGAAGTGGAGGAACCGGAGAAGTTCTGGTAGTCGGCGGCGGTGTGGGCCAGGTTGGCGCTGAAGCCGGTCTTGAGCCAGCTGGTAGCCTGCGTATTCACGTTCACACGGCCGGTGTAGCGCTCGAAGTCCGTGTTCTGCAGCACACCCTTCTCATTGTAGTAACCCAGGGTGACCAGGTAGTCGCTCTTGGCGCTGCCGCCGGAGATGGAGAACACATGCTCGGTGCGGGGAGCGTTGTTGTTGGAGATCTCCTGCATCCAGTTCTCGTCCCAACTGGCCACTGCATCGGCCTTTACCAGGCCGGTGTTCTGGTCGATGAGGGTGTCCCAGGTGTAATTCTTATAAGGGTTGTAGTATTCGGGGTTCTTGAGACCGCCGATCTGCGTGCCGAGGTTGGCGGCGGCGTAGGCGCTGGCGCTCTCGAGGTCCATTCCGGTGCCGTACTGGGCGCCGTTGCGCAGGGCCTCGTACACCGTCTGGATGAACTCCTTCGTACCCAGCAGGGAGTAAGGCTGCAGGGCGCGGGAAGCGACGCCGAACGTACCCTTGTAGGAGATGTTCGTGCGGTCCTCGGAACCCTTGCGCGTAGTGATGATGATGACGCCGTTAGCGCCGCGGGCGCCGTACAGGGCACCGGCCGATGCATCCTTCAGGACGGTCATGCTCTCGATATCGGCAGGGTTGATGCTGCTCAGGGATCCGTCGTAAGGGATGCCGTCCACCACATACAGGGGCGTATAGTTGGCGCTGATGGAGCCGATACCACGCACGGTGATAGCGGCATCCTCGCCCGGCTGTCCGCCACCGGAAGTGACGGTCACACCGGCCACGCTGCCTTCCAGGCTCTTGGTCACGTTGCCGACGGCTCTCTTGCGCAGGTCGTCACCTTTCACGACGGCGGCGGAACCGGTAAAGGATTCCTTCTTGGCCGTACCGTAGGCGACCACCATGGCGTCGTCCAGTTCCAGGGACTCCTCGTCCAGGACGATGTCGATCTTTGCACGGCCGTTCACCGGCACGTCAATGGTTTGGTAACCGATGCTGGACACGCTGAGCACGGCATTTGTCGGCACATTGTCCAGGACGAAGTCACCGTCCAGCGAAGTACTGGCACCCAAAGTGGTACCCTTCACAAATACTCCCGCTCCGATGACCGGCAGGCCGCTGCGGTCTGTTACCACACCGCTCACGGTCAGGGTACCCTGTGCGAATAGCTGTGTGCATGCAAGCACCAGCGCCGCCAGGGCCATTGCTATTTTATTTTTCATCTTTTTCCAACAGTTTCAGGTTGTGGATTTCTCTCCAGAGTTCGTCTTCGGAGAACGGCATCTTTTCCGTTACCGTCCTTCCTTCCATGCCGGGAATCACGTTGAAGATTCCATAGTGGATCTCGTCACCGACGACGCCGGGAACGATGGCGCGTTTCGTAGGCGCAGGCGCAGCCGTCGTCGTAGCGGCAGTCGTGGATGCCACGGAATACTTCGTGAGCTGGTCCCCCGCCGTGTTGGTCGCCGTAGCGATCAGGGTGTAGCTGGTGTTCGGATCGGCGTTGCAGATGAAGCCCAGGCCGCCGTCGTTGACATGTTCCAGCTGCTCTTCGGTAATATCGTGACCGAATTCAGCCACGAGTTTGCCATAGAGGGTGCTCGGGATTTCCGTGATATTCTCCGTCTTGAACAGACCATAGCGCACGCCGACGATGTTCACGCCCATGAAGCTGGCGATGATCTTCTCGGAAGTGGGGCCGTAGTTCTCGTTCACGCCCAGTTTGGTCAGGAACCAGGTACGCTCTTCGGCGATGCTCTTGGTGCCGATGGAATTCACCAGCAGGGCCTCTTCACCGGAAGCATTCTTGGCAAGCACGGCTACGGTATAGGAAGTGGCGGCGTTGCACTGGGTCACCTTCATGAGACCGTCTTTGTCATTCACCATCGACATAAGGCCCTCACCCAGCTCGGTGTAATAACCGGGTGTAGAGAGTATCTCCTTGATGGCGGCCTCGTCAAGGGTCGGGAAAGCCTTGAGGAAGGTCTCGGTCGGGAAGGCCCTGTAACGGACGGAAGCCACATTGTCGCCCTTCCAGCGGGTGAAGAAGGAATTGGTGAGGTCCAGGCCGAGGGTGGCGGCGTACTGCTTGTCCAGATAGACCTCCTGGGTGAACCAGGCGCAGCTGCCGAAGTTGGGGCCCTCGCTGTAACCGGTGTTGGCGGTCTTGACGGGCTTGGTATAGAGACCCGTGGTCACGTTGCCCTTCACGTCCATGCCGAAAGCGATGATGTTGTAGCTGAGCTCGGAGACCAGGCCGCCCACCTTGAAGGACTGGCTGCCTGCTTTCAGGGCCGATGCCATGGCCAGCGGGAAGCTGACGCTCTGGGACTGGGCGTACTTGATGATGGCCTGACTGTACACCTGGATGATCTCTTCCTCGGTGTAGTTGATCAGGCTCGTGGTAGGGATCATGTCCTGATAATAGGTCATCTCAGGCATGGCGAACACCTCGAAGGTGGCATAGTCGGCGCCTGTTCCGGAGGGAGAGATAATCAGGGCCGGGATGTCCTCGTCTTCTGTGGTGAACTGGATGCTGGACTCGGCGGAGTCGTTCGCGAGGGTGGCATCCTCGGTCAGGGCCTTCACCGTGAAGCTGTACTTCTGGTTGGCCTTGAGGTTGCCGAATTCCAGGCGGGTGCCCGTCGTGGTGCCTTTCTGGCCGCCCAGCGTGTAGCTATAACCGCTGGCGCCGTTCACGCTGCTCCAGTTGATCACCGTCTTGGAGGCGTAGGCGCAGCCGAGGGTGATGACCGGAGACGGCAGCGGAGCCACCTGGGCGGTCGTTACATTGATATAGGCGGGTTCGGAGGCGATGTCGGCCGAGCCTTCGCGAGGAAGGGCGGTGAGCACCAGCGTGTACTCCGTGTTTTCCGTAAGGCCGGTCAGCGTCAGGGCCGTCGTATCGGTTGTGGCCTTGGCGTCGGCGAATGTATATTCGTAGTTGGCGGCACCCTCGACCCGGCTCCACTTGATGGAGAAGGAAGTCGGTCCCAGGGCGGCTATCTTGATTTCGGGGGCAGCCAGCTTCTTGCCGGCAGCTTCGGTGCTGCTTTCTTTGGCGCAGGAAGAAGCGAACACAAGCGAGAGCAGCAGGGCTGCAAAGGATACTATCTTCTTCATTTCACGTTCACTTCGATGGTTTTGACGATGGCCGATCCGTCGGATACGCTCACGACGGCGCTTCCGGACTTCTTGCCCTTGAGGGTCAGGATTCCCTTGGAGACGGATGCCTCCACCACGGAGTTGTCCGTGCAGCTATAGGCAATCGTTTTGACGGAGAGGAAGTACTCCTGGAGATCGACGGTCTTGGTTTCACCGACGGCGATGCTCACCGCAGGAATGCCTTCCATCTTGTCCACGGCCAGCAGGAGCTTGTAGGTATCCAGGGAACCTACGCCCATTCTGCCGGCATAGGTGGCGTTGCAATAAGGATCGATCGGGTTGCAGCTGCCCAGCAGGGCGCCGCGCAGCATATCGGCCGTAAGACCTTTGCGCTTGTCGGCACCGTAGTAGTAGCTCACGGCGAGGGCGCAGGCGCCGCTCACGTGCGGGCAGGCCATGGACGTGCCCTGCATGCCGCCGTAGGAAGAAACGCCGTCCTTGCCGACGATGGTGCTGTACACGCCGCCGTAGTTGGCGTCCATCACCTCGTCGCCGCCGGGAGCGCACATGCTCACCCATTTGCCGAAGTTGGTATAATAGGAAGGCGTACCCTTGTAGGAAATGGCTGCTACGCTCACTACCTGGGGATCGGCCGCAGGATACTCGATCAGTTCGGAAGCGTCGTTGCCCGCTGCGAAGATGACGATGCCGCCCTTCATCGGGCCGACCTGCTCCCCTGCCTCATCGACGCCGGCATACTTGATAAAGTATTCGATGGCGTCTTTCATGGCCGAGTAGTTACCCTTGTTCCAGTCACCGTTAGAGAGGGCGCCGGAGGAGTAGCCCCAGCTGTTCTGGGAGATGACGGCGCCGTTGTCGGCCGCATATTTCATGGCGCGGGCCGATGCGCCGAGACCGCCGCCGGAGGTGCCGTTGGCAGCCGTGCCGAGGGTCTGGAGCGTCATGATGCGGACGCCGTCCCCGTTGCCGGAGCCGCCGGCGATACCGTTGACGCCGATGCCGTTGTTGTTGACGGCCGAGATGGTACCGGCGACATGCGTACCGTGGCTGTCCTCCTCGCTGAAGGTGATGGTACCGTTGTTGTCGATGAAGTTGTAGCCGAACACGTCGTCCACGTAACCGTTGTTATCGTCATCGATCCCGTTGCCGGGAATCTCACCGGGGTTCACCCACATGTTCTCCGCGAGGTCCTCATGGTCGAATTTGACGCCCTGGTCGATCACGGCCACGATCACGTCCGGATTACCGGTGCAGAGCTGCCAGGCCTCATAGACGTTGGCATCGGCCCCGGCTACGGTAGAGCTGGTGAATACGCGGCCCGTGTTGTTGTAGTGCCACTGGTACTCCTGGCTGCGCAGGCTCTCGTTGAACGGGAACGCGGCCGTGGAGGCGACTTCCAGCTTCTGGGCATACTCGACAGCTTCCACGTTTTCGCTGCTGCTCAGGTACTCGGCCACTTTGGCTACCGGCACGTCCTTCGCGAAGTCTGCGATGAACCAGCGGTCCAGGCCTGCTTCATGGGTACGTTGCTCGAAACGTCCGCAGGCCGGGAAGAGGCGCTCAAACTTGATATTGCCCAGTTCGGGGACCAGAAGATGATCTTCCACGTCCATCCCCGCAGCCGCCTTGGTGGCGGAATAGGCCGGGCTTACTTTAAAGAGTATTTGTCCGGGAAGAGCGTAATCGGCCTGGCCGATGATCACCGCTCTCTGATTCTTCCCTTCCGGAGACTCCGACTCCGCTTTGCGAGAACACCCCGCCAGCACGCATAAAGCGGCCAGCGGGATGATAACAGATTGTTTTAGATACATTTATAAAAGTTGGATTATTCTTTGACGCAACGAATCTGGCAGGCATAAACCATGGCACCATAGCCAGAGAAGGCGGCCGCCTCATTCATTCTCACCCATTCATACTCGTAGTAGGCGCTTTCACCTTCCTGGTACTCGTTGGGAGCAGTGGTCCAGTACATGCCCAGTTCACCGGTGTAGTGGTTGTACACGTAGTCCTCACCGCGCATCGGCACGAAAGTACCTACGACCGGATAGAAGTCGCCGTTGGCCTTCCAGACACGTCCGCAGTTCTCGAACTTGTCCCAGAGCCAGTGGTAATCCTCGGTGTACTCGTCGGGTTTGCCGCCGGTGATGTCGCGGGGGTTGGTCGGGTCAACGTTGGCGAAGTTGGCGTACATCTTACCGCTGGGCACTCTGTAGCCGGCCGGGCAGGGGTCGAAGATGGTCTTGTTGTCGTCCCAGAGCTTTACCTGGGTGACGGATTTGTCAGCGCCCACGCTGGAGACATACCAGGTGTAGAGCGACTGGGCGCTGAACTGCTCGATGTGTTTGTTGGGGTACTTGACGCTGTAAGGGATGTTGCCGGGATTGGTGCTCACCTTGGGAGCCGTATTGGTGGCGAAGACATCCCAGGGACGGGTGCCGTCACCGATTTCGGCGTTGATCTCGTTGTCCTCGGGCTCGTTGATGTCGGGATAACCGTTGGTGCGGTAAGGGGTGCGGGAAGGCAGGAATGCGTCCTTACGGCCCCACTGATAGAACAGGCCGCGGTTTCCGAGGTCCATGGGAGTGTTGTTCATAGCACCCAGATTGCGGTCCATGATCTGGGCGACGACCTTATTGTTGCCCTCGGCATCCGGCAGGATGTGGTCGTGGGCGGTGACAGGAGTGTCGGTGACCCAGATGTGCCAGCTCCAGAGAATCTCGCCGTGGATGTCCTCGATGGCGATGCAGGCGTTACCCTCCGAACGGCCGGTGGAGAAGGTGATGTAACCGTTGTGATAGACGGGAGCGCCGTCGATGACCTCGAAGGTCAGGGAACGGTCGCCGTCGTGGCGGGCTTCCCACACCAGCGTGGCGCGGGTGCCGCCTTCGATGTTTACACCGTAGTTCTTGATGTAGTCGGAACCGCCGTCGCCCTTGCCGTTACCCTTGACCTGGGCGTTAAAACGGTAGGTGCCGTTGGTGTGGGCGATGTAGCAGTTGGCGAGTCCGTCGGCGCTGAGGTTCACGGCCTCGCCGGCTCTCTGCACGAGAGCGACCTTGGCGACGGCGGATTCCTCACCTCTGACGGCCGTGAAGACCAGTTCTTCGGAGATAGCCTGGGAACCGGAGTTGACACCGGCCTTGATGATATAGGTAGCGTCTTCCTCCTCGGTGAGTTCGAAGCCGGCAGGAACCTCACCGGGGGTGACGGTTCCGTTGCTGGCAAGCGTGATCATGGCCTGGCCGCCGACTACGTCGAAGACGACCTTGCTGTCAGATGCCTGAATGTACAGCGGAGCCACATATTCCGGGGCTTCCGTTACATGCACTTTGGTGCAGGCCGCTGCGCCGACAAGGGCGAGGGCACAAAGTATGGTGGACTTGATTTTCATTGTTGTGTTCATTATTATTTCCAGGTACCGTCAATCTGGCTGTAGTCGCTGAGGCCGGTGCAGCCCTTGAAGGCCAGGGAGTACTTGGTGATGGCGGCCAGGCCGTTCACTTCGCTGGCCGTGGTGGTACGTTCGTACAGGTGGTACTTCACACCGTTGACGATGGTGTAAGGAGATTCACCGGTGAGGTTCGTGCAATTCTCGAACAGGTTTCTGATGTCGTTCAGTTTGACATACTTGTCGAACAGGTTGACAGGAAGGCTCTTGATGCCGGAGTTCTTGAACATGCAGTAGAGGTTGGTCACAGCCTCGACGTTGATCATGAAGTCGGCGGGAACGGTTTCCAGCGAGGTGCAATCCAGGAACATGTTGGAGACGGTTGCGTTCTGGCCATAGCAGTCGATGGCTTCGCTGCCGACCGTCTTCAGGCTGGAGCAGCCGGCGAAGATCATGGTGTAGGTCTTGGCCTTGCAACCCTTGAAGAGCCCGGCAGGAACGGCCTCCAGGGCCTTGCAGTCCTTGAACATATTGCCCACATTGAGGTTGCCCTTGGTAGGCGTACCCATCAGGTCGGCAGGAATGGTGGTAAGCTTGTCGCAGTTCTCGAACATGTTCTGCATGGAGCTGGCCGTGGCAGAAGTGCCGAAGAGGTTGTGCGGGGCTTCCACCATTTCGTCGCAGTTCTTGAAGCACTTATCGAAGGTCGTAGCCTTTTCCATTTTTGCGAACAGGCCTTCAGGCAGCGTCTTGATGCCAGAATTCTGGAAGGCAGTGGTCGTTTTAGTAACAGCCTTCAGATTGTCGAAGATGCCTTCGGGGACGGTCTCCAGGGCCGTGCAGCCGTCGAAGATACTTTCAATCGTGCCTGTGGCAGCGGTATTGGCTTCGCCGAACATCAGGCCGACATTCTTCAGGGCAGTATCGTTGAAGAAGATCTTGGTCAGGGTCTTGGCCTTGGCGCCTCCGGGGAACACATCGGCTTCTACGGTCTCCAGGGCCTTGCACTCGGCGAAGACCTGGTCGAAGGAAGCGGTTGCCGTAAGCGGTTTGAGCAGGCCGCTGGGGACGGTCTTAAGACCGGAATTGTAGAAGATTCTCGTGGTGGACGTCGCCTTGACAAGGCCGGCGAACACGTTTCCGGGAACGGATTCCAGGGAGGTGCAACCCTCGAAGAGGCTCTGGATGTTGGTAACGGCGACGCCATCGACGAAAGCGTCAGCGTCAACAGTCTTCAGGGAGGTGCAGCCATAGAACATCTTGGAGATATTGGTCACCTTTTCGCAGCCTGCGAGCAGGTTGGCGGGAATGCTTTCAAGACCGGTGCAGTCCTGGAAGAGGCCGGAGAAGGAGGTGACCTTGACCAGACCGTTGAACAAGCCGGAAGGCAGGGTCTTCAGGGAAGCGCATCCTTTGAACATGGTGGCAAAGGAAGTAACGTTTACAAAGTCCTTGAAGAGGCCGGCGGGAATGCTTTCCAGGGACGAGCAGCCTTCAAACACAGAGCTGAGACCGGTCACGGCCGGGAATCCGTCAAACAGACCTGCAGGAATTTCCTTGAGGGAAGCGCAGTTTTCGAAGACCATGTTCAGGCAGCTGCTCTTGTTGCTGGCCTTGGTGGGGAATGCCGTCAGGGCTCCGGATTCGGTGAAGAGGTCGGCCGGGATGGATTCCAGAAGGGCGCAGCCGTTGAAGCAGGACGAGAAGGTCTCCACCTTGTTGAAGCCCTTGAACAGGTGCTCGGGGATGGATTTGATATTGGCATGGGAGAACGTGCTCTGGAAGTTGGTATTCTCATAGTTCTCACCGAAGAGGTTCTCGGGGATTTCCTCGATGGCCGTATCGTTGAAGGCCATGCGGAAAGTCGTTACCTTGGTCTGGTTGGCGAAGAGGCCGGCCGGGATTTTCTTCAGCTGTCTGCAGTACGAGAACACGGCATTGAAGGTAGTGATTTCCGGGTTGTGGTCGAACAGACCGGCAGGAACTTCTTCCAGAGGGGTCTGGGAGAACACCTGGGAAGCGTCGTCCAGCACGGGGTTCTTGGAGAAGAGATCCTTGTCCACGTGGGTGATGCCGGTGCCGCCGAAAGCGTCGCAGACGCTGTTGAGCTCCGGGCAGTTGTAGAAGAGATCGGCCGGGATTTCCGTGATATTTCCGCAGGAGTAGAACATGTTGTCCACCCACAGCAGCTTCTCAGCATATCTAAGGAAGCCTTCGGGGATGGCCTGCAGGCCGGACTGGGAGAACATTTCGCACATATCTGTGACCTTGGCGAAAGCGCCGTGGTCGTCCGTGGGAACGGCGGTCAGAGCTTTGCAGGCCTTGAAGGCGCCGTCGAGTTCGACGAAGCCCATCTCGCCCCAGTTGTAGATCTTCTCTACCAGGTCCGTGTATGCAGTGCCATAGTAATCGCCATAGCTCAGGCGGGGCACGTTACCCCAGATGGATACCACATAGCGGTTCTGGTCTTTGTAGGTATGCTTCGGATCCTGAGCGACGTCACCCAGCTCCTCCACGGTACCGTCGCCCCAGTCCACCTTGACATCCGTAGCGCCCTTGATAGGAAGGACGGCTTCATAGTTTACATTGCCGTAGGCGTTGGGTTTGATCCGGAGGGCCATCATGAAAGCCTTGAAGTCGATACCGGCCTGCGACACCACGATGTCGATGGTCTTGACATTCTGCTCACCGTCGCCGGTGGTGATTCTCACAATGGATTTGCGGGAGTCGGAGTTTCTGTTGTCCTTACCGACAAAGGTGAGTTCGCCGTAATTATAGCCGTTTTTCGGCTGGCCTTCCTCACGCTTGATCTCAAACCAGTCGGCTTCGCCTTCTACCACCTCGTAGCTCCAGTCGTAGTTGGAAGCCACCTGGACATGGGCGGTATCGCTCGGGAAGGGCTCCATCGGCACTACGAGGGCGCTCGTCGCGGCATTCACCTTGCGGTCCTGGGCCACGGCGATGGTCTCGGTCACTTTCTCGGAGCCCTCGCCTGCATACAGCACGAAGGTTGCCTCGCGGTCCTCGGTGTTGGCGTTGTCGTAGGCTTCCAGGATAATGGTGTTGCCTTCCTTCTTGACCAGCAGCCATTCGATGCCTTCGGTTTCGAAGTTCCAGTTGTCGATGGAGCTCTCTACCGTGAAGGAGGCGCTGGTGCGGCCTACTGCGGCGAAGTGGAAGTTGTTCTCGCTGGCAACGATTTCAGGCGTGCCGTAAGCGTTCTGGGTAGCACGGATCGTGGCGGTGAGGTCACCGGCCTTGATGGTATAAGTAGCAGCCAGCTGTTTGGTAGCGGTGTTTTTCTTGGCGCTGATGGCCAGGGTACCGGCTACTTTGTCGGCCTTGAGGGTTGCGATTTCATCACCTTCGGCCTTGACTTCCCAGTCGGAGACGTTGGTGTTGACATAGATGAGGGCTTCACCGCCCAGGCTCTTGAAGGCCAGGGTGGCGTTCTGCTCGTCGGAGGCCGTGAAAAGGGTGTTCTCCGACTCGATGCTCAAGGTAGGTGCCACGACGGCGCCCTGTCCCTCTCCGGGAACGGGGTTTTCCTTGATCACCTCCTCCTTCACGCAGGACGTAGCTGCCACAAGGAGGCTTATTGCTGAAAGTAAAACAGTTCTTTTCATTATTACTCGGTTCTATCTACAAAATACATGGTGCCGCTGGCGTAGTAGAGGTCAGAGAAGTATCCATAGCTCTGGTTGGTGGAGAAGTAACCCACCAGGCCGAAGGAACGGCCCTCGACACCTCTGATGATGTCCAGGATCTTGATCTCCTTGGTGTGCTGGGGGTCCCTTTCCTCGTCATAGCCCTTGCCCAGCTGGCAGACTACGTTGTTGGTCTCGAAAGATTTGCCGGAGAAGTCAGGCTCTGCCAGATAGAAGAGGGTGAAGGATCCGTCCGTGGAGTCGATCTCGTAGCAGGCACGGCCGGTGTAGATGGAAAGGGTTCCTTCTTTCTTGTCATAAGAGGCCTCGTTCACGGTTCCTTCGTGGAACAGGTCCTTGACGGTAAAGCTCTTGCCATACTCCTTGGCCTCGATGGTGCAGGTCGTACCCACACCGGGGGCACCGATGGCCGAGCCACCGTAGTACCAGTCCTCGGCGTAGAGGCCGTAGGTGCCGATGAAGTTGAAGTAGGGGTTGTTGGCGCGGCAGATCTGGTTCACGGTGATGCTGGCAGATTCTCCGTTGGCCTTGTTCACTTTCACGGAAGCAGTTCTGTCTTCGGTGCCCTCGTTGGGAACGCTCTTGACTTTGACTACGCCCGTCTTCTCGTCCTTGACGGCGGAAAGCCACTCGGCCCCGGACTCGACGGTCCACTTGCAGGTGGCGTCCACAGAGAAGTACACGCTGTCCACCTCCGAGTCAAGCTCGATCGTTTCCGGAGCGTTGATGATGGTCACGCCCATGTCGGCCGACTGGATAATCGTCAGGACCTTTGCCTCGGCTTTGTCAGAGCTGATCTGAACCTGGGCTGTCCTTTTCTGAGAAGAAGCGTTCGAGGGAACACTGATAGCGACAGCATTCGCGGAAGGGGTGACGCTCACCCAGTCCTCATTGCATTCTGCTGTCCAGCTAGAAGGGCATCCAACGCCGATGATGGCGTTGCCACCTGCCTGAGAAAAAGCGACTTCCGTGCGGCTAAGCACGATCACGTCGGCGATTTCCGTTCTGCTCTTGTTGCAACTGCTTGCAAAGAAGGTCAGGCAAGCAGCAGCCAGAAAGTAAACAGTTTTTTTTAACATAGTTGGTTATAGAAATTTGTGTATAAATAGTCAAGAATACACTTTCCCCTGTTTTAGGGGTCGCTAAGGTAAGTAGAATATTTAAATATTTTACCAACTTTTTAAAGTATTTTTCAACAACAAAAAAAACACCCCTGTGCGTATCTACAGAGGTGTTATTCAAAATGACGCAAAATATTCAAAAACAATACTTCAGCTTGACCCAGACTTCGCTGTTATTCTTGTAGATAAGGAACATTCCGCCGTCTGCATAAAAATAATCGTAGCCGAGAATGGCGTGCAGCTGGTCCGTCGCCGCCCAATCGGCGCTCAGCCGGTTGAAGACGCCGCCGTCGCGCACATCGGCATAGGCGAAGGTGGAAAGCGTGAGCGCATTGTTAAGCAGCGCCTTCGAGACGCGGAGGGTCGCCAGGTTGCTGCGCTCCCCCTCCCCGAAGGTCTGGTTGTACTGGGCCGACACGTTCCAATCGGCCCCGGGATACCAGTCAAGGCCGATGAGCGCGTTCCCCTGGTGCTTCCCGCCGAAGATGTAATCGGCCGCCTCTCCCCTCAGGACGAAGCTGCCCAGCGGAAGGGAAACGTCGCCGCCGAGGGCCGTCATCCGATGATAGCCGATATGGTCCCCCTGCAGCTCGGGCATCTTGCTCCAAGTGCGGAGGGCCATCAGGGAGAAGTCGATGCCGCCGAGGAAACAGCTGAAACGGGCGCCGTACTCCATGTTCTTCACCACCGGCGAAGGCCTTACCTCCGGCGGCAGCGCACCCACGGACCAGGGATTGGCCGCATCCGTCGGCAGCACGAAGAACTCCGGCACAGGCACCGCCACGGCCTCCAGGTTCCAGGCATCCTGGATAAAACGCAGGCGCAGGGCCCCGACGGGCACGCGGATGTCGTCGTAATCCTGGGCCAGGAACTCGGAATAGTCCATCGGTGAGATGAGGTCGGTCACGCGCAGGCCATCGGCCACACCCCAGGAGATGATCTGCTTGCCGGCACGCACGTCCCAGTGCTCATTGCCCCAGTAGGCATAAGCTTCGCGGAGCTGGAAGCCGGACTTGTCCTTGAGCAGCGCATTGTAAACGAGATTGGCCGATACGAAGGCTCCGCCGCCGTCCTTCTCCAGGCGGAACTCTCCCCTCACCCGCGTGCGGGAAGACATCCAGTCGGCGTCGCCGGACGTGCGCAGGGCGTGGTACGTGTCCACGAAGCCCTTTACGCCCCATTCCAGGCCGTCCTGGGCATGGACGGGGGAAGCCGCCATGAGCGCGGCCCCCCATCCCAACAAAACAAACCTAACGATGTTTTTCATAGTCCTTTTTCCAGTTTGGCAACAGTAAACAGGCTCTTGTCCACACCCACGTTATACTTGGGGTTGGAAACCACGATGCGCGTGCTGTGGCCGCTCTGTACATTGGTCATTTCCATCTTGAGCACCGTCCAGAAGCCGTCCACCTTCTGCACGTCCTCGACGGTCATCACCCTGTGCAGTTTGTCCAGCTTGTCGTAGAACTCCACATAGACGGCAGTATCGCAGTCCTGGCGGATCCAGGACAGCTTGCGGCTGTAGATCTCATGGCTGTCCTTCGGCTTGGATTCCACGACCCAGCACTTGTGTCCGTCGCGGTTCTCTTCGCGCAGCAGCGTATGGGTATCGTCGTCCACGCTGCGGCCGCCCATGTCGTCATAGGTGAAGTCCGTGCCCATGAAATAGTCCGTCTTGGAAGAGGATCCGCTGATACGGCGCGTCTTCTTCATGGCCGGCAGATACAGCCACTTGTCGTCCTCCTTCCCGGCCTGGTCGTAGTCCCAGGTCAGGAAACCGGTCCCCTTGACGTCGCCGGGATAAGTGAAGAACATGATCTTCTTCGTGTCCTTTCCTTCATCCATGGCCCAGGAAACCATCTTACGTTCCCGCGTATTGCCGTTTTTCTTGACCAGCGTCAGCTGCATCTCGGCATAGCGGCTGTCCCCGTCGGGACGGTCTTTCACACGCTGTACGATATCACGCCCGCTCTGGGCATTCAGGGTGGCGGCAGTAAGGAGCATGCCGGCCAGAACAATCATCTTTTTCATAACTATTTCTGTTTACCGAAAACTTGGAACTTTTTCACCAGCAGCGGGGTGATGAACAGGTCTGCCAGCAGGGCCGACAGGATACCGATCACGGCCAGCACGCCGAAGTTGATGCACATGGCGCAGGCCGAGGTGGAGAAGCAGCCGAACACGGCCGAGGTGATGATGGAAGTGGTGACGATGGCGACGCCCACCACGCGGAAGGTGCGGCGGATGGCCACGGAGTAGTCGGGAGTACGGTCATACTCCAGTTTGGAGTGGTTGAAGAAATGGATGGTATCGTCCACCGCCATACCCAGCATCATAGGGATCAGGGTGGCCGTCATCATGTCCAGCGGAATGCCCATCCAGCCCATGAAGCCACCCACGAAGATGGCCGGCATCAGGTTCGGGATCAGGCCGATCAGGCCCACACGCACACTCTGGAAGGCGATCATCAGGATGATGGCGATAATCAGCACGGAAATCAGGAAGGACTGCATCTGGCCGCGCACCAGGTACTGCATCATGGCCGTGTACTGCGGGATGTTACCCACGGCGGTCACGGTGACGTCCGGGAACATCTCGGCCGTCTTCTTGTTGATGTCGGCCAGTTCGCGCTCCACTTCGGCCGAGTTGAAGTCGGAGATTTCCACCATGATGCGCAGGCGCTTGTAGTCGTAGTCCATCCAGTACTCGGTCTCGGAACCGCCGGCGTTCTCGTACAGGATGAGCATCTGGGCCACTTCCTCCTCGGTGTCGGGGATGCGGTAGCAGGCAGGGTCTCCGCCGCTCAGGGTCTGGTTCAGATCCTTCAGGATATCCAGGATGGAGTTGGTACGCTTGGTTAAAGGATAGGTCTTGATAACCTCCTCCAACTGCTCGATTTTCCGCAGGTTCTCGGGCTGCTTGGCCTCATCCTCGTTCTGGAATTCCATCACCAGGTCGTAGGAATACAGGGCGCCCAGCTCGCTGCGGCCCACCGTCATCACATCCTTCACGTAAGGAACGTCGGAACCCATGGTCTTTTCGATGTCGAAGGCCGGCTCGATCTTCCACAGGCCGATGCCCAGCGCAATGCATACCACCGTAAAGACGGCGATGATGGCCTTGGAGTACTTGAACGTAAAGTCGTTCAGTTTTTCCATGGCGTGGCTCATGCGGGTGCCGCCCTCACCGTCCACACCGGCTTTCGCCTTCTTGTCCTTGCCGAAAGACAGCAGCACCGGCGTAGTGAACAGGGTCACCAGCAGAACGAAGAGCACCGTCAGGGAGCTCGTCAGACCGACACACTGCATCGGGCGGATGGGGATGATCATGAAGGACATCAGGGAAATGACAGTGGTCAGGCCGCAGAACACGACGGACCAGCCGATTTCGCCGACGGTTTCCACAACAGCCTCCTTGCGCTTACCATGTGCACGCAGGCGCTGGGCGAAGTAGGAGAAGATATGGATGTTATAGGCAATGGACACGGCAAAGGCCAGGATGACAGGGATCATCAGCACAGTGCTGTCCACGTACATCTGGGTATAGCCTGCGGTGCCGAAAGTCATCGCGACGCCGCCGATCACAGCCAGCAGCGGGCACACGATGCCGCGCAGGGAACGGGTCATCAGCAGCATCACCAGGATGCAGATGATGGCGGCGATCATGACCAATCGGCCCATTTCCTCGCCGATATAGACGGTCTTCTGCTGCGTGACGTACGGCATGCCGGTCGCCAGCGGGTGCAGGGAGGCGTATTTTTCCTTGCCGATGATGCGGGAGACTTCCTCACCCGTGATGATGTCCGGGGAGACATTGCCCGTCTGCTTCCACTCCTCCTCGGAGGGGAAGGCGCGCAGCTTGATCAGCGTCCAGGCCTTGGTGCCATCGGCCGATACCAGCTTCTTCGCCACCTGCGGCTTGCTGTAGGCCAGTTCGCGGACCTTCGCCATTTCGGCCGAGCCGTTCTCGGGAATCTCGTCCGGCACGATCTGGACGATCTCCATGCCGTCCTCGGTGCCCAGCATGAACTCCAGGTCGGTCAGGGACGTGATCTTGTCGGCGTAGGAAAGGGAATCCATGAGCTCGTTGCCCAGTTCCCTGAGGAGGGTCAGGTTCTCCTTGGTGAAGTGGTCCTCGCAGTCGGTGAGGACACCCACGAAATAGTCATTGCCGAAGTGGGCCTTGAATTCTTCGGTTTTCACCAGCATCGGGTCCCCTTCGATGAAATAATCGTCAAAGGAGGTCTGCTGGACCATCTTGGACATTCCCTTGAAGGAAATGAAAAGAACCACCACAAACAGCGCGAGCACGGCCCAGCGCCATTTGATGAGGAAGGCTCCGAACCTTCCGAACCATTCATTGATTTTGTTTGCTTTCATTTATAGTTGATTTTAGATTAGATACTCCATTCCAAGGCACCTGTCTGCAGGTCCTTCATGCGTTTGTAGAAGCCACCGGAAGTGGTGAGTTCCCTGGGCGTGCCGCATTCTTCCACCTTTCCGCCGTTCAGGACGACGATCTTGTCGGCCCCGGCGATGGTGCGCATGCGATGGGCGATGATGATCACCGTCTTGCCGCTCACCAGCTGGGAGAGGGATTCCTGGATAAAGGTTTCGTTCTCCACGTCCAGCGAGGCCGTGGCTTCGTCCAGGAGGATGATCGGCGCGTTTTTCAGGAAAGCGCGGGCGATGGAGATGCGCTGACGCTCCCCTCCCGACAGTTCGCTGCCGTTCTCACCGATGAGCGTATCCCAGCCCTGGGGCATTTTCTCGGCAAAGACATCCACGTGGGCCATCCTGGCGGCGGCGATCACTTCCTCGTCGCTGGCGTCTTTCCGGCCGATCCTGATATTCTCCAGGATGCTGTTGTTGAACAGCGTCACGTCCTGGAACACGATGGAATAAAGGCCCATCAGGGTTTCGGGGTCCACCTTCGAGATATCCATGCCGCCGACGGTGATGCTGCCGGAAGCCACATCCCAGAAGCGGGACGCCAGGCGGGAAACGGTGGTCTTGCCGCTGCCGGACGGGCCGATGATGGCCGTCACTTCGCCCTGCCTGGCCGTAAAGGAAACGCCGTTCAGAACAGTCTCTGACGTGTCGTAGGCAAAGCGGACGTCCTTGAATTCGATGTCATAGCCCTTGTTGGAGAGCTCTTCCATCCCCCGCTGTTCGCCGTGGTTCAGGATGACGTCCATGCGCTCGCACTGGACATTCATGGCCAGGACGGCTCCCAGGTTGATGAGGGCGCCGGACATAGGATCATAAAGGCGGGAAGCCACCAGTAAGAACATGAAGAAAGTAAGGATATCCAGGCTTCCCGCCGCGAGAAGGGACGCCCCCGTCAGCGCGACGCTGGCAATTCCCAGTTTCAATATCATCTGTCCGGTCACCACGAATGCGGCCACACCCAGTTCGGCCTGGATGTGCCGTTTCTCCGACATGTTGATGCAGGGATAGAGGGTGTCCAGGTATTTCTTTTCGGCATCGTTCGCGCGGATGTCCTGGAACACCTCCAGGCCTTCCTGGATGGAATCGGCCAGGGCTACGTTGGCCTGCGTGGTGCGGCGGTTGAATCCGTTCTGCACCTTTTCTGAGAACAGGACGATGCCGATGGCGATGGGCACGACCCAGATGGCCGCCAGGGCCATCTTCCAGTTGAAGAAGAACAGGGGGATGCAGATGAGCACCGTGGAAATCATGGAGCCGATCAGCTCCGGCACCCAGTGGGAGGTTCCGGTCTCGATGACGGCGGCATCGGCCATGATTGTGCTGGTCAGGTCGGCCAGGTCTTTCTTGCCGAAGAAGGACAGCGGGATGCGGCGCAGCTTTTCGGCCAGGGAGATGCGGCGGCGGCCGCTTTCCTTATAGACGGTGGTGAACTGGAAGTCGTACTTGATATATTCCATGACGGCGATGGCGGCCAGACACAGGAGGACTTTCCAGATATAGCTCACGGCGACCGGTGCGCGGCCGTCCAGCAGATCCCCTACCAGGAAGAAGAGCAGGCCCACGGGCAGCATCAGGATGATATCCATGACGGCGCTGGCCAGGCAGGATTTCACCAGGTCCTTGGCGCCCTGCTGCGTAAGGGCATATTTGTGACGGAGTTTTTCTATGATGCTCATTTGATATTCCATTTAACAGATTCTACATATTGGTTCCACATGGCGGCGTATTTTCCGCCTTTCTCCAGCAGTTCGGCGTGGCTGCCGCTTTCCTGGATCCAGCCGTCTTCCAGCACGTAGATGCGGTCGGCATCCTTGACGGAAGATAAGCGGTGGGCGATCATGATGAGCGTCTTTCCGCCGGCGGCCATCTGGGAGAAGGCCTGCTGCACGCGGTTCTCGTTGTCCGGATCGGCAAAGGCGGTCGCCTCGTCCAGGATGACGATGGGCGTGTCCTTGAGGATGACGCGGGCGATGGCGATGCGCTGCTGCTCGCCGCCGGAGAGATAAGTTCCGCGCGTGCCGATGACCGTATCCACGCCCTGCGGCAGCTTGGCGAGGATGTCGTCGCACTGGGCCTTGTGCAGGGCTTCCATCACTTCTTCGAGCGTAGCCTCCGGGCGACCCATGCGGACGTTCTCCAGAATAGAGGTCTTCAGCAGTTTGCTGTCCTGGAAGACG
>Ga0265298_10004013_pt1 | contig 19027 bp, 19 predicted proteins | sample AusTroGonzalo_MG_3_FD_193486 | JGI IMG/M metagenome (GOLD analysis project Ga0265298, IMG submission 193486) | Bovine rumen microbial communities from tropical cattle in Woodstock, Queensland, Australia - Gonzalo_01 | ecosystem: Host-associated > Mammals > Digestive system > Stomach > Rumen ... | reverse complement strand
ACAATGGAAAACATATTTGATTTTATGAGCGCCGCACTGCCGTGGATCGCCATGGGGCTTTTGCTGGCTATCTTTTTTGCCAGAGCTGCTCATATGAAAAAGAAAGATGAGAAAAAAGAAGACCTTGCTTCCGAGGGCATGGCGCTGGGGATGTGCTTCGGCGTTGCCCTGTCAACGGCGCTGCATGTCAACACCGGCCTCGGCTTGATGGCGGGAATGGTGCTTGGTCTGCTCGTCGGCTCAGAAATGAAGAAAAAGAGCGATAACGATAATGGAGGAAAAACAGAATGAACATCGCTTACGAGAAGAAAAACGCCATGACCTTTATCGGTTTCCACACGGAAATCCGCCCTGAAGAGGGCTATCAGAAATGCCCTGAATTCTGGGATAAGGAATACAATGTGAAGTATGCTCATCTCTGGCAGACCATGAAGCCGGAAACACCGATCGAGGAAGCGATCCTCGCCAACGGGATCGGGATGTTTGCCATTTGCTCGGAGTCCGAAAACGGCTTTGCCTACTGGATCGCGGGGCTTTATCAGGGCGGCGAGGTGCCTGAGGGGTTGGAGTTATACTCTTTCCCGGCAAGTGAATGGGCGGTCTTTTCAACGAAAGGCCCGATGCCGGGTTCCCTGCAAACGCTGAACACCTATGTCTGGCAGGAATGGTTTCCGACGGAAGGAAAGCGGTTTCAGGCAAACGGCATGGCGACGCTGGAGGTATATTCCGCGGGCGACCCGCAGTCGCAGGAGTATGAAAGCGGCATTTGGGTTCCGGTAAAAGAGGCTTGAAGTCAGGATGGGAACTACGAAATTCACCAGCACTCTGATCGCTGTATCGGATATGGAGAAAAGCAAACAGTTTTACCGCGATGTGCTGGGGATGAATGTTGTAGCCGACTTCGGCGCCAATATTACCCTGGACGGCGGACTTGTGTTGCAGACCCTGGATACATGGACGTCATTTATCCGAACGGACAACGTTGTTCTGCCGAACAACGCGGGAGAGCTCTATTTTGAAGAAGAGGATTTGGACGCCTTCTGCGAGCATCTGAAACGGTTTGATATCTGCTATGTTCATCCGCTGTTTGAGCACCGCTGGGGTCAGCGCGTTGTCCGGTTCTATGACCCGGACAAACATATCATCGAGGTTGGGGAAAAGCTTGACGCGGTCATCCTCCGCTTTATGAAGCAAGGCTTGTCGGCAGAGGAAACGGCGGCCCGGATGGATATCCCGGTCGATTATGTGATAGCCTGCCTGAACAGGGAGTGACGAAGCATGAATGCCAAGGTCGGGGCAGCCGATCTCATCACCGGTTTTCGCATCTTGTGCGCTTTTGCCCTGCTGTTCTGTCAGCCCTTTTCCCCGCCGTTTATCCTCTTATACCTGATCGCCGGTATCACCGATATGATCGACGGCGCGGTGGCGCGAATGACCGCTACCACCAGTGAGTTCGGTTCGAAACTGGATACCGCCGCCGATTTTGTGTTTGTCGCGGTATGCCTGTGGAAGCTGCTGCCCCGCCTTGCCGTTCCGTTGTGGTTATGGGTTTGGATCGTTCTCATTGCGCTGATCAAAATGATAAACATCATTTTCGGTTATGTGATCCAAAAGAAGTATGTTGCCTGCCATACGGTTATGAATAAGGTCACGGGTGTTCTGTTGTTCATGTTGCCGCTGACGCTGCCGGTCGTAGAGTTGAAATACAGTGCGCCGCTCGTCTGCACAGTGGCCACATTCGCTGCAATTCAGGAGGGACATTTCATCCGGACAGAAAGAGAGGACTTATGAAAGAGCGGAAAACGATTTGTTTCCGTCCAGGATACTGTATGTTCCGTCTCCGCGCTCCACGACCGAAAAAGGCTCGCGTTTCTTCATCTCGCCTTTCTTGGTCTTTTCAATATATGTCATCGTGTGCGCGATGTCTTCCGGGGTGACCTCTTCCGTTACTCTCAGGATGTCCATGGACATGACCACGGAATCGGCCGTCTCATAAACATCCTCCGCCGCAATCGGGTCAAGTGCGATCTACGTTGTTTTTCCGGAAGGTGTCATCAGGATCCGTCCCTGAGCCTCCCGGTAGTCCTCCGGGATGACGCCGTCCAGGTACTCCTCGAGATACTTGATGACCACCTCGTTATCGGGCAGCATCGTCATGGAGAGGATATCCGCTTCCTTGAACATGGCATAGCCGTCGCCGCCGTTCAACAGGAAACTGGTGCCCGTGAGGGTGTATTCCGCCTTCTGGTCGAGGGGCTCCTGTCCGACCATCACATCGGAAACCCGGTATTCCCCGGCCACGGAGACAAACTGGTTTTTATCGTCCACGACGACACTGCTCTCCAACTCCGGATTCACGCGGAATGTGATGCCGGAGACCTGCAGGAAGCCTCCGGAAACGGCAGGCAGCTTTGACACGCCGAACTCCAGCGCGTCCAGCAGCATCTGACCGGTAACGCTGGCCGTAACGACGTCATTAGAATAGGGCAGGATGTTCAGGATGTCGTTATAGGTGACCGTCCCGGCTTTCAGGTTGTTCCGCACAGCGCCGGCATTGACCAGGGCGGCCCGGGTGCCGCCGACAGTCCGGTAGGCGTCCGCCACGAAATCGCACAGCCCGTTTTCTTCAACGCGGCTGACGTCGAAGCCATCTGCGTCACGCACGATCATGTCATAGGATACCTCGCCGACCTTCCGGTTCATGACAGGCGCATAGGAAGCGACGATCTCATCCAGAAAGGCTTTCATCTCCGGATCCACACAGCGCTCGACATTGCGGCGGACGACCTTCTCAAAGGGCATGTTCGCAGGCTCCGGCACCGTGTCGATCAGGGCCTCCTCCAGGCGGCCGTCTTTGTAGATCTTGATCTGGCCGATGGCTTTCAGATACACGCCCGTCTCGGCGATGGGAATCTGCCGGTTCTCTCCATCGGTGACGGTATGGCAGAAGGTCTCATGGGCATGGCCGTCGATGACCAGATCCAGACCGGTCAGCTTTCCCACAACCGCGTCAGAACGAAACTGCGCTGTGATAGAATCGTTGCTGCCAAGGTGGGAGACGAGAATCACATAGTCCGCCCCGGCCTGACGAGTTTCATCGATGGCCTTTTGCAGCCCGACACACAGCCGCTGGCCCGTCTCGTCGGCCAGAAAATCGTACATCGGCTCGCCGGCCTCGTTCAGAATGTCCTTGATCGTGGATTTTGTATAGGCGTCCGGGGTAACCGCTCCGACGAAGCCGATTTTCAGGTCGCCGGCCTCCAGAATGCGCCAGGGCTGAAACACCGGCTCCCCGCCTGTGACGCAGAAATTCGCGCAGGTATAGCCGCAGTCCAAAGCCTCGGCGCAGTCGTCGAGCGCTTCAAGCCCGTAATCGAACTCGTGGTTGCCCGGCACGGCCAGGTCATAGCCAAGGCGGTTCATCATCCTGATGATCTCAGCGCCCTTGGAGACGGACCCGATGGGGGCCCCCTGTATGGCGTCCCCGGCGTCGATCAGCAGAACGTGGTCATAGACCGCTTCGAGTTCTTTTTTATACAGGGCCAGGCCATCGTAGCCGATGTTGTCTTCAAAAGCCACATGCGCATCGTTGGTGTGCAGGATAACCGCGGCGACCTGCTCCACATCTCCTGGCGTCCCGGCGTCTGCGTAAGCGCCCGCAGAAAAAAGGCCGCCGATCATGACAATCATGAGAATCAGCGCTGTCCATTTCCATCTGTTTTTCTTCTGATTCATGTTCCATTCCCTTTCTAACGTAATATGAGGCGCCGTCTGGGTCCTTGAGAAAAGCTTCAGGCATTCAGCGCCCTGAAATTGGAGGCGTTGTCCTTGTAGAGCTTTTTGAATACACTGTAGTTGCGTTCATAGATTTCTTTGTTGCGGGGATCGGGAGCGTAGGCGCGGTTTGCCTTTACGAGCCGGTGTGAAAGCTCCAGCACGTCGACCCCCGTGACGCCTGCGGCCACGGTGAGCGCGGCTCCGATCGCGCCGACCGACTGGGTGTTGTCAATGGTCTCGATCGTTCGCCCGGTGATATCGGCCAGCATCTGGCAGGTGACGGGCGACAGAGCCCCGCCACCCACAAAGCGGATCGGGTCGGAGGTTTTGACCTTCCTCGCCTCACATTCCAGCATCCAGCGCAGATGATAGCAAATCCCCTCCAAAACGGCGCGGAACATATCTCTTTTCCCGTTTTCAAGGCGGATATTGAAAAACATTCCGCCGGCGTTGGCATCCTCAAAGGGGCAACGGTTGCCGTGGAGCCACGGGGTAAAGATCACGCCGTTTGCCCCCGGCGGGACCTTACTGACTTCTTCGGAGAGATACTCATAGAGGCTTCGGTACCTGCCCTCCACATCGCTGATCTTTTTCGGGCTGAGATAAACGCCGACCTCATCCAGCGCGAGATGCTCTATGACCCATTCATAGCATTTCCCCGCAGTTTCCAGCTCCGCGTAATAATTGAAGTATCCCTTTTTGGCCGACAGGACGCCGGTGATCATCGCGTCGATGTCCACCGTCTGATAATCCAGATACGTCGATACCCATCCCGACGTTCCGACGTAAATATGGGTGTCCCCCGGTCTGGTGCATCCGGCGCCGATATTGACAAAGGTCGTGTCGCCGCCGCCGCCGAAGACGGGGATGCCCTCGATCAGCCCCAGCTCCGCCGCCGCCTTTCCTGTCAGCCTGCCGACCTGCTCCGTACAGTCAATGATCTCCGGCATGTGGTCGGGGTTGACCTTGTACATCCTCAACAGCCCCTTGTTCCAGCCTTCCTTTCCCTTGCGCGTGTCATAGAGGAAGGTCGCAAAGGCGGTATCAGCGGTCCTTATAATCCTGCCTGTACAGCGTGCGGTGAGATAGTCGCCGATGTCCAGCCACTTGTAGATCCTCTTGTACACTTCAGGCTCGTGGTTTTCCACCCATTTGTACTTCCAGACCGGGTCCTTGGCACTGGTCGAACCGGCATAATTGACGATCAGGTTCCGCACGAGCTTGTACAGGCTGCATCCGGAGACCTTGACGATGCCCGTTCCCATGCAGGCCTTATACTCCTGCGCGCCCTTCTGATCCAGGTAATTCATCGGCCGCCTCAGGGCGTTCCCCTTCTCATCGACGAAGACCGAGCCCTGCATCTGCGAGCAGAAGGCCATACCATCTATCTGTTGGGGTATGACGTCCGATTTCCTGAACAGCTCGCGCGTGGTCGAGCACAGCGCCGCCCACCATTCCTCCGTATCCTGCTCCGCGCCGCCGTCGTCGGAGATGTAAAGGCCGTAACCAGCGGTGGCGCTTGTCACAAGGCGTATCTGAGAATCGATCTCAAACAGGCAGGTTTTTACATTGCTGGTTCCAACGTCATAGATCAAGATATACATGTTTTACGCTCACCCCTGTTCGTTGACAACAGTTTTCTGTTCGGTGACAGCAGCTTCCTGTTGAGACCGGTCATCCTTCTTTTCGAACCATTTATCCGTATACCTGAAAAGCATCGGATAAACGCCGATGGCCACAAAAACCACCAGGGTATAGCGCACTGTGCGATAAAGCAGGGCTGACATCTCGCCGGAATTGAGAAAATCTGCGCTGAAGGGCAGCTTCGTCAGAGCGCTCAGTCCGAAGAAAAGCGCGACGCCGCCCACGAGACGAAGGATCGTGCGCAGTGCGCTGCGGGTGTTTTCAAAATTGACGTATTTCTGCTCAAACTTGACAGCCAGCACGAACCCCAGCAGCATCCCGTAGCCTGAGAAAAAGTCATGGCTCTTGCAGTAGAAAAAGCCGGGCAGACCCACCAGCAGCAGGATACCGTAAAGCAGCCTATCGTTTTTGAGCTTTTTTTGCAGCCAGGGAACAAAAAAGATAATCACAAGGCCCAGCAGCCAGCCAAAGATTACGTCCGTGGGATAGTGTACGCCCAGGCAAAAACGGGATACGCCGACCAGCAGCGGGAGAACCACGGCGATCACCGTGAGGATCCTGTTTTTCCTCTCATACAGCGCCGCCGAGCCATAGACGGTCACTGCGTTCGTGGCATGGCCGCTGGGGAAGGAAAACTCCTGGGCAGCAATGTTGTAGATGTCCGCGTCCTTATTTACCGGCTTGAGACATTTGATCTCCGGCGTGTCAAAATAAGGTCTGCGGCGGAGATACATGTTTTTGACCATAGGGTTCAGCACAACGCCGACCAAGAGATTCAGGCCGACAAAGCGACCAAAGCGCTTGTCATAGCACCAGTACAGAAAACCGAGTACCGCCACGCAGACAAGCTCTTCGCCGAACTCGGAGATAAAGGACGCAAGTGCTGTCTCAAAGCTTCCCATAAACGACTGCAGCCAGATCATCAGGGAAACCTCCCACTGAAAGAAAAACGTATTGCCGACCAATTCCATATCTTATGACTCCTTCATCTGATAGATTTCTCCAAGGAAATATAAGCCGCCATAATCTTACTATGATTTTCATGAGTGTCAAGAGGGTGTTCCGGAATGTCAACCCCCTCTTCTTTGTCCTTCGTCGTGTACCCCTCCCGTTTATCAGAATACAGTATCTAAAACGATCATAATACTGCCCGTGACAATTCCAAGCAGGAGAAGAACCTGCGCCGCGCTGACCTTTTCCTTCATGATGACGCGGCCTCCGATCATGACAAAGATCGGATAAATGGCAATCAGTGGGTCAGTCGAAACCGAATTTATTGCCATCGCATAGCTGTAAAAAACGATCCCGACATTATCCGCAACAGCACCGAGTATCCGGGGCGCACTTGGCCTGGTGAAGGGATTATAAAGCTTCCCTTCCTTCCGGTAAAGATAAAGCCAGCACCCAAGGGCGAACAGCGCATATTCCATCCCGACGATAATAATGCTGTCTCCCTCCGGCATGGCAAAGCCATAGGTCTTGTCCAGGCAGACCCCCGTTATGATCGTCTCCAGGCCGTCCGCGACAGAGAACATAATCGGAAAGATCAGGGTTCCCAACCCCCGCAGCATCCAGTCCGCCTCTTGATACGCCGGGTTTTTCCGATTGATTCTGTTGCGAACTGCGGACAGCAGGATAATGCTGATCATGATCACCAGGATTCCTGCGAATTTTAACGGCGTTAGCAGATCGGAGACAGAATCTGCTCTTCCGAGTATGAGATACGCAATGATAAGCAGCAGCGTAGACGTACCGCCGCTGATTCCCTCCAGGGGAGACTCCACCATTGCTTCATTGTAAACATAACCGTTAAAAGAAATCGTGTTGATAACCGCGTATACAATGCCAAACAAAGTCATCGGCCAGTATTTTACGGCGCTTTCCCAGATCGTAAACGATTCATCCCGTATGATCAGATAGACGAGCGCAATCGCAAAAAACACGATCCCGACGCAGACAGAGTATTTGAAGCAGATATATTCCTCTTTGTCCCCGTGAACGCCGGCCTTGTAGAGCAGACTTGTCGCCGCCCACATCAAGATCGCCATGACGACCAGCAATAACCAAATCGTACTATTCACAAAAACCTCCCAGCTTTGTTTCATCCATTCACGGATTGCCGCGCTGTCAATCCTTGTCAAAAATCTTTTGGAAGTATACTCGTTTTTCTCCGCTGCGGTCAAGAGGGGTTTCCGGAATGTTGAGCATTGTCCGTTATTTTTACTGTGCACCTGCTGGAGCTGGAGCTCGGCGTCCGGGCAGATGGCGTCGAGCTCTGCCTTGTTGATCTGCTCACTTATACTATCCCCCAATAGAACCCTTTAAGCCTTTCCGGCAAAATTTGTGTCATGCTTCGTTATCGGCCTTGGCCATACACAAAGTATGCTCTGCGACCGCTGCCTCGCCTGACGCAAATTTTGCTCTGAAATCCATGAAAGCGCCTTATCAGGGAATCGTATTACCGGTACGGAGAGGAAGGCTGCCCCGGACCGGACGATGATCTTCCGGAGGATGGGGATGCATCCTCGTCCTCTGCGGCCTCTGGACCACCAAAATCGTATTCTTTCTTTGACAGAAAGGGTACGATTTCTTTATGCCCGAAAAAGCCATGAAAGACAATGAAAATGGTATAAACCACTTGACACATGACCGTTCGTTCTCTATAATACGAGAACGAACGGTCACAACGCTTTGCGGAGGGATTTTTATGGCGAAGGATACAAAAGAAAGAATACTCGCGGCGGCTTTAGAGATGTTTTCGCAAAACGGCTATGCCGGTACAAATATCCGTGAGTTGTCAGAATCTCTGGGACTCATGAAATCTGCCATGTACCGTCATTTTGAGAGCAAAGATGCGATCTGGAATAGCTTGCTGGATGAACTGATCGCCTATTATGAGGCACGGTTCGGCTCTGCAGAGCATCTGCCGCCCGTACCGGATTCTTTGGAGGAACTGGTAACCATGACGATGCGGATGGTCAGCTTTACGATTCATGACGAAAAGGTCGTGAAGTCCCGCAAGCTGCTTTCCATCGAACAGTTTCGCGATGACCGCGCGCGGGATCTGGCGACGAAGTATTTTCTCACAGGTCTGAAGGACATGTTCACGCAGATCTTTGCGGGGATGATGGACAAAGGGCTCCTGCGACGGGATGATCCCGCGATGCTCGCCCTTGCCTACACCGCGCCGATCTCGGCGCTCATCCACCTCTGCGACCGCGAGCCGGAGAAAGCAGAAGATGCGATGACACAGATCGAGGCATTCTGCCGGCATTTTATTACGGTTTACGGAGTTCATTAAAAGAAAAGCACAGGGGGAGATAGAATGAGTACTTATTGCGGAGCAAACTGCGAAAGCTGCCCGTCAAAAGAGAATTGCAAGGGCTGCCTGGAAACCTGCGGCTCGCCCTTCGGAGGGCGCTGCGTTGCGGCGGAATACATCAAGGTCGGAGGCCTGGAGGCGTATCAGCAATTCAAGCAAAAGCTGCTGGCTGAAATCAACGCTCTGCTGACGGACCGAGGAATCACCGCAATCGACGGTCTTTTCGAGCTGGTCGGTGAATATGTCAATCTGGAATATCCGATGCCAAGCGGCGAAAATGTGAAGTTCCTGAACGACAAAAACATCTATCTCGGCGCGCAGATCGAGTTCGCGGACCAGGGGATCTGCTACGGTGTTGTCGCGGACACCGGTTTTATCCTGATCTGCAGCTACAGCGTGAACGGCTCGGAGCCGGAGCTGATTACCTATAAAAGGAGATAAGATGACAGAAACAAAACGGCTGAGAATCTTTCCCGCCGGGCGGGAGCAGATGGAGGCGTTTATTGCCTCTGAAACGGATGCTGACCTCAAAACGGCATATACGGAGATGCTGGAGGGCTGTCTGCGAAATCCCGATCAGTGGGAATGGTACGCCATGTGGATGATTGAGCTGCTTGACGGAACGCACATCGGAGATCTGTGTTTCAAGGGTCTTGACGCCAACGGCACAGCGGAGATCGGGTATGGGATTCTGGAAGAATACCAGGGGCAGGGCTATGCTACCGAAGCGGTCGGCGCAGCTGTGAACTGGGCTTTGCAGCAGCCCTTTGTTTCCCGCGTGGAGGCGGAAACAGACCCGGACAATCTGGCCTCACAGCGAGTCCTTGAAAAGTGCGGATTTCTTCCGTCCGGCACTGTCGGAGAAGAAGGGCCCCGGTTTTTCAGGACGGCATGTGAACATAAGCACATCAGAAAATGAGGGTTAACATGATGGAGAGAATTCGCGGAGGGAATGTCATGATACACTGCGGAACACAACGCATTGAAACCGAAAGGTTGGTTTTAAGGAGATTTTCCACAGATGATGCGGAAGCAATGTATAGAAACTGGGCTTCCGATCCCGAAGTAACAAAATATCTAACCTGGCCGGCACATACCAGTGTCGAAGTCAGTAAAACAGTCCTGAAGGATTGGGTTTCCTCTTATTCGCAGAATGACTTTTATCAGTGGGCGATTGTTCTGAAAGAGCACGGTTGTGATCCGATCGGCAGTATTTCCGCCGTTCATTGGAATGACGATATCTCCATGGTGCACATCGGTTATTGCCTTGGGGAAGCCTGGTGGCATCAGGGCATCATGACAGAGGCGCTGAAGGCAGTCATGGAGTTCTTCTTTGACGTAGTGGGAGCCAATCGTATTGAAAGCCGCCATGATCCAAGAAATCCGCATTCCGGTATGGTTATGAAAAAGTGCGGAATGAAATATGAGGGCACCATGCGCAGCTCTGACAGAAACAATCAGGGCATCTGTGATGCCTGTTGGTATGCACTGCTAAGGGCAGAACGATAGATTTCAATTTCGTGATGGCAAATTTACTCACCGGTTTTCGCATCTTGTGCAGTTTTGCCCTAATACAAGAATAATGAAAAAACCAGATGGTATTTCCGACCGATATATGCTAAAATGACACATTAAAAAAGGACAGGAGAACAGGGATGAAAAGTACAGCCTTTTATGCATTGATAATTGCTGTCATCATGTGCATGGTCATTCTTTCGGGCTGCGGAGCACAGACGCCCGCGCCTGCGGCAGAGCGCAGCAGTCAGGAGATCATCGAGGAGATGGCGGTTTATTACGGCAACTACGGCGATGACGCCTCCCGGAAAGTGGAAGAGCTGCTTTCCGAACTGCGGGAAAAGGATCCGAAGGCCGCGGATCAGTGGGAAAAGATCATGGCGCTCTGGAAAAACGTCAATTCGGACCTGCCGCTCAACTATGATGTTCTGCCGGACGGGCTGGAAGACTCCGATGCGCTCTGCCTTGTCGCCCTCGGGTTTCAGCTGAATCCGGACGGAACCATGCGGGACGAACTGGTTGAGAGGCTGAAAGTCGTTATAAGAAGCGCGGAGAAGTATCCCAACGCCCTGATCGTCTGCACCGGAGGCGGAACGGCAAGCAAGAACCCGGATGCGACGGAAGCCGGGAAAATGGCGGAATGGCTGATTGAAAACGGCATTGCGCCTGAGCGCGTAATCGTGGAGGACAAGTCCCTCACGACAGCGCAGAATGCGATTTATACTCTGAATATCCTCGCGGAGCGATACCCGCAGGTGAACCAGATTGCCGTCATTTCCAGCGATTATCACATTGCGACCGGCACGCTTCTGTTTGGCGCCGAATCCATTCTGCTCTCTGACGACGCCGACAGTGAACCCTATGCGATCGTCTCGAACGCGGCGTGGAAAGCGCCTTCCGGCACGCTGTCGGGCATGTTCCAGGCCGGCGCGCTGATCGAGCTCTCCGGCGATACGGAAACAGCCTTTGAAATCTATTACGACACCTATGACATTCACGAGCTCCCCGCACCTGCGAAGGAACCCTGAGGCATTGCCGCCTCTGCAGAATCATCCTTTGTAACAACGTCCTGAAACAAAAAAGAAGGAAGATAAAACATGAACACGATGGATATCAATGAACTGACGATTGACCAGGATCTGCTGGAACGCATCAACCCGGTCTTCAACACTGCAAAAATGACCCTTTACCAGCTCTCCGCTGCCGGCGATCAGGATGCAGCCCGGATCTCGGAGAAGCTCGGACTGACCCTGGAAAGCACAAACAGAGTTTCGACCCCGGAAGAAATGATTCATAATATCATCGTGCTGGAAACCCGTTTCCGTACTATGGGCGCATTGGCGGAGGAAACCGGTTTTACGGAGGTTGACCTGCCCTGCGGCTATACGCCCCGGGCCATTGAGTTTGCCCGGAAAGGCAAAGCGTTTGTCGGGCTGGACCTGCCCGCGGCGATTGCAGAGGCGGAGCCTGCCATCACTTCGCTTATTGATGAGGATAAGCGGCACCTGGTCCGCTTTGAAGGCTGTGACGCGACGAACTATGAATCCCTGAAGAAGGTGTTTGACAGCATCCCCGGGGAGGTCTGCATCACCACGGAAGGGCTGCTGATGTACTTTACGGATTCCGAAGCGGGGCAGCTGTGCGACAACATCCGGCGCATCCTTCAGGAGCACGGCGGATGCTGGATCACGGCAGATCCGGAAACCGGAATCCAGTTTGTCCTGACCACCCGGGCGATTTACGGCGACCGGTTTATGGAAGTGCTGCTCAAAGACCAGAAACAGGCGCAGGACAAATCGGACGTGCCGGTGACGTCCAGAACGCTGGTTGTAAACCCTGCAAACGCGGAGGAGAACATCCGGAACGCGATGATGTTCCTCGCGAAGCATGGGCTGAAAGCCGAGCGGATGATTGTCAGCGAACATGTGCCGGAGCTTGCAAGTCTGAAAATGGCCGCACCGGAACAGGCGGAAACGATCCGGCAGTCGATGGGCCGGTTTGCTTACTGGAAGATTACGCCGATCACGGGAAAACAACTGGATACCACTGGGAGCAAAAGCGACCATTTTGATGTGAAAGCGGAGCTTGACGGAGAAACGCTGAGCCTTCATCTTTTCGGACGGCTGGATACGCTGACCGCACCGGCGCTGATCACCTTCTTTGAGAAAACGGCCGGGGAAAACACAATCGGAGAAGTGGAAGTTGACTGCGCGGCGCTGGATTATATTTCATCCGCAGGTCTGCGCGCGCTGCTGATGATGCACAAGAAGAGTAAAAAGGGCGTTACGCTGCGGAATATCAACGAAGTCGTGAGAGAGATCCTGCAGCAGACGGCATTTGATTCCATTCTGAATGTGGAAGAATGATAAATGAAAAAGGGATAAGCAGCCTATATGTTTTTTGACGGCTTGGGAGATAACACACAATGACACAGACCGCAATTATCCTTGGGAATATCTTCAGCCTGTGCGCAATGATATCGGATTCCATCAGCGGCACAAGGAAGAAGCACAGCGAGATCATGGCCGTCCAGATCGTGAGTCAGTTTTTCTACGCCGCTTCTTCCATTGCCCTGAAAGGCTACAGTAGCACGGCACAGAATGTCGTTGCCGTATTCCGCAACCTGGCGGCCATGAAAAATATAAAGAGCAAGGTGCTGGAATGGATTCTGATTCTGGCGGGCGTTGTGCTGGGCGTCCTGTTCAATAACCGCGGTCTGCTCGGATGGCTGCCGATCGTCGCCAATTTGGAATACTCCGTCGCCGTCTTCAAGCTCAAGAACAATGAGAAAGCGCTGAAGCTGGCATTCATCATCAATATGATCATGTATGCCGTTTTCAGCGCGGTGATCAAGAATTATGTGGGGGTTCTGTCGTGCACGGTTATCGCGGTCACGACGGCAGTCTCTCTGATCAGGGCAGCCGCCGGGAAAGAGGAACAGGCCTCTGAAAATGACAGATCTGCAGAAGGCAAGGACGAATAAGGCAAAGAAACTGGAAAGTGAGGAAACAGGGATGAGTGACTCAGAAAAACTGAAAGAGATTTACCGTTTGACTCCTCATGAGGAGGGCGGCAGTTTTTCGGAGGTTTACACAGCGCCGTTCGAAAAAGACGGAAGGCCCATGGCCGGCAGCATCTATTTCCTGCTGGATCGTGGAGAAATCTCTCACTTCCATGAGATCGACTGTGATGAGCTCTGGTTTTACCATGCGGGCTGCGGCATGCGCATTATCCTTCTTGCCGGCGGTTTCAGGCGTGAGCTTCTTTTGGGCCCGGATGCGGAAAAAGGCCAGCGCGCCATGGCTGTGATCCCTGCGGGTACAGTCTTTGCCGCCGAAAATCTGGAGGCCGACGGTTTCACCTTTATCTCCTGCATCACCACGCCGCAGTTTTCCTATCAGGGGTTCCGACTGGTTTCCCGTGAGGAACTCAGAGAGAGATTCCCGGGAATATCCGACGATGTCGATTATCTGGCCTTTCCGGAAAAGCAGGAGTACGGGCAGCAGGATGAATCCCCGTTGAAAAATTTTCCGAGGAGTGGAAAACATGAAGCACAGTTTTGACACATTTGGACTATATCACGATGAATCAATCTTCCGGTTTGTTATCCGGGTTCGGTTCATCATGAAAGACCCGGTAGACAGGATCATTCTGGAATCGGCGGTCAACAACGCCATGAAACGCTATCCGTATTTCGCGGTCAGCGTCGGGCTGGATGAGGACGGCGCTTATGTTCTTAAGCCGAATCATGAGCGGGTCGTCGTGCTTGGCAGACGGAGACGCCTGCCGAAGCTGGGCAGCAGGCAGGTAAACGGACACCTGCTCTTCGTCCAGTGCGAGGGGCGGGAGATCAACCTGCACATCAGCCATGCCCTGTGCGGGGGCAGAGGCGTCCAGCCCTGGGTGATGACCACGGTGTATCAGTATGTGGCGGAGAAGTATCAGATTACGCCGGATGCGCCCGGCATCCGAAAGCCGGACAGTCCGCTGCTGCCGGGCGAGACGGAGGAACCGACACCTGACATGCTCGGGACGAAGCCGCCCATCTTCCGCTATAAAAGCCGGCATCCTGCCGTGCTGACGAAGGATTATCTGAACGGCATGTTCAACCCCTTCAGAAGGAAGCCCCTTTTCTGGGTGTTCAGCTTTGCGCAGAAGGATATCATGACTTTCATAAAAAACAACGACGCAAGCGTAGCTGCTTTCTTTCTGATCGTGACGGCAAAAACGCTGGATAAGGTACTGCCGGAAAAGATTCCCGTCATCGGCGGAGAAACCGCGCACAATCCTTCAGCGAGCCTTGGCCTGCCCAATACGCACTGCGACCTTCTCAGCCACGTGCATATCGACTATACCCGCGAGCAGCTCAAGTGGGATATGGAGAAACTCGGAACCATGACGAGGGGACAGATTTTACTCCAGACCGATCCCAGTGTCAGCTTTGAAGAGCTTGGACGGAAACTTCGTCTGATGGAGGAACTGGAGACAATACATGGACTGAAACAGAAACGGGCCTACTTTAAAAAGCATGATCCCTCTTCCGGCAAAGATGCCCAGCATGGCACTTATATCGCGAATTATACAGGCTGGATGGACTGGGGCGAGGCAGCAGACTATGTAGAATCCTTCGTCTACATTGTGGAGGGGCATGTCATGCTGGAGGTTTCCTCCATGGGAGACAGGATCTTCGTCAGCTTTATGCAGCTTCTGGATGAAAAGAAATACACGGACGCTTTTCAAGCTGTTCTGACAGAGCTTGGGATTCCCTTCCGTGTCGAGGGACCGTTCCCCAAAAAGCTTACCTGCCACGAGCTTCCGAAGCAGCGATGAAACCGCAGGAAGAGTATCAGAACAGCATTCAAAAAAAGACCGCGCCTGAGGAAAAGGGCCACAGGAGAATGGCCAGTATCCCTTTGAAAGAAAGGAAAAAGGAAAATGAGAAAAATCCTGATCGTTGTAGACATGCAGAATGACTTTATCGACATGGCGCTGGGGACGAAAGAGGCCGTGGCCATCGTGGACGCGGTGAAGCAGAAGATTGGTTCGTATTCTGCCGATAATATCCTCGTCACTATGGATACGCACGGAGAGGATTATCTGAAGACGCAGGAAGGGAGGTATCTGCCGGTGGAGCACTGCATCCGGGGTACGGAAGGCTGGCAGCTTCATCCTGAACTGGCGCCGATGCTTGCAGGGGCAAAGGTATACGAAAAGCCGACTTTCGGAAGCGTGCTGATGGCAGAAGACCTGAAAGCGCTGTCAGAAACGGAAGAACTGGAACTGGAACTGATCGGGCTGTGTACAGACATCTGCGTCATATCGAATGCGCTGCTGCTGAAGGCCTTCTTGCCCGAGGTCAGAATTTCGGTTGACGCTGCCTGCTGTGCCGGTGTGACGCCGCAGAAGCATCTGGCCGCGCTTGAGACCATGCGCTCGTGCCAGATCCAAGTTGAGAATAATCAGTAAGAAAGGCAGGGGATGATCAGATGAAAAAGACGTTCACACTGATACTTGTCGTTCTGTTCGCGTTTCTTGCGGCCGAACCTGCTTTTGCCGCCGTCCCGTCAACACCCACCGTCCCGGCTGTCGAAGCGTATTACGCCAGGCAGGCAGATGAACCGAAAGCAGAAACCCCACCGGAGACTGGCATCCCTGTTGAAACGGTAGAAACAGATTCCTTCTCGATGGATTATTTCCGGTTCGGAAACGGGGATAAAACGCTGGTGATGATCCCGGGACTCAGTGTCCAGAGCGTTATGAGTTCCGCGGATGCTGTCGCGGAAGCCTATCGGGTGATGGCGGACGATTTTACGGTTTATTTATTTGACCGAAGAAAAGAAGTGCCCGCAACCTATTCCGTGCATGAAATGGCGCAGGATACTGCGGAGGCCTTCAGGGCGCTTGGCCTGGATCATATCAATTTGGTGGGCGTTTCCCAGGGCGGTATGATCGCAATGGATATTGCAATCCACAATCCGGATCTTGTTGAGAATCTGGTCCTCGGATCCACATCTGCCCGTATAACGGAAGAAGAGTATGCGACAATTGATATGTGGATTCGGCTGGCGAAGGCCGGAGATGCGGAAGCGCTGTATCTGGCGTTCGGAGAGGCTGTCTATCCGGAGGAGGTATTCCGGCAGTATCGGGATTTTCTGATCGAGGCCGCAAAAACCGTGACTGCCGAGGAACTGGATCGCTTTATCATCCTTGCGGAAGGAATAAAAGGCTTTGATGATCTGGATGCACTGGATGATATCTCCTGCCCGATTCTGCTGATCGGCTCCATGGACGATCAGGTGCTGGGGGCAGAAGCTACGGTACAGATGGCGGAGCGCCTGGCCGGACGGCCGGATTTTGAGTTATATATGTATGACGGTTACGGACACGCGGCGTATGATACCGCCCCTGACTTTAAGGAACGCGCAGCAGCCTTTATCCTAGAAAAAAGTTCCGAGATTTGATGGTCTCGGAACTTTTTCTTACCTGTTTTTTTGCTTTTGCTGATACATAAGATCATCAGCGGCTTTGATGCAGGCATCCAGCGTCCATCCTTTGGCTCTGTCTGCAACGATGCATCCAATGCTGAGGCTGAGCTTGCAGGGAATTCTGTTCTCGGCGTTGCATCTGGAAACCGCTTCCTGAATAGCCTGTTCCGGATTTTTTTCACGGCAGGATGCAATCATGAGGAACTCATCTCCGCCGTAGCGCATCAGGAAGTCATCCTCGCTGCAGGCGAGCTGCATAGCCTCTGCCGCAAGGCGGATCGCCATGTCGCCGGTTTCGTGGCCGTATTGGTCGTTGATGATTTTCAGGTTGTTCATATCCGCGAAAAGGATCTGAACACAACCTTCCGTTTCAAGAAAACCGTCATATTTCTGCTGGCCGAAGCGCTCCAGACCGAAGCGATTGTAAAGGCCGGTCAGGCTGTCGTGGATGTACAGATTGTCGAGGATCTGATTGAACTGCCGCAGCAGACTTTTTTTCCGAACATTTTCAAAGGCGATCTCAAGGAAATTGAAAAGGCTTTTATGCAGGTTCACTTTGGCCGCTTCGCTGATTCCGTCCATCGCCAGATACCCAATACAATATGACTTATAGTGCAGAGGGTAGAAGACCAGAAATCTTTCTTTCCGGATCAGACTCTCCGGCAGGAGATCACGGGCAGGGACACGGATAAAGGGAAGCCCTGCATTTGTCTGAATCTCTTCCCGTCCGCAGACCGCAAGGACGATGCTGTCGCCGAAGCTGCTTGAATCATGCTTCCACTGATTTTTATCAAAATTATCAAAATAATAATCATTGATACACAGATAGACATTGTCACAGCCGAATATTGCGCGATTCTTTTCAACCACTTCCATCAGTTCTATCAGATTGTCGACTTCCAGCAACTGTTCCGCCATGGCTTCCTGCATGGCGTGAAAGTTTTTCAGAAAGCGTGTCTGATGAAAATAACGGTCACGGATATAGGCTGTCCGAGAGCTTTCTTCGCACCCGCAGGATTCAGAGCATACGAGGCTGTGTTCGAAAGGAATCCAGGTACGCTCTTCCCTTCCGTCTATGCAGGCAATCAGCCTGTCGAGGGCGAAATAATCGAGCTTTTCATTGTCTCGCTTGACTGTAGACAGCCGGGGGATCGACAGCTCTGCGCTGGAGACATTATCGAAGCCGGTGATGCGCACATCGCCGGGAATGCGTATCCCGTGCTCGCCAAGCACTTCCAGGATGCCGAGGGCCATCTCGTCATTCGCACATACAAAGGCATCCGGCAGAGGCAGTTCTTCCCGAAGCCAGCGGCGAGCCAGGTCCATTCCGTCTGTCGTCCTCCAGGTGCAGAGAACGACTTCGACCAGATCTTTGGGAATGCCGTAATCGCTGCAGGCCGACAGGAAACCGTCCAGACGCTGATTGGCTTCGGGACAGCCGTTATCCAGAGGACCGGCCAGATAAACCATCCGTCGGGCCCCGTGACAGCTTATCAGATGTTCGGTGATGTCGTACTGCGCCTGCCGGTTGTCAATGCCAACCAGCACGCAGCCGTCAATCGGGCAGTCAATCGTTACAGCCGGAATGCCGGCCTGCCGTACTTTTTCTTCCAGTTCCTTTCTTGCTCTCTCCAGAACAATCTGGTTTCCCTGAATCAGGATACCGTCAAACTGGCTGAGGTCCGGAAGATCATAGATAATGTACTCACTCTTGTCGGCCTCGTTGTCCAGATCTTTCCCAAAGCAGTCAAAGACGCAGACCGAAACATTTTCATGCTCAGCCGTAAAGCGTTTCAGTCCGCGAAGCGTACTTTCGACCAGTTCGAAATTCCAGTCAGCTGTGAAAAAGGCAATGCGATAATTCTTCATTTGCAGGCCTCGCAGAAACATCGGATTCATGGCAGTCGGAAAGCTGCAAAACAGGCAGCGCGTTTTGCAGCTTTCCGATGAGGGTCCGGTCGGCAGGCAGCCAGGCCATGCTTTCCAGCTCCTCCTCCGCAAGCCAGCGGGCCGCCTCGTGTTCCTTCAGAACCGGCGTCCGGTCTGTGATCCGGCACCAGAAGCACTGCATGGAAAGATGAAAGTTCGGATAATCGTACTCAACAGTTGTGAGAAGAGGCCCAACTTCTATCTCCGTATCCAGTTCCTCCTGAATTTCCCGGATCAGCGCCTGCTGCGGGGTTTCACCCGGCTCTATCTTTCCCCCGGGGAACTCCCATCCGTCCTTATACTCACCGGAGCCGCGCTGCACGGCAAACACGCGGCGGCCATCGCGGATAACGGC
>Ga0265298_10004010_pt1 | contig 19038 bp, 13 predicted proteins | sample AusTroGonzalo_MG_3_FD_193486 | JGI IMG/M metagenome (GOLD analysis project Ga0265298, IMG submission 193486) | Bovine rumen microbial communities from tropical cattle in Woodstock, Queensland, Australia - Gonzalo_01 | ecosystem: Host-associated > Mammals > Digestive system > Stomach > Rumen ... | reverse complement strand
GACGGTGGCGACATGCCCTTCTTCCAGCAGATACATGGCAAGGTCCGTGCTGTTTCCAATGGTAGAACCATTGGGAGCGATTTTGCCATAGAAACTACTACATTTGGGGAACAGATAGAATGCTCCCTCAGGTACGTTCACTTCCAACCCAGGGATGTCCTTTGCCAGCTTGACAATCAGGTCGCGACGGCGCTCAAAGGCCAGTCGCATGTCCTCAACGCACTGCTGGTCACTAATATAAGCAAATTCTGCCGCCTTTTGGCTGACGGAGCACGGACCACTGGTGTACTGCCCCTGCAGCTTGTTGCAGCCCTTGACAATCCATTCGGGAGCGGCTATGTATCCGATGCGCCAGCCCGTCATGGCGTAGGCCTTCGACACACCGTTGACGATGATAGCCCGCTCTTTCATGCCAGGGAACTGGGCAATCGACTCGTGGTGACCCACGTAGTTGATGTGCTCGTAGATCTCGTCTGCGAGAACGAATAGGTCTTCATGGCGCAGGATGACCTCTACCAGTGCCTTCAGCTCGTCTTTGCTGTAGACAGAGCCTGTCGGGTTGCTGGGCGAACAGAGTATCAGCATGCGGGTCTTGGGGGTGATGGCGGCCTCTAATTGTGCGGCGGTCATCTTGAAGTTCTGGTCGAAGCCGGCTTCAACGATGACTGGCTCGCCACCTGCTAGCTTCACCATCTGGGGGTAGCTGACCCAATAGGGGGCTGGAATAATGACTTCCTCGCCGTCGTTGACCAGTGCCATGATGGTGTTGCAGACGCTCTGCTTGGCTCCGTTTGACACTAGTATTTCGTTGACGGTATAGTCGAGGTGGTTCTCGTTCTGAAGCTTGTTGACAATGGCTTTCCTCAGTTCTGGATAACCAGGAACGGGTGAATAGCGTGAGTAGTTGTCGTCGACGGCTTGCTTGGCGGCCTGTTTGATGGCATCAGGTGTGTTGAAGTCGGGTTCTCCGACGCTCATGTTGATAACGTCAATGCCTTGAGCCTTCATCTCTAAGCTCTTCTGTGACATGGCCAGGGTGGCCGATGGTGCAAGCCTTTGCAAGCGGTTAGATAGTTGTGCCATATTTCCTTCGTGTGTAAAATTCCGTGCAAATTTACGCAAAATCTTTCTCCTGAGCAAAGAAAAGTTTCACTTTTTCGTTGATGATGTCGAAAAAGTGACGTTTTGACTGCTATTTCAGGTGTAAAGTGTGTCCCATGCGGTCTTGTTTGGTCTTCAGATACCTGTAGTCGTACTGGTTGGGGGAGACCTCTATGGGGACATTTTCTACAATCTCCAGCCCATAGGCCTCGAGGCCCACGCGCTTGGTCGGGTTGTTGGTCATAAGTCTCATTTTATGGATTCCAAGATAGCGCAACATTTGTGCTCCACAGCCATAGTCGCGCTCGTCGGGCTTGAAGCCCAGGTGTATGTTGGCCTCCACGGTGTCAAGGCCTTCTTCCTGTAGTTTGTAGGCCGCAATTTTGTTCATTAGTCCGATACCACGACCTTCCTGTTGCATGTAGATAACTACGCCCTTGCCCTCTTGCTCAATCATCTCAAGCGACTTGTGCAGCTGTTCGCCACAGTCGCAACGCATGGAGCCGAGAATGTCGCCAGTGGCGCAGCTGGAGTGTACGCGTACCAGTACAGGCTCGTTTTCAGCCCATTGTCCCTTGATGAGTGCCATGTGCTCCAGTCCGTTGCTTTTCTGTCGGAAGGGTATCAGCTTGAAGTGTCCATACTTGGTGGGCATGTCCACCTGGTTGCCTACCTCGATGAGCGACTCCTTGCGCAGGCGGTAGGCTATCAGGTCCTTGATGGTGATGACCTTTAGGCTCCACTCCTTTGCAAACGCGATGAGCTCTGGCAGGCGAGCCATTGAGCCGTCGTCGTTCATGATCTCCATTAGGGCGCCCGCCGGATAGAGTCCAGCGAGTTTGCAGAGATCGACGGCGGCCTCTGTATGGCCTGAGCGGCGCAGCACGCCATTGTCTTGTGCATAGAGCGGATTGATGTGACCTGGCCGTCCGAAGGTCTGTGGAGTCGATGCCGGGTCGGCCAGCGCCTGGATTGTGGCGGCACGGTCGTGGGCAGAGACGCCCGTCGTGCAGCCCTCTAACTTGTCGACAGTGACAGTAAACGGGGTGCCGAGTACTGAGGTGTTGTCCTGCACCTGATGTGGCAAGTCCAGTTCCATGCTGCGGCTGATGGTGATGGGGGCGCACAGCACGCCTCTGGCATACTTCAGCATGAAGTTCACCATCTCAGGCGTAATTTTCTCTGCGGCACATATCAGGTCTCCTTCGTTCTCGCGGTCCTCGTCGTCGACCACGATGACAAACTTGCCCTCGCGGAAGTCGTCTATCGCCTCTTCTATCGTATTCAATTTGAAGTTGTCCATACTTTACACCTTATTATATATATTATATATGTCCCAGCTCGATGGCTTTGGGGATGATCTTGTTGCTGGCCTGGCGGATGTCGTGCAGGTCTTTGTATAGTCTCAGTCGGAATCGCCACATTCTAAGGTAGAAGAACACACCCAGGGGCAGTATGACAGCCGCTGCAATGTTCATCCACTTGCGATTGAACGGACGGGTGTGGGCACGCGTCATCAGGATGGGGTAGTTGTTCAGCTCTGTCAGTATTAGGCGGTCTCTCGAATAGCTCAAGTCCTCGATGGTGGCTTCCAGCACTTCGTCTATCTGCTCGATCTCGTGGTCATCCTTGTATGTGAAGAACACCTTGATGGGATTGGGCAGGTGCAGCAGATGATGCTCTTCCGAGTAGCGGGCGATATGGTTGTTCACCTCTTCCAGCCTCTGTGCATCATTCAGGTAGTTCGGATCTTCAATAATCACCTCCTTGCGCATGATGTTGCGTTTGGTGCGGAGTCCAAAGATGCGTCGTAGCAGCTCCTTGTACATGTCGACGTTGAACACCACAGAGTCGTTGTTGGCTTTGTAAGTGAAGAAGACAGCCACTGGCGCTAGTGCCATCGTCGATATCAGCTTGCCAAACCAGACAGTCCATTCGTCAGCACGCGCCATACGCATGCCTGAGTTCTCAAAGATATAATAGATGATGAACACTAGCACTGAAATGATGACTGGCACACCCATGCCACCCTTGCGGATGATGGCACCCAACGGTGCTCCGATAAAGAAGAAGATGATGCACGATAAAGCGACGGTAAAACGATTGATAGCTTCAATCCTGTGCATTCGCTCGTGGCGGTTCAGGTCGAACGAGTATTCGCTCTTCATGTTCAGGTCGAACGATTCCGACTGCGCCCGCTCCATCGCCTGTTGCACGGCGCGGCGCTTCTTCTCAGGAGTCAACTTGTGGAAGAGCGTGTCGTAGTTCACCTTTCCAGAAGCTGCCAGCGCATACGCCTTCAGCGAGTCTTTCTTACCGATGGCCCGTATACGGAACGTCCTGAAGCGAGCCTCCTTCTCAAACTGTCGGCCGATAGAGTCATTGAAAATGATAATCGAGTCGAGGTCGGTCAGGATATGTTCGAGGCTCTTTGAACGGGCGTCGGCAGCAATACCTGACTCGTCGGCTAGGTTGAAGTCACTGTCGAAGTCGAGCACAATCCGCTTGTTCGTAAATGTCTCACGCCTGTAAGGAACGTTGGCCGAGCCGCCCAACTCCTGCGACTGCATGTTCTCAAACCATTCGCCGCTATAGAGTGTCAACAGCAGGTGCTTCTTCTCGGCCGTGGTCTGCATCATGCCAGAGTCGGCCAGGATAATCGCCTGGTCCTCGTAGCTGTTGGTGCGACGATAGATCATGATGCCGTAGAGCATGCCCGTCTCCAAATCCTTCTTCTGCACGTAGAGGTTAGCATTGGGAATGCCGTCGTAGAATACCCCCTCAGGGATTTCCACTTCAGGGCTCTTCTGCTTGACAGAAAGTAGCAGCTGATAGAATGACTTGTCGGCGTTCGGCCCCACCACATCCTGAAAATAGAAGGAGATGCCCGCTATCATGATGACGATGACGATGATCGACCGCGAGGCCTGCAGCAGCGAGATGCCTGCCGCCTTGATGGCCGTCAACTCTGAACTCTCGCCCAGATTGCCGAATACGATGAGCGACGACAGCAGAATGGCCAGCGGAAAAGCCTGCGGCATAAGCATCAGTCCCATGTACCAGAAGAACTGGGCCATAATTTCCAGTGAGAGTCCCTTTCCAATCAGTTCGTTCACATAACGCCACAAGAACTGCATCATCAGCACGAACTGACAAATAAAGAATGCTCCTGCAAATAGTTGCAGGAACTGTTTGGCTACAAATATATCAAGCTTTTTAATACGAAACATTATATTCAGGAATCTTCTACATGCCGCTGTACTGGTGCAGGCGATCCAAATTGTCGTCCCAAAGGTCATGCAGGTCGTCAATGTCCTCAGGCAGAGCATAGTCTGCAATGTACAGACAAATCTCGTCAGTCAGTTCACTGCGGCCAATGCGCATTTCCCAATAGGCGTCGGGGTCGTCTTCATTAACCCATTGCAGTCGGATGAAACTATTCTTCTGACGTTCCAGAATCTTTGCTTCCAGCGTATGATGATCCGTCCATTTGTTTCCCCATGTCAGCGAGATTATGCCGTCCTCGCTCTCCTCCACATGGTCGGCCAGCCATCTCTCCATCCCGTGCGCTGTACTAATCTGCTCCCAAATAATGTTGGGAGATTTTGTGGCTAATGGGTACTCAAGACTTAATTTTTGCTTCGTTTTATTCATGTTAACCCGATGAATTACTTAATTTAGGGGCAAAATTACGACTTTTTTTTGAAAAATGAAAATATTTTCGTCGGAAATTTTGTTAATTCAAAAAATAATAGTACCTTTGCACCCGCAAAACGCAAATGATGGCGGGATAGCTCAGCTGGTTAGAGCGCATGATTCATAATCATGAGGTCGCCGGTTCAATCCCGGCTCCCGCTACATTAAGAGGAAAACGAGTTACAGTAATGTGACTCGTTTTTTGATATTTTTTGATAAAAAGCTTGGTAGTTTAGTTTTTTTTGCGTATCTTTGCGAGCACAATGAAAAGTTAAAGTGATGAGAGCAATTGTGGCTATACTGATAGCCTTGTTGACACCGCTTTATGCCATAGGCCAGACGACTGCCGAAAAGCATTATACGGAGGAGAATCCACTTGTCTATGAGGATGCGTGGGACTTGTGGCCTTATGTGTTCCTGAACGAGCATGGTGAGCCTGAGGGCTTTAATGTTGATATGCTCAAGGAGTTGTTCCGTGTGCTGAATATTCCCTTTGAAATTAAGCTGAAATCTACTGCCGATGCCTTGGAGGACTTGCGTGCAGGGCGGTCGGACCTGATGATGCGCTTGGGTGCCACCTTCCATGATGATTATGCCTACTATGGTAAAGAGGTAGTGCAGCTGTTTACGCACAGCGTGGTCAGTCCAAAGTCGAAGCCGCTGTCAGTTCGTACGATGGACGATTTGGGGGGGCATCAAGTGATTGTTCATTCGGGCAGTCTGAGTCATCGCAGGCTGGTTGAAGGCGGATGGGGAAAAAACGTTGTGCCCTATGACGACATGAAAGAGGCCATTCAGAAGGTGAGCACTGAGGATGAGGGGCTGATTGTGTGGAATACGATGTCGCTGAAGTGGCTGATGAAAAAGTTCCAGACAGATAACTTGCAGATTACGCCGCTCGACGTCCAGCATGGTGAGTACAAGTTCTATTCGATGGACACGGTACTGCTTCATAAGCTTGACAGTGCATATGCCATCCTGTGCTCTACGGATCGTATCCTGCCTATCCAGAATAAGTGGTTCTATCCTGAGCGTGTGGACACGGGTGTACCAGGATGGGTGAAATATGTGGTGACCATCATTGGCCTGCTGGTCTTTCTGTTGGCTTACTATGTTATTGTGCTCCATTTGCGTGAACGCAAGATGTCGCACCTGATCGAAAAGCACAATAAGCGTATGGCGCTGACACTCCGTATGACGAAAGTGCGGGTGTGGCTTTGGGATGTCGTGCGGCAAAAGGTGATTTGGATGAATGCCGATGGCGAAATGGAGAAAGAGGAACACCTGCTGTCGGAGTATGAACGCGACTACACCCCAGAGTCGTTTGGCCAGATGAAGGAGGTGATGCGTCAGATGATAGACGGCAGCAAGTCCAATATCGTGCAGGAACTGATTGGCGCAGGTCGGCAGCGAGGGCGTGAGTATGTTCTGACGCTGTCAGTCTTTCGTCGTTCGAAGAGGGGCAGGCCCCTGATGCTGGTGGGCATGCTGGACGACCAGACGGAGCGATTGATAGCTCAGCGCAAGGCTAAGGACAATATGCTTCGCTATCAGTCGATTTTCTCAACGTCGATGGTCGACATGACCTATTATAACCCTGACGGCTTTTTGTCTGACATTAACGAGAAGGCTTGCCAGACATTCAACTGTAGTCGTGAGGACATGCTGGCCGAGCGTCCTCCCTTTTATTATGCACTGGAGGATAACTCGCTGACGATAGAACAGTTTGAAGGCAGCTATACCACGCATATTATCCAGGCTGTAGGCAATGAGAACATGTCGAAGTCTATCAATGTCTCAAATAAGATTTACTATGAGCAGCAGCTATTGCCTATCCGTGATGCTAATAACCGGCTGTTGGGTATTTTTGGCTCTGGGCGGGACGTCAGCGAGTTTGTGAACTCCTACCATCAGTTGTGCATGAAGATTGATCAGTTGAAGTCGGCGGCGCGCGACGTCACTGAATACATGGGCAATATCAATTTCGCATTGCATGTAGGCGGCGTCAGGCTTGCTGACTATTCACCTGACACGCATATCCTGACCATCTATAAGGAGATGAACGTGATACAGCTGAGCTTGACTCAGTCGCGCTGTCTTTCGCTGGTCGATGATAGTTCGAAGCGGTTGGCCATGCGTTTTATGAACAGCATGGACATGCGTAGCGACGACTCGATAGATGCAGAAATCAAGACGGTTGTCCGCATTCCAGGCAACCAGGTGCTGTCGTTGCAGTTTCATTTGCTGCCTGTTTTTGACGAGCGCGGCATGGTTAACCACTATTTCGGCCTATGTCGCGATGTTAGCCAACAGAAGGCGACGGAAGAGCGGCTGGAGCGCGAAAAGTCGAAAGCTCAGGAGGTGGAGAACGTGAAGAACGTCTTCCTGCGCAACATGAGTCATGAGATTCGTACGCCGATTGCAACGGTCGTCGGCTTTGCGCGGTTATTTATGGAAGAGCACGATCCAGCCGATGAGGAAGGCTTCATCGAGGAGATCAAGAAGAATGCAAACTATCTGTTGAGTTTGGTTAATGACGTCCTGTTCCTGTCGAGGCTCGATGCTCACATGATTGATTTCAACAAAGCCCCTATCGACTTGGCCTATACGTTCGAAGGCCATTGCCAGATGGGCTGGGCAAAGCTGATGAACTCCAATGTGAAGTATGTGGTCGAGAATCCGTATGAACATCTGATGGTCGAAATTGACGATTCGAACGTTGGTCGTGTCATTGAACAGCTTGCCGCCAATGCAGCTCGGTGCACAGACAGTGGAACCGTCAGAGCACGCTATGACTACATCGGGGGAAAGCTGTTGATAACGGTTGATGACACAGGATGCGGTGTTGCCGCCGAACGGCAGGAGTCAGTGTTCGAGCGCTTCAGCATGTCGGGCGATGATAGGGGAACAGGGCTGGGAATGCCGATTTGCAAAGAACTGACCGAACAGATGGGTGGTTCTGTCTATATCAACTCTGCTGCTGGTAAGGGGACGACGGTATGGGTTGTCCTTCCTTGTAAGGCAACACTTATCAAGAAAAAGTAATAGCCTACTAAGAGAGAAAGGAAATGCGAAGGAACTACAGATATAGAATGCACGTTGTGCTGCTCTTCTTCACCTTATTATTATATAATATGACGGGTGAAGCAAAGATTTCAGACAGATACAACAAGCAGAGACCGCTTGTCATTGTCTGTGACTGGGACTTGCCGCCCTATGAGTTCTTCGACGACAATGGTAATCCTGCCGGCTATACAATAGACCTGATGAATACCATCCTTGGCCAGTTGGATATTCCGCACACTTTCTTGATGAAGGAGAACCCCCAGATTAGGCAGTTGTTCCATGAACACAAGGCTGACCTCTTCATTGGCCCTGCTTTCCTGTTTGGAGAAAAGGGCTGCTATTCGTCAAGCAATGTGCTGAACTATTATAAGGTGAAGGCTGCATCGCTTGCTGATGTGCCGCCCATCCAATCGATTAGTGAAATCACACCCACTATGAAGATAGTGCTGAGGAAGCATGGCGTGATAGCCTTTCATGGCATAAAGGATCCAGAGCGTCTGAATCTGCATTTCCACGCTCCAATGGAAGCTTTGGCGGGTGTCTCCAGTGGAAAGTACGATTATTTTATCTGGGGAGAAGAACCTTTGAAGTGGAAAATAAAGGAGTTGAACCTCAATAACTTACGTATAGACGACCTGGATCTTCCTGTGGCCGAGATGCGTGTCGGTAGTTATGACAAAGAACTGATAGATGCTTTCGACGACTACTATGCACGTTTGGAACAGAATGGTGAACTCGACCTAATACGCGATAAGTGGTTTCACCCTGAGCGCAGCCATGACAATGCGTCGCCCCTTTTCGTCTATATTGCTATTGCGGCCTTGGTGCTGCTGCTTATTCTGTTCCTTCTGAACCGACTGGTGAGTAGGAGAGTGAATCAGATGACACTGAAGAACTCAGAGCAGACAAGATTGATGAATCTGGCACTCGACATGGGTGGCTACATGGTTACGGAGTACAATCCTCGTCGTGATAACTTCAAGAACCTACGTGGTAACATGATTGACGAGGAGAAGAAAATGTCAGACGTTATTGCGACGATTCATCCTGACGACATCGACGCCTTCAATGCCAATGTGGAAGAGCTGAGGGGCAGGGAAACTAACAGTTCTGAGCTGCTGTTCCGTAGAAGGGTGGGGGACGGTGTCTATCCTCACCAGCAGTACCTATTGGGAAATTGCATCAAGGAACGTGACGAAAAGGGCCATACTGCTTTCCTTTTGGTCGCAAAGGATATTACGAATGATATGGAGGAGGAAATTGAGAATAATGAGCTTGCAACAAAGTTCATTACGGCCTTCGACAATTCGCTCATAGCCATGGCATTTTACGATAAGGACGGTCATCTCATTGATTTGAACAGTCGGATGAAGAAGGTGATAGGCGTCAATGCCAAGAATTTGCAATTCTTCAAGGAGACGCGGCTGTTCGATGCTCCTTTATTCCGAGGTGTGCTCAAGGAAGGAATGACAGAAACCGTACACGCTTGCCAGCACATGTACTATCCAGAACTGAGTCTCGATAAATACCTGGAATATCGCGTACGCCCTGTATTCAACGAAGCCAAGGAGGTACGCTATTACGCAGTCACAGTTAGGGATGTGACGGCTGAGCGTAAACTCTACTATGAACAGCAGTCGATAGAGCAGCAGCTGAAGTTGACTAACAGTGAGGTAAATTTGTTCGAGCAGCAGATGAACTACCTGTTGACGAACTACGATATGTATATTTGGCGTACGAACTTCCAGACCCAGACCATCGAAGTGACCCGTTCGTTGCACAGCCCAGGAGTGGTGCTCACGTTTGACGACTATCTGGGTTCCCTTTCTCCTGATGAGGTTGAGCATGCAAAGAATACATTCTTCAATCCGCTGATGCGTGGACGTTCCATCCGCTTCAACCGTCATTACGACAAATCGCCGCTAACCAAACGCGAGTCTTGGTTTGCTGTCAGCGGAACTCCGTTGTTCGACAAGAACCATTTAGGAATAGGCCATTTTGGTATTATCCGTGAGATTACGCATTTCGTGCAGTCTCAGGAGGAATTGCGGCGTGAAACCTTGCGTGCAGAACAGTCTGGAGCACTGAAAGCCACCTTCTTGGCTAATATGACCCACGAAATACGTACGCCGCTGAACGCTATCGTGGGCTTCTCAGACTTGTTGCACATGGCAGGAACTACGGAGGAACGCACGGAGTTTATACGCATTATCCGTCACAACTGCGACCTCCTGTTGCGTCTTGTCGACGATATTCTGGAAACTTCAGATATGAGTGACAAGCCTCAGCGACTCGAAGCTATGGAAATTGACTTCTCGTCGTTCTTCGATGAGGTCTGCCAGACGGTGGCACAGCGCATTCAACAGCCAGCCGTCAAATTCATAAAGGACAATCCCTATACCAACTTCCCTGTCTTTACGGATAAGGAGCGTATTCAGCAGGTTATTACCAACTTTGTGACCAACTCTGTGAAATATACGCATGACGGGCACATCAAGGTGGGTTATTGCAGTATGCAGAACCCTAAGGATCTCCAGGATTCACGTGAGGGAGTATACATCTACTGTGAGGATACAGGAGCTGGTATACCCAAGGAAAAACAGGCCTCGGTTTTTGACCGTTTTGTCAAACTCAATGACTATGTGCAGGGAACAGGCCTGGGGCTTTCCATCTGTAAGTCCATTGCCGAGCGTTGTGGCGGCAGCATTGGCGTGACGAGTGAAGGTGAAGAAAAAGGCTCTACTTTCTGGCTTTGGATTCCGCGCTACTTGACTTTAGGCAATTTATCTGAAGAAAAATAAAAAAAAGTAGCCTATTCAGAATGAATACTCGTTACTTTTTATTATCTTTGCACCCTATTTCCAAATATGTACATATAACGTTATACACAAATGGCAGAAACAAAGAAGATTAAGACCGCTTTGGTATCGGTCTTCCACAAAGATGGCCTTGATGAGCTGTTGAAGAAGCTCAATGAAGAAGGCGTGAAGTTCCTGAGTACGGGAGGTACTCAGAGTTTTATCGAGTCCCTTGGCTACGAGTGCCAGAAAGTTGAGGATGTGACGACATACCCTTCTATCCTTGGTGGTCGTGTTAAGACGCTCCATCCGAAGGTGTTCGGTGGTATCTTGGGACGCCGCGACAATGAAGGCGATCGCGAGCAGATGGCTAAGTATGAGATCCCTGAGATTGACCTGGTCATTGTCGATCTTTATCCCTTTGAACAGACTGTAGCCAGTGGTGCTGGTGAGGCAGATATTATTGAGAAGATTGATATCGGTGGCATTTCGCTCATCCGTGCTGGAGCCAAGAACTTCAAGGATGTAGTTATCGTGCCCTCTAAGGCTGAATACCCTGTGCTGCTTGACATTCTGAACAAGAAGGGCGCACAGACTGATATTGAGGATCGGCGTATGTTTGCAGAGCGCGCCTTTGGCGTCAGTTCCCACTACGATACTGCCATTCATAGCTGGTTTGCAAAATGAAGGTAAAAAGGTAAGAAAGTAATAAGGTAAGAAGGTAAAAAAGTAAATTCGAAATGGGATTTTTTAATTTTGTTCAGGAGATTGCTATGGATCTTGGCACGGCCAACACAATCATTATCAGTGATGACAAGATTGTGGTTGACGAGCCTTCGGTTGTTGCCCTCGACCGCCGCACAGACAAGATGATAGCCGTGGGCGAAAAGGCAAAGATGATGTATGAGAAGACGCACGACAATATTCGCACCATTCGCCCTCTTCGCGATGGCGTTATCGCCGACTTCTCTGCCTGTGAGCAGATGATGCGTGGCCTTATCAAGATGGTTCATCCGCGCTCTCGTTTCTTCCAGACTTCTCTCCGCATGGTGATAGGTGTTCCTTCGGGCTCTACCGAAGTTGAGCTTCGTGCCGTGCGCGACTCTGCTGAGCATGCTGATGGCCGTGATGTCTATCTGATTTTCGAGCCGATGGCTGCTGCTATCGGTATCGGTATTGACGTTGAGGCTCCTGAGGGTAACATGATTGTCGACATCGGTGGTGGTACTACTGAGATTGCCGTCATCTCGCTAGGTGGCATCGTGGCCAATACCAGTATTAAGGTTGCTGGTGACGACTTGAATGCTGATATTCAGGAGTATATGTCACGTCAGCACAACGTGAAGGTTTCTGAGCGTATGGCTGAGCGTATCAAGATTCACGTGGGCTCGGCATTGCCTGATCTGGGCGACGAGGCTCCAGATGATTATATCGTGCATGGTCCGAACCGTATCACAGCCCTGCCGATGGAGGTCCCTGTGTGCTATCAGGAAATCTCGCATTGCATCGACAAGACGGTGGCACGAATTGAGGCAGCTGTGTTGGCAGCACTCGAGAATACGCCGCCTGAGCTTTATGCTGATATCGTAAAGAACGGTATCTACCTAACGGGTGGTGGTGCGCTGCTACGAGGTCTTAACAAGCGACTGAGTGAGAAGATTAACATTCCGTTTATCGTCGCTGAAGATCCGTTGCGCTGTGTGGCTCGTGGTGCTGGCGTTGCTTTGAACAATATCGATCGTTTCTCGTTCTTGATGAGATAATAGACAGTTTGTGAAGAACCTGCTGGCGTTTATCGAAAGATATTACCACTGGCTGATGCTCTTGTTGTTAGAGGTTGCCAGTGGATTTTTGCTGTTCCAGTACAACAGCTATCAAGGCAGTGTGTGGTTTTCGACCGCCAATGCTGTAGCAGGAAAGATTTATGAGATGGAGTCCTCCGTGCTTTCGTACTTCTCACTGAAACGTGTGAACGAGGAACTCACGTTGCGTAACTTCTATCTAGAACGCCAGGTAACTCAGTTGCGTCGTCTCTATGGTGACCTGACACAGGACACGACCGTCCTGGAACGCCAGGAACTGGAGTTCCTCAATCGTTTCCAGCTGGTGCCGGCCAAGGTAGTATCTAATTCAGTCGATAAGGTAGATAACTTGTTGACCCTTGACAAAGGCCGTGCCGATGGCATTGAGCGCGATATGGGCGTTGCCTGCGGCAATGGTATCGTCGGTGTGGTCTATCTCGTTTCCGAACACTATTCTGTGGTTATTCCTGTGCTCAACAAGACTTCGTCACGCATTAGCTGCAGGATTCGTGGACGTGGCTATTTTGGTTATCTCCAGTGGTATGGTGGCGACCCAACAGTGGCTTATGTTGAGGATGTTCCACGCCACGCCCGTTTCAAGCGAGGCGACTGGGTTGAGACCAGTGGCTATTCGGCCATCTTCCCTTCTGGTATTCTGGTGGGTAAGGTCGAGAAGATTTTTAACTCGGCCGACGGCTTATCCTATCGTCTGAAGGTTCGCCTATCTACCGATTTCGCCTGCCTGCGCGATGTCTTTGTCATCAACGACAAGAGTGTTGGCGAGCAGTTGCAATTGCTCGAACAGGCCAAGGATTCTATCACAATGGCTCCAAAACAATGACAATATGGCTATCGATTCATTAAGAAGGGCATTGATTTTCGTGGCGCTTATCCTGGCACAGGTGCTGGTGTTCAACCATATCCAGTTGTTAGGCTATGCTACTGTATTTATCTATGTTTATTTCGTAGTCATGTTCCCGCGCAACTATCCGCGTTGGGCGATGCTTCTATGGAGTTTCTTCTTAGGACTGACGGCCGATGTATTCACGAATACCCCTGGATTGGCAGCGGCCTCGCTGACACTGACGGGTTTCCTGCAGCCCTATCTGCTGGAGCTGCTCCTGCCTCGCGAGATGCCTGAGAAGATGAAGGTGTCTTCCGCCACTTTGGGTTTCCCAAAATTCTCGACCCTGACTGCCATTTTAGTCCTGGGCCATTGCTTGATATTGTTTTCTCTTGAGTCATTCAGCTTCTTTAATGTGCAGCAGTGGGCGTTGAGCATTGTCTGCACCACGCTGCTTACGTTCTTGATGATTATAGCCTTGGAGACCATTCGTTGCAAACGATGAAAAATTATGAGCTCGAGAACCGGCGATATGTCATTGCTGGGGTGGCTACGTTGATTGTGGTCATCTATATTATTCGCTTGTTTGCACTGCAAATTACCAGTGACGACTATAAGAAGAGTGCCGACTCCAACGCGTTCCTCAAGAAAATTGACTTCCCTTCGCGAGGCGTAATTTCCGACCGCAATGGCAAGCTTCTGGTTTATAATCAGCCGGCCTACGACATTATGGTGGTGATGAACGAAGCCAAGGGACATCTTGACACCGTTCAGTTCTGTCAGGCGCTTAACATCAGCCGTGAAGAGTTCGACCATCGCATGGCCACCATGAAAGATCCTTATCGTAATCCAGGCTACTCGCGCTTTACCCAGCAACTATTTATGAGTCAGCTCAGCGACAAGGAGTTTTCGGTTTTTCAGGAGAAGATGTACCGTTTTCCTGGCTTCTATGTCCAGCGTCGTAGCATCCGTCAGTATCAGTATCCCTACGCTGCTCACGTTTTAGGTGACGTTGCTGAGGTGTCACCTGCCGACATTGAGGAAGACGACTATTACATGCCTGGTGACTATATCGGAAAGAGTGGTGTTGAGCGTAGCTACGAGCGTCAGCTCAGGGGTGAGAAAGGTGTAAAGATTCTGCTCCGCGATGCTCATGGCCGTATTCAGGGCTCCTATCAGAATGGAGCACTTGACCAGCGGCCGCGACCAGGCAAGAACCTTACTTTGTCAATCGACTATGAGTTACAGGCTCTTGGTGAACGGCTCATGCAGAACAAAATAGGTTCCATTGTGGCTATTGAGCCTTCAACGGGTGAAGTGCTTTGTATGGTTTCTTCACCAACCTACGACCCACGGCTCATGACGGGACGCCAGCGTTCGAAAAAGCACGTCGAGTTGAGCCGTAATGTGTGGAAGCCACTCTACAACCGTTCCATTATGGGACTCTATCCGCCAGGTTCCACATTCAAGACCTCTCAGGGATTGACCTTCCTCAGCGAGGGCATCATCACGCCGCAGACCGCTTACGGTTGTGCCCACGGATTCAGCTTCAAAGGCCTGCACGTTGGTTGTCACGGTCATGGCTCACCACTGCCGTTAGTGCCCGCACTGAGTACTTCGTGCAACGGATTCTTCTGCTGGGGACTCTACCACATGATTGGTGCCAAGTCAAAATATGGATCTGTGCAGAACGCCATGAACCGTTGGCGCGATTACATGGTCTCCATGGGCTTCGGCTATAAGCTAGGTGTTGACTTGCCAGGCGAGAAGCGCGGACTGATTCCTAATGCTCAGTTCTACGACAAGGCCTACAAAGGCTCATGGAATGGATTGACCATTATTTCTATCTCCATCGGGCAAGGTGAAGTCTTGCTGACGCCGCTTCAGATTGCCAACCTTGGCGCCACGATTGCCAACCGCGGTTATTACTATGTCCCCCATGTAGTCCGTAAGGTGCAGGGCGAGCCCCTCGACACAGCCTTCACCCGCAAGCACAGGTCGATGGCAAGTCGTGAGTCCTACGACTATGTCGTTCAGGGCATGCGTTCTTCGGCACTTGGCGGTACCTGTCACGAATTGGCTCGCTACGATTTCGAAGCTTGTGGCAAGACGGGTACGGCTCAGAACAAGGGTCACGACCATTCAGTGTTTATGGGCTTTGCACCTATGAATAATCCAAAGATTGCGGTGGCTGTCTACGTTGAGAACGGTGGATGGGGTGCCACCTACGGCGTGCCTATCGGCGGCCTGATTATGGAACAGTATATTCACGGAAAGCTCTCGGAGTCTTCGCTCAAGAAGGCCGAGACCATTCAGCACAAGGTAATCAATTATGGCTCAACCGAAAGATAAGCGGCCTGGCGTGTTTCGCTCACTCGACTGGGTAACCATCGTCATCTATCTCCTACTCTTGGCTGGAGGTTGGATGAGCGTGTGTGGTGCTAGCTATGATTATGGCGATACCGACCTTTTGTCGCTCTCCACCCGCTCTGGTATGCAGGTTGTGTGGATAGCCACCAGTATTGTAATTGGTTGTGTGCTGCTACTGCTCGACGACCGCTATTATGATATGTTCGCGTACATTATATATATATTACTGCTATTACTGCTGTTTGCGACCATTTTCAACACCCATACTATCAAAGGCTCCCGATCATGGCTCGTCTTGGGACCGCTTCGATTGCAACCTGCTGAGTTTGCCAAGTTTACTACAGCTCTGGCCTTGGCAAAGTTTATGAGTACTTACGAGTACGATATCCATCAATGGAAGCACTTTGCCATCTCGCTAGCCATCATTCTGGTGCCTATGACGTTCATCGTCCTACAACGCGAGACGGGTTCGGCACTTGTCTACTTCTCGTTCTTCCTCATGTTTTATCGCGAAGGTATGACGGGCAGTATCCTTTTCACTGCCGTTGCCATGGTGCTTTATTTTGTTGTCGGCATTCGTTTTGCCGACGTCATGATGGCGGGAACGCCTACCTCCGTCGGCAAGTTTACTGTGTTGCTGCTCATCCAGCTGTTCTCAGTAGGCATGGTGTGGGTGTATTGTCGCGACCGTCGCGACGCCTGGCGCCTCTTGGCCTTCTGTGGCGGCATCACTTGTATGGCCCTGTTGTTTTCGTTCTTTATCATCCCCTTCGACGTGGTATGGGTACAGCTTGTGGTGACTGGGCTGCTCATTGGTTACCTGCTCTGGCAAGGTGTTGGCACCCGTATTCGGAACTACTTCTGGATAGCGCTCTTTGCTATTGGCTCTGTTCTATTCTTCAATGTGGCTGATTATGGCTTGAACCATGTCCTTCAGCCCCACCAACGAACGCGTATCAACGTCCTCCTCGGACTTGAGGAAGACTTGAAAGGTGCAGGTTACAATGTTCATCAGAGTGAGATAGCTATTGGCTCTGGAGGTCTTGAGGGTAAGGGCTTCCTCAATGGCACTCAGACTAAATTGAAGTATGTACCTGAGCAGGACACCGATTTCATCTTCTGTACGGTGGGCGAGGAAGAAGGGTTCCTTGGAGCGTCGATAGTACTGCTGCTTTTCCTGGCACTTATCCTACGGCTCATCCACTTGGCTGAGCGTCAGCCTTATCGTTTCGGGCGTGTCTATGGCTATTGTGTGCTCAGCATTTTCTTATTCCATGTCTTTATCAATGTAGGCATGGTTCTTGGACTGACGCCCGTTATTGGCATTCCCTTGCCGTTCTTTAGCTATGGAGGCTCTTCCCTCTGGGGCTTCACCTTCCTGCTCTTCATCTTCCTGGCGCTCGATGCCCGTCGCAATCTTGTGCGGTCGTAGTTAGTAGGCTGTCAGACGGATGCCTATGTCGGAAATGCCGTGCAGAATCTCGCGCTTCATGTCGTGACTGACATGAATGCAAAGTGAGTCGCCTTCATTGAGGCTGATGTCCGATAGTGGGAATCGATATTGGTAGAGACTGATGCCATCGCCTATGATGCGACCGTCTGACGTAGTAAGCATGCAATTGATGGTGTCGCGGCGGAATTGGTGCTGGGGCAGCGTAGTCTGCTCAACAACCAGATGGAGGTTCTTGAATGGATAGGCTTTTGTTACCCTCAATTCCACTTCACGCTGTACGACAGCCCGTTTTTGCGCTTTGGTAACTGTGAACAGCAACGTATCGCTACGCTCCCATCCGTCCCGTGACGTTGGTTCGTAGTGGTGATAAAGAGTCTGGCGATCACAGCTGCTGTAAAGCACCAACACAGCTGCTATCGCCAGCAAACGCCAGCCGGGTTTCTTACTTTTCATCCTTCTTGGGCTCCTTCTTGGGCTTGTCTTCCTTCTTAGGCTGTTTGTCCTTACGTTCGTGCTCGTCTTTTCGAGGTTGCTGCTGCGATTTCTTCTTCTTTTTCTTCTTGGCCTTGTCAAAGCGGCTGATGTCGCCTCCTGCTAGATCAACATGAATCTTCTCCGTCTTGGTCTTACTGCTTTCGGTTAGCGTCTCAGGCTTCTCGCCGCGGCGGTTCATTTCTATAATCTCGCGGGCACGTTCGGCTGTAATCGTCTCCACGTTGGCGGCTATGTTCTTATCAGTCGAGTAGGTGAGGAGGCCTGCCAGAATATCACTCTTGAAGAGGTAGTAGTCCGCATCGAGTGTCTGTAATACAGTCTCGCGGTTGGGTAACTGTCGGCCTGCCTCAATGTAGCTATCCACCTCGTAGTTCAGACAACACTTCAGCTTGGCACACATGCCGGCCAGCTTTTGTGGGTTAAGCGAGATGTCCTGGAAGCGGGCAGCGTTGGTAGCTACGGATACGAAATTTTTCATCCATGTAGCACAGCAAAGTTCGCGTCCGCATGGGCCGGTTCCGCCGATACGTCCTGCCTCCTGACGCGCACCAATCTGCTTCATCTCGATGCGCACATGGAAGGCAGCAGCAAGGTCCTTGATGAGCTGTCGGAAGTCGACACGTTCGTCGGCAATATAGTAGAAGATAGCCTTTTGGCCGTCACCTTGATACTCCACGTCGCCAATCTTCATGTCTAGACCAAGCCCCTTGGCTATCTGTCGGCTCTCAATCATCGTGTCGTGTTCGCGGGCTTTTGCTTCGCGGAACTTGTCTATGTCTATCTGACGTGCCACACGATAGATGCGCTTGATGTCGTCGGCCGACTTTAGGTTGGCCTTCTTCAACTGCAGTTTTACCAATCGGCCTGTCAGTGTGACGACGCCGATGTCGTGTCCTGGGCTTGCCTCGACGGCAACGATGTCGCCCTTCTTCAGTGGCAGGTTGTTTACGTTGTGGTAGTAGCCCTTGCGCGTGTGCTTGAACTGCACTTCCACGAGGTCGGTACTTTCCTGATTGCCTGGCACGTCAGCCAGCCAGTCGTAAGTGTTCAACTGTCGGTCTTGTCGTCCCACGGCCTGATGGCACAATCCGCGGTCGCAGCCGATTTTTATGATGTTTTCTTTTTCCATATTTCTGTTGTTGTTATGTTGTTTTGTCGAAACGTCTTGTCTAAATGCTGAAATATTGATATGTCGTCATTTCGCAATTAAAAGCACGATAGTTTGCAGCGCGAAGTCGAAGAATACAATCTTCGCGTTGGCGTTCTGCCCAATGTCACGGATGGCACGGTTGGACAGGTCGTAGAGTTGCAGTATGTTGGCTTCGTTCACGAAACGCGCAAAATTGCGGGCGAAGTTTTCCTCCTGCTGGGTCATATAGACAATGTCCTGCTGCTGGAAGTTGTACATGAAGC
>Ga0265298_10004009_pt1 | contig 19039 bp, 12 predicted proteins | sample AusTroGonzalo_MG_3_FD_193486 | JGI IMG/M metagenome (GOLD analysis project Ga0265298, IMG submission 193486) | Bovine rumen microbial communities from tropical cattle in Woodstock, Queensland, Australia - Gonzalo_01 | ecosystem: Host-associated > Mammals > Digestive system > Stomach > Rumen ... | reverse complement strand
ATTGACGCTGGTCAGTCCGCTGGTCATATGGAAAGCACGGCTCTCGATGGTGGTGACGCTCTCAGGCAGTGTGAGCGCAAACGTTCCTTCCTCTCCCCAGAAAGCCTCTTCACCAATTGTGGTGATACCATCAGGAATAGTGGTGACGGCACCGCCGGCAATGAGTTTGTTGGTGGCAATCTCGAAGATGCCGTTGCATCCCAGGTCAGCATACTTGGCATTACCTGCTGCAACAGTCACTGAGGTGACGGGGCTGGAACAGAAGAGTGCCTGACCGATGCTGGTCACACCAGCAGGAATGTGGAGCGATGTCAGTCCTGCAAACCAGAACACCGTAGTGCCTAGAGTTGTCACGCTTTCAGGAATAGTAAAGGACGTCAGTTTCTTACAATCGCTGAAAGCTGAGTTGCCGATGCTGGTGATGGTTGGTGTACCAGCAAAGGTGAAGGTGGACAATTCTGAACAATATGCAAAGGCTCTCGCGCCAATGCTTGTGACCGTAGCAGGAACGGTGAAGGTGGTCAGCGCTGAGCAGCTATTAAAGGCTCTGTCACCGATGGTGGTCACTGCCGGAGTACCGACAAAGTTGACTGCCGTTAGTTTGTCACTACCCTGGAAAGAATAGGTATCAATAACTTTGACACACTCTGGGATGGTGATGCTGGTCAGCTTCGTGTAGGTCAATGCCATCTCGCCTATTGTCGTTACATAGCCTTCATAGACTACGGTGCCTGCACCGTCTGCAAAGTCATGTGACTTCACGCTCATGGCGCCCTTGAAATTGGCATAGGCATCGAACTTTGTCACTTTCTCTGATGCAGTGTAGGTAAAGGTGGTGGTTGGTGCATCCTTGATCAGAGCAGCATAAGTACTCCAGTCTCCTGTCGTTTTATAGGTGTCTGCACAGCCTGCAGGGACATAGATGGCCGTGAGTGCTTCGCATTCGCCAAAGGGAAGTTCTGGTTCAAGTGTCGGTGGAGTGGTGGGCAACATTGTAACCACAGCCAAATCCTCGTTATACAGGAATGCACTATAACCGAGCTTTGTCACCGTGCTTGGGATGACAAGGGATGTCAGTTTGGAGCCAAAGAACGCATACATATCAATGGTTTCCAGTCCCTCGGGCAGGTCGATACTGGTGAAGGCGCACTCCTCCAAGGCGCTGTTGGTGATGGTCTTGAGCGTGTTGGGCAGCGTGACGGAAGCACAGTTTATCTGCATACCGCAAGCCATGTTCTCCAGCGAAGTGATACCGCTCAAGAAGACAACACTCTTGATGCCTCCCCAGAAGCCGGGATGTTCGTAGTCCTGATACATGATGGGATTGATGGCAGGCTCGTCGTTCCAGGGGGCCACGTTCAGCTGACCGGTTCCGCTGACGGTCAGTCTCCCCTCCAAGATGTCAAAGCGCCAGTTACCGCTGCCAAGAGAGGGGTCATCGCTATTGGTCCACGTTCCCAACATTTCTGTCTTGAACTTCTCAGAATCAAAGCCACCCCAGCCTGCATAGTTAACGCCGTAGGGGACGTAGAACGCCTCGATGTCAAGAAGCGTCGTGCCGTCATAATCCGTGAACACGGCCTCACCCAGAGCGGGCTTGGAATTGCCTCCGATGCCAACTTCCTTCAGACCGGTGCAACCCTGGAAGGCGGCATCGCCGATGGTCTTGACGCCTGCGCTGATATACACAGACTCCAGCGCTGTGTTGGACATGAAAGCTCCGCCCCTGATAGTCTTCACAGTGCCGGGAATGGTAATAACGGTGAAAGCGCAGCCGTCAAAAGCCGACTCACCGATTTCTTCCACACCTTCAAAGATACCTACGCTTTCCAGATTAGCGCAGCTTTCAAAAGCAAAATCGCCAATCTTCTTCAGGCTTGCGGGTATAGACACACCTTTGGCCTGGCTACCGGCAAAGGCTCCCGTTCCGAGATGCGTCAGCGTTCTTGGAAGATTGGGCTGTTTTACCTTGGCGCCGCTGAAGGCATAGTCACCAATGCTAGTGAATCCTGAAGCAGGATATTGTACACTATTCAGTTTTTCACATCCTGCAAAGGCATTGTTACCGATGGAGGTAATGCCATCTTTAATGACAAGGCTTGTCATAGTCTCTGCATACGCATTCCATGGGGCCTCGCCATAAGCATAGTCATATATCTCACCTGTACCTGAGATGGTCAGAGTAGTATTTTCATACTTCCAAGTGGCATTCTCACCGCATGAACCACTGGTTTCCTGGGCATTCACACTAAAGCACACCGAAAGGAGTAGAGATGTGCTGATAAGTAGTCTTTTTTTCATAAATATCGTTATTGTTAGTGATAGAATCCTTTTTATAAGTGTAAGAGCGAAGTTAAGGTTTATTATTTAAACTTAAAAGAGTTTTAGTCTGAAATATCATGGTTAAATGCAAAGTTATTTGGTTTTCAATTGTGAATAGTCCTTTTTATCAGGAAGAATCCCTATCTTTGAGAGATATTTGGAAAAGCCACTGATATGTTTCTTTCTTCAAACGGAATTGCGGTGACATCGTTCGCTGCTCCTGAGGTATGGAGCGCCCTGCTTCAGGTTTTTATCATTGCCTTGGCCGTATTGGCCGGAAACATCCTTCGCCGCAAAGTAAAGATACTGCGCCGCAGCCTTATACCATCGGCTCTGTTGGGAGGTCTCATCATACTCCTGTTCAAGCTGTGGGCCGATTTCAACGGAATGATAGACAAGAAGTTCATGGAGACGGTTACATATCATGCGCTGGCTTTGGGCTTCATAGCCATGTCTCTGCGACAGTCAAAGGAGACCGATCGCGCCAATACCCGCACGGTCATTGACACCGGTACGTTAACCATAGCTACCTATATCATACAGGGTATTGTGGGCCTGCTCATAACCATTCCTATGTTCCTGTGGTGGCGGAACCCCCAGTCCGGAAGTGACATATTCTATTCAGGCGGTCTGCTGCTGCCCATGGGTTACGGGCAGGGTCCCGGCCAGGCACTCAACTTTGGCACCATCTATCAGTTGGGCGCTGCCGATCAGGATATCATTTTCCACGGAATAGACTTTGGGCTCTCCATCGCGGCTATCGGCTTCCTGGTTGGTAGCGTGGTTGGCGTCATCTATATGAACATTCTTAACCGCAAGAAGAAACTTACTATTCATGAGAATATTTCAGAGAGCCGTCATACCCTCAAGGACTACGAGCAGGAGAATGAACTTCCGCACTCTGAGTCTGTTGACAAACTGACCATTGTGGTGAGCATCGTACTCCTTACCTATTTCCTGGTTTACTTGCTTATGTCGTTCATCGGCAAACTGGATCTGGGCAACTTTGGTGAGAAGACACTCAAGCCGCTGGTTTACGGATTCAATTTCTTTTGGGGTATCCTGTTTGGCTCACTGGTCAAGATTGTTATACGCCGTCTGCGCAAGACAGGCTGGATGACCCGTGAGTACCTGAATGAGTTCCTGCTCAACCGTGTAAGCGGCATATGCTTTGACATCATGATTGTTGCGGGAACGGCCGCCATCAGCTTTGAGAACCTCAAGTCCATCTGGTTGCCGCTCACGCTGGTCTGCATATTCGGTGCGCTGGCCACATTCATCTACGTGCGCTGGGTATCGTTCCGAATCTATCCCGGTTACAAGTATGAGGGGTTCTTTTCCATGTTCGGAATGCTTACGGGAACAGCCAGCAACGGTATGATCCTGTTGCGTGAGATAGACCCGCGCTATCAGACTCCTGCCGCCAACAACCTGGTGCTCCAGAACATACCCGCCATGATAATGGGATTCCCCGTGCTTTTGCTGCTGGGCTTTGCCCCCAAGAGCATGCAGGCCACGATGATAACACTCGGAATATTGGTTGCACTGTTTATCATTGCAACCCTGTTCCTATTCCGCAAACGCAAGAAATAGTCTGGCCCGATGTCACAGAACAAGCCCGATGAAACGCCCATGATGCGGCAGTTCTACAGTCTGAAGGAGAAACATCCTGATGCTGTGCTGCTGTTCCGTTGCGGTGATTTCTATGAGACATATGCACAGGACGCTGTTCAGGCAGCCGAGATTCTGGGAATAACCCTGACCCGCCGAAACAACGGCAAGAACGGGGCTGCCGCCCTGGAGATGGCCGGATTCCCGCATCACGCCCTTGATGTCTATCTGCCCAAGCTTATCCGTGCCGGCCGCCGTGTTGCCATCTGTGACCAGCTTGAAGACCCCAAGCTTACCAAGACCCTTGTAAAACGCGGCATAACGGAGCTTGTCACTCCGGGTGTTGCCATGAGTGATAACGTGCTCCAGAACAAGGAGAACAACTTTCTGGCAGCCGTACATTTTGGCAAGGGAGCCTGGGGCATATCTTTTCTTGACATATCTACCGGTGAGTACCTCATAGCCGAGGGTCCGGCCGACCATATAGACAAACTGCTGTCAAACTTTGCACCCAAGGAGACTCTGATAGAGCGTGGTCACCGCCAGCAGTTTGAGCAGTCTTTTGGTAGCAAGTATTGTCTGCGTGAGCTTGATGACTGGGTGTTTACCGATGAGTTTGCACGTGAAAAACTCAACCGCCACTTCAAGGTGCGTAACCTTAAGGGCTTTGGTGTGGATCACCTTCAGAACGGTAAGGTGGCCGCCGGTGCCATACTTGAATATCTGGCAGAGACCCTGCACAACAACATAGGTCATATATCATCCATCCGCATGATTGATGAGGAGCGTTACGTGCGCCTGGACAAGTTCACGGTACGCAACCTTGAATTGATATCATCAAATAATGAGGACGGCGTGTCGCTGCTCAAGGTGATAGACCACACGTCGTCGCCCATGGGTGCGCGTCTGCTGCGCCGCTGGATGCTATTCCCGCTTAAGGATACCGCAGCCATCAACAACCGTCTTGACGTTGTTGACCACCTGTTCCGTTATCCCGATACGGCCGATGCCCTTACGGACTCCCTGCAGCGCATGGGTGACCTGGAGCGTCTGGTGTCAAAAGCCGCTGTGGGCCGAATCAACCCGCGTGAGGTGCTCTCGCTTGGAATGGCGCTCAAGCAGTTGGAGCCTGTCAAGATGATCTGTGAGGCATCGGACAATCCGCAGCTGCGGGAGGTTGGCCGTAAGATTGACCTTTGCGAGACACTGCGTGACAACATAATCCTAACCATCCGCCCCGATACCCCTCTGCTTGTAAGCAAGGGCGGAGTGATTGCCGAGGGCATAAATGCTGAATTGGATGAGCTGCGCAGCATTGCCTACAGCGGCAAGGATTACCTGATGCAGATCCAGCAGCGCGAGGCTGAGCAGACGGGCATATCCAGTCTTAAGATTGCTTACAACAATGTGTTCGGCTACTACCTTGAGGTGCGCAACACCTTCAAGGACAAGGTTCCGGCAGAGTGGATACGCAAGCAGACACTGGTCAATGCCGAGCGTTACATCACCCCTGAGCTCAAGGAGTATGAGGAGAAAATCCTGGGTGCCGAGGACAAGATCCTTGCCTTGGAGTCACAGATATTCTCCCAGCTTGCAGCATCTATACTTGAGTACGTTCCCGCAATCCAGGTGAATGCCACCGAGGTAAGCCGCATAGATTGTCTGCTCTCATTTGCCCGCGTGGCACGCGAGCATAAGTATGTACGCCCGGTGGTTGACGAGAGCCGGATAATAGATATCAAGGAGGGCCGTCATCCGGTTATAGAGACCCAGATGGCTCCGGGTGAAAGCTACATATCAAACAATGTCTTTATAGACAGTGACAGCCAGCAGATACTGATAATAACCGGTCCCAACATGGCGGGTAAATCGGCCCTGCTGCGTCAGACCGCACTGATTACACTGCTTGCGCAGATGGGCTGCTATGTCCCGGCCGACAGCGCCCGCATAGGCATTGTTGATCGCATCTTTACCCGTGTGGGTGCCAGCGATAACATATCGGCCGGAGAATCCACCTTTATGGTTGAGATGACCGAGGCCGCCAGCATACTGAACAACCTGACCGCGCGCAGCCTTGTGCTCTTTGACGAGCTTGGCCGCGGCACATCAACATACGATGGCATATCCATTGCGTGGGCTATTGTGGAGTATATCCATGAGCACCCGTCGGCCCATGCCCGCACGCTGTTTGCCACCCACTATCACGAGCTCAATGAAATGGCGCAGACGTTCAGCCGCATACGCAACTTCAACGTATCGGTCCGTGAGACCGATGGCAAGGTGCTGTTCCTGCGCAAGCTGGTACCCGGCGGCAGCGAGCACTCGTTCGGTATCCATGTGGCCGAGATGGCGGGTATGCCGCGCAGCATCGTAAAACGCGCCGGCACCATCCTTAAGGAGATGGAGGCAACCAGCACCGGCAAGGGCATATCACGTCCCAGCGTTGAGACCTCTCAGCACCGTGAGGGCCTGCAGATGAGTTTCTTCCAGCTGGATGATCCCGTGCTCTGCCAGATCCGTGACCAACTCCTCTCAATAGATGTCAACAACCTGACACCCATCGAGGCTCTGAACAAACTCAACGACATCAAGAAGATCCTGAAAGGAAAATAGTACAATTGGGGTCTGTCCCCAATTGTACTATTTTCTGCGATAAAACAGGGTTGCAAGAGCAAGGAGGATTACCAGGCCTGAGATTATGAACGCCCAGACGTTTGTGGCGCGTGAGGTGGCGGTGATGGTGTAATCGCCCGGGATAAGGAACCCTCCCTCAAAGCGGTATTCAATTACGCCGTCCGATACCGTACCGCGGCCCGGATCAATCACTCTGCCCGGCATCTTAAGAATGTATGATGTCTTGATGAACGGTAATTCAACCGTATTTTCAAGGTCGCTGTCCAACAGCTTATCATAATCCTTGAAGAAACTGCTGAAAGCATTTGATTTGAAGAAATCCTTGAGCAGTCCTTTGACATTTTCAAATTCATCATAGCAGTTCTCATAGCCGAATTCCATTATGGAATCCTTGAGTGAAATGAACTCTTCTTGGCTTACCGGAGGATTTGGAATACTCTCGTAGTGGTTAGCTATGGTTTTAAGCTGACAGCCTGTAACTATCCTGTATTCCCAGTGTTCAATACCCTCCTGCAGGGCATCCAGATAATCCACCATATCTATTCCGGTCATTCCCTCTACAAGGTTGGGATAGCCAGTCCACATGAACCCGGCCTCCTGGGCACTCATATAATCTGTCAGTGGTTCATCAAACTGATCAGCCCAACTCAGGAATGTCTCCGTAAAGGTATAGTCGGTGTAGAACCACTTGAACTTCCCGTCAAGTGATGCATTTGAGCGGATGGGCTTGCCTGATGCCTTCAGAATAGGGTTGGCCGCCATTTCCTGTACGCTTTCAAATGAGCGGCGCAATACTATGGATTTATTGTCCGATGTGTCCGCGGGAGTAACCTCCTGCCATGAATCATAATCTGTAAGGCAGTCATCCTTGGTAGAGACCTGTCTTGAGCAGGTTCCGTCACGGTTTATCTCTGTAACCATGGTTACATTCTTGTCACATGATGTGACCATCATGGCTGCTATCGCGGCCAGGATGCAGTATTTAAATTTCAGCATAAAGGTTTTCAATTTTGGTTTGTTTTGATTGTCTGAGTTTTCTCCTTTCCATCATCTCCTTGTGCGCCTTCAGAGCATCGGTCTTATCGGTGACAACCGGCATGGATGTACGTAGAGTAGTTTCTGATTCCATTGCAGTCCTGTCGCCCGGTTCTGCCTTATGACCGTTAAGGCCAATGAACAAAGCGATGAACAATACCGCTGCTACCGATGAAACGGTCCTTATAACCTGCATCCAGAGCGGGACAATCCGGCCGTGATTGTCCGTTGTGGCATTAATGGCCTGCATAATGCTCTCTGTCAGAAGGTCACCATCGGGAACTGGCGGCATCTGCCCTTTAAGGCGCTCAAGTATATCTTCAGTCTTTTTCATATCCCAGTTTTATAAGTTGCTCGCGGATGCTCTTTTTTGCCATAGAAAGATTGGCCTTTATCTGGCCCGCATCCATACCTGTAATCTCTGTTATCTCTTTTGAATCAAGTCCCTCAAGCTGGCTCAGTGTAAAGACCAGCCGCTGTTTGTTGCTCAGTTTTCCGGCCAGGACCTTTATGACCGATACCCACTCGCTGCTTTCAAGCTGGCGCTCCGGGTTGTCATCGGATACATATCCATGGAACACCTCGATGTCCTGGGGCATGGGTTCACTGAAACTCAGTTTCCTTATCCTGTCTATGCAGAGCCTGGATGCAATGGTGTAGAGCCAGGTTGACAGACTGTACCGGTTGTCAAAACTGTCCATTGACTGCCATGCCTTGATGAATGTGTCCTGGACAATGTCCTTGGCCTCTTCCTGATTAGCCAGCATCTTGACGGCCAGAGAGTATAGCATGGGTTGGTAGGTCTGTACCACCGTACGGAAGGCGCACGTATCACCGTGCCTGCAACTCTCTATTATTTTGCTGTCAATCTGAACCATCATCTGTCAATTATACGGACGGATGTGGCAAAGGTAAAAAAAGAGTTAAATCAACTCCCTCTTAGTGCTGTTTTTTGCGGGAGTGGAGAATGAGCCAGATGCCGGCTATGATAAAGGGAATGCTCAGGAGCTGACCCATGTCAAAGGCCATGCCCTCCTCAAAATCCACCTGGACCTCCTTGCAGAATTCAATGAAGAAACGGAATGTAAAGATGGTTGCAATGCAGAATCCAAAGTAGAATCCGCTGCCAATCTTTTCCTTGTGCTTGCGGTAAATTAGCAGAGTAACAATAAAGATAATGATATAAGCTATTGCCTCATAGAGCTGTGCAGGATGGCGTGCAAAATCCTCGCCGTTCTGGACAAATACAAAGCCCCAGTCCGTGCCGGTGGCCTTGCCCACAATCTCGGAGTTCATGAGATTGCCCAGACGTATGCATGCGGCTGTTAGCGGGGTGGCCACGCACACCATGTCTATGCACTCCAGCACCTTGACCTTGTACTTGCGGCAGTAGAGCACCATAGCAATGATTATGCCTATGGTACCGCCGTGACTGGCCAGGCCGCTGTAGCCTACCATCTGTATTCCGCCCTTGGCCATGAATCTTATGGGCAGCAGCATCTCAATGAAATGCTTGCCGCTGCTAAGGTAATAATCGGGCTCGTAAAAGATGCAGTGTCCCAGGCGGGCACCAGCCAGAATACCTATGAAACAGTAAACAAACAGAGGCTCATAAACCTCCATCTTTATGCCGCGGTCCTTATAGACTTTCTTGACAATCAGGTACGCAGCCACAAGGCCTATCACCCACATGAGAGAGTAATACCTGATGGGCAGGCCCAGCAGATGGCACAGCTCTGTGTCGGGGTTCCAGATAATTGCAAGAAAACTGTTCATAGTCCCGGTAAAAAGGTTTATACGTTAAAACGGAAATGCATTATGTCGCCGTCCTCAACCACATAGTCCTTACCCTCCACGTAAAGCTTGCCGGCATCACGTACGGCAGCCTCGGAGCCCAGCTCAACGTAGTCATTGTACTTTATTACCTCGGCACGGATAAAGCCTTTCTCAAAGTCTGTATGGATAACACCGGCGCACTGCGGAGCCTTCCAGCCCTTGCGGTATGTCCAGGCCTTGACCTCCATGGGACCGGCTGTAATGAATGTCTTCAGGTTCAAGAGGCTGAAGGCCGATTTTACCAGACGGTTCACGCCCGACTCCTCCAGACCCAACTCCTCAAGGAACATCTGACGGTCCTCATAGCTCTCCAGCTCGGCAATCTCACTCTCGGTCTTGGCGGCAATGACCAGCAGCTGTGCGTTCTCATCCTTGATGGCCTCACGCACCTGCTCCACATAGGCGTTGCCTGTCTTTACGCTGCCCTCATCAACATTGCAGACGTAGAGGACGGGCTTGGAGGTGAGCAGGAACAGGTCATGTGCTATTTTCTCCTCATCCTTTGATTCAAAGGTCACGGTACGGGCCGATTTGCCTTGCAGCAGAACGTCACGGTAGGCGTTCAGTACATCGCAAACGATCTTGGCCTGCTTGTCACCTACGGCAGCCTGCTTGGCAACCTTCTGCAGACGCTGGTCAATGGTCTCAAGGTCCTTTATCTGGAGTTCGGTATCAATAATCTCCTTGTCACGGACGGGGTTTACCGTTCCGTCAACATGAGTCACGTTCTCATCGTCAAAGCAGCGGAGCACGTGGATTATGGCATCGCACTCACGTATATTGCCCAGGAACTTGTTGCCCAGGCCCTCACCCTTGCTGGCACCCTTTACCAGACCGGCTATATCGACAATCTCAACTGTGGCCGGTACTATGCGCCCCGGATGTACCAGCTCCGCAAGCTTGGTAAGACGTTCATCGGGAACGGTGATGGTTCCTACGTTGGGTTCAATAGTGCAGAAAGGGAAATTGGCTGCCTGCGCCTTGGCGCTTGACAGACAGTTGAAAAGTGTGGATTTACCTACGTTGGGCAGGCCCACTATGCCGCATTGCAATGCCATTTTAAATAAGTGTTTTTATAAGTGACTGCAAAGGTAATCAAAAAAGGCCAACAGCCAATATCCAAAAGCTGACCGAATGGCGGTCATTCAGAGCATATCGTTATCAATCATCCAGATGATTTCCTCAATCATCTCATCCTCCTCATCATTGTCTGGGTCATACTCCTTTTTGAGCGAGGCGCCAAACAGCGCTGCAAAAGTCTGGTAGAAACGTGCCTTGAATCCGCCTATGAAAGCGTTGATAAGCTCATAGCTTGTCTGGTTGCACTCGCGGTCAATCAGTTTGATAAGCAGCTTGCCCTGTGCCAGCGTGCACCGTTTCATGATAGGAAGATACTGGTCCCACACTCCCTGTTCAACAACCTCCAGATGTTTCTGGCGTGCCTTGTCATCGGGCAGGGTCTGCAGGTATAGATAGGTCTCCACAAGAATGGTCTTGACCTCCTTGGCTATGGGGTACATCTTGATGACGTTACGGGTCAGCTTGTCATACTTGCGTTGCTTGCGGGCGCTGGGAAAAATGCGCTTGGCGTAGATGGTAACCTCGGTCAGTTCAACAGTCGGAATGGTATCGCCTTCAACGATGGTAGCCAGAGCCACGAGCACACGTTTCTGCTTGTCATTGTCCGTATCGGCCCCAAGGCATAATGCGGGAATGCACAGAATAAAGGCAAGTGAAAGTATGATGAACTGTTTCATATCTGCAAAATTATCAATTCTCACAAAAAAGTCCTACTTTTGAGCCTATCCTTTGGAAAACAAAACGTTTCTAATACTGATATACTATGAGAAGTAAGTTGTTAATCTCCTGGTTTGCGCTGCTGTCATGCCCCTTGACAGCCATTACAGCTCAGGAAACAGCCCCTGACAGATGGGAAAACGTGCTTGAAACGCTCCTGTCCGATGAAGATCTCTCCTCCGATGCCCGCGAGGAACTCCAGTTCATGTATGAGTCATTGCATGAATCACCCCTTAACATCAACACCGCCACAAGGGAGGATTTGGCTCAGCTGCCTTTTCTTACCTATGAGCAGATAGAGGATATCCATGCCTATGTCTATATGCACGGTCCTATGCTCTCCCTTGGTGAACTGCAGCTGACAGGCTCTCTGGATTACGCCACCAGGCAGTTGCTGCGTGAGTTTGTCTATGCCGGAAGCCCGCCGCCCGCCAGTGAGGATATCCGCCTTAAGGATGTGCTGCGTTACGGACGCACGGAGATTGCGGGCCGCATGGATATGCCCATGTACATGCGTGAAGGTTTCCGTTATCACTCGCCCGATGAACTTAAGCGATACCCCAACCGTGCCTATCTGGGAAACCGCCTGTCACACTCGCTGCGTTACTCATTCAATTGGCATAACCGCATAAGGTTTGGGGTAACGGCCGATAAGGACGCGGGTGAGCCGTTCATGGGCCGCAACCGTGCAGGCTATGATTTCTGGTCCGGTTACCTCTATCTAAAGGATATAGGCTGCTTCAAGGAACTGGCTGCGGGAAACTTCAAGGCACAGTTCGGTTACGGCCTGCTGCTGGGCGGAGGGTTCAGCACGGGTAAGAACATGGCTCTGACGGCAATGGAGGGTAATAGCCAGGGACTCAAGCCGCACTCCTCAACGCAGGAGTACGGATATCTGTGTGGCATAGGAGCCGCCTGGGGCAGTAGCCGTACCACATACACCTTGCTTGCCGCATACACACCCGTTGACGCCACACTCAAGGGCGACAGCCTGATAAGTTCCTTCAAGGAGGACGGTTACCACCGCACGGAGCTAGAGTGGTCAAAGAAACACAACGCCTCTGTAGGCACGCTTGCCGCCAACGTAAGATACAGCTATCGCGGGCTGCGCTATGGAGCCACTTTCCTTACAGAGAAACTGTCACTTCCGTACAAGGGCCGTGACACCTACACCGGACTGTCGGCCGATTTCAGCCTGCGCCGCCCGCGTTATGCCCTGTGTGCCGAGCTGTCGTTTATGCAGCTTAAACCCGCACTGATAGTATCCGCACAGTTCCGTTTGCAGCGTGGCTGGACCATAAACAGCATACTGCGTCATTACAGCCCGGAGTACATGTCACTGCACTCCAATGCCATGGCCGATGTAAGCGTGCAGAATGAGACAGGCCTGTTAGCCGGTGTGAGCCACAGCGGCCGCAGTCTCAAGCTGAGCGGTTATGCCGACCTCATTATGCACCCTGAGCCCAGATACGGAGCTAGTGAAAGGAGTTACGGAATTGACATGCGCGCCGAGGCCGATTGCAGGCTAGGGCGCAGGGACAACCTTTTGGTTACCGCCCGTTTCAAATCCAAGCAGAAAGACTGCAAATATACCGCCCGGCTGGAGTACTGCATAACGGGACGTTACCGCCTGCGCTGGACACACTCATGCCGTAACGGCGATGAAGTTGGCACGCAGCTCTTCTATGCGCGTTATGACTTTATTGCCCAGCCCATATCAAACGGGTGGGCTCTCACTCAAAGCTATACAAAGAGCCTTTTGAACGGGAAACTTAACATAAGCCTTTCCGGGGCCGCTTTCATGACCGACAGTTATGACAGCCGCATATCAGTCTATGAGAGCGGCCTAAGGTATGCCTATAACTTTATGTCACTGTACGGCAAGGGCGGGCGCGTGGCGGCAACCCTGCGTTACAAGCCCTCTGAGCACCTGCAGCTTAACCTCAAGGCAGGCGGAACACGTTACCTGGACCGCGATGAGATAAGCTCCGGCCAGCAGCGCATACCGGCATGCCATAAGGAGGACATATCTTTGCAGTTCATTGTAAAGCTGTAGGGCAAAATATCTTTGGAAAAGAGGCGCCGAATGAGTATTTTTGCCGTGCAAAACCAAAGAACCCGTCTTATGTCAACAGTACTGTATGATTCGCCTATATTCGGACCGGTTCACAGCCGGCGTCTGGGAGTGTCGTTGGGTATAAACCTTATGCCTGCCGATGGCAAGATATGTACTTTTGACTGCATCTATTGCGAGTGCGGCCGCAACGGCGAGCATCATCCCAAACATCACCGTCCCACCAGGGCTCAGGTGTATGAGGCACTGCGCGCCACGCTGCTCAAGATGAAGGCCGATGGTCCTGAACCCAATGTCCTGACCTTTGCCGGCAACGGTGAGCCTACCGCCAATCCCGAGTTTCCGGGCATAGTGGATGATGTCCTGGCTCTGCGTGACGAGTTCTTTCCTCAGGCCAAGGTTAGTGTGCTGAGCAACGGCACCCGCGTAACGGATCCCGCCATATTCAAAGCACTGCTTAAGCTGGATAATAACATCCAGAAGCTGGACACCGTCAATCCGGAGTATATCCGCCTGATAGACTGCCCCGTGGGACACTATGACCTGGATGCCATAATCAAGGCTCTGTGTGACTTTAAGGGACACGTAATTATACAGACCATGTTCCTGACCGGCACGCTTGACGGTCGTGACATGGACAACACCACTCCGGATTATGTGCAGCCCTGGATTGAGACCATTAAAAAGATTGCTCCCAGTCAGGTGATGATATATACCATTGACCGCGAGACACCCGTTTCAACGCTCCGCAAAGCCAGTCATGAGACACTTGACGGCATTGCTGCCATGCTCCGTGCAAACGGGATAGAGACATCCGTATCTTATTGAGATGAAACATATAAAGAAATTATGCCTTACTCTGTTGCTCGCGGTATCAATGCCTGCCGTGGGCGGCAACATGGATTATGTCATAGAGTCAATAGACCAGATCATATATGAAAAGATGCCTGAGGGAACGGATATAGCGCTTATGGTCTATGACCTTACCAATGACACCACCCTCTACGCCTACCGTGAAAAGATAATGTGCCGTCCGGCATCGGTCCAGAAGGTCATAACATCAGTTACCGCACTCTCATCATTGGGTTCGGACTACCAGTTCAAGACCACCCTGAGGACACAGGGATCCATAGGCAAGGACAGCGTCCTGAACGGAAACCTCTACCTGGTGGGCGGTCTGGATCCCGCGCTTAATGAGCATGAGCTGCGCAGCATGGTGGCCGACCTCAAGAAAGCCGGCATAAAAAGCATAAACGGCACCATCTATGCCGATGTCTCCATCATGGACTCCACCTACTGGGCAACCGGATGGTGCTGGGACGATGCCCCCGCCAGTTTCCAGCCCTACATATCACCGCTCATGGTCCATCAGGGCTTTGTAGGGATCCAGGTCAAGCCCACCGTAAAGGGTCAGGCCCCGGAGGTTAGCCTCTATCCCGCCAACAGCATCATCAAGGTGGTCAACAAGGCGGTAACGCAGGACAACACGCTTGGTCCTCTGTCCATAACACGTGACTGGATGCACAATGACAATACCATCATTGTTGAGGGCAACTGCAAGCGCCGTCAGTCAACAGACCTTAGTGTGGTGGGATCGGCCGATTTTACCTTTGCGTTGTTCCGTCAGTATCTTGACGAGGCCGGCATAAGCTATGGCAAGTACGGGTGGGGTACATGTCCTGTCATGGCGCGTGACCTCTCAGTGGTGTCACACGGACTGCCCGCAATAGTCAAGGAGGCGCTCAAGGAGAGCAATAACCTGTTTGCCGAGGCCATGTTCCTTCAGACAGGCCGTCTGCAGCAGCCCAAGGAGATAACCTTCAAGGTCGCCGCCAAGTATCTGCAAAACTTTGTGTCACGCAAGTTCGGAATGTTCTCGTCATCATTCAACGTTGTTGACGGCTGCGGACTCTCCATGTATGACCTCTGCTCACCGCAGTTCATGGTTGACATGCTTACCCTTATCTACCGCGATGCGGAGCTCTATCCCGTGCTCTACAAGAGCCTTCCCATATCGGGCGTGGACGGAACGCTCAAGACCCGTCTCAATGAAAAGACCACGCTCAACCGTGTTCACGCCAAGACCGGTTCCGTGACCGGATCATGCACCCTGGCCGGTTATATCCATACTGCCGATGGCCGCGACCTGGCTTTCTGCATAATGAATGAGGGTGCCGTAAAGATGGCACCCTCAAGAAAGGTTCAGGATCAGATATGCACTGTCCTGTGTGAACTTGGTCTTTAAAACTACAGCTGTTTGAATTCATATCCCTGCTCCTTGAGCCACTCTATGGCTTTAGGCAGAGCGTAGCGCAGGTTCTTCTGGCTACGCAGGGAGTCATGGAATACTATTATTGATCCGTTCCTTGTATATTGCTTTACTATCTCAAGCACCTTCTCAGGTTTGAGATTGCTGTTATAGTCACGGGTAATGACGTCATAGAATATAATGTCATAATCACCTTGCATATAACGGTATGTCCAGCGGCGCAACACACCGTGGGGCGGGCGGAACAGGCGGGTGGTAAAGAAGGTGTCACATTTCTTTACGTTGTCAATGTAATCATGGTTGCGCATGCGCATGCCACGAACATGATTGAAGGTGTGGTTACCTATGTGGTGACCGCGCTCAACAACCATCTTGAACACATCCGGGTGTTTGCGTACATTGTCGCCTACCACAAAGAACGTAGCCTTTACTCCGTACTCATCAAGCACATCCAGAAGCCACGGAGTGACCTCCGGAATGGGGCCGTCATCAAAGGTAAGATATACCGAATGGTCTTCCGGATCTTTCCGGAATATTCCTTTGGGGTATATCTTACTCAGTATCGGAGTAGGCTGTTCAAGTATCATGGTGTATTACCTTCTCTGTTCCTCCTGTTTGCGGATACGCATGATCTCGTCACCCATGCGTCTTTCAAAATCATAGCACAGATCCTCCCACCTGGTCTGGATGTCGTCAAATGTCTGCTCATCCAAGGTGTTCTGCAGGTATGAGAATGATACGGCGGGTATCTCGGCAAATCTCATCACGTTCCTTACGTAAGGTCTGAGATCCCTGTCTTTCATACTCAGATACCATTCCATGAGCTGCAGATAGTTCTCTACAGTGCTGCAGAATATCTTGCTGGCCTTGTCTTTCTTGCCAAGCAGATAGTAGAGCTGTGCTGTTTCCAGGCTGGCTCCCCAAATGGCGTCGTTGATGGGCATCAGCTCATCCGATATGCCTGCGTCAACCTTATCCAGAATTTCAAGTGCCTTCTGCTTTTCGCCGGCATTGAAGAGCTGTGAGGCCAGCTGTACTGACAGTGTGCGGTGTGACTGGGCCATGCGGCGTACGGTCTCATCCAGATAGAGATCCGGGTTGTCCAATCCGCCGTATTTGAATTCCATGAGGTTGTCATACATTCTCTCCATGTCAATGTCACCGTTCCTGAGCTCACTACCCAGAGTCTCCCAGTCAAACGGAGTGATGCGGTATGACAGACCCTCCAGCAGCAGGTACTTGCTCAGGTTCAGGGTCGTACCGTCACCTACAGATGTAGCTATGAACAGGGGTCTCTCCCAGTTACAGTGTGCAATCAGGTCAAGCATCATGATCTCATTCTTGTAGAGAGCTTTCTTGCCTTTGAGTGATATTACCATGCGGTCGGGCATCTTGGCTTTGGTCTCCTCATCGGTAGCGCCAAGATACTGCTCCGGGATGAGCATACCTGAACGCAGTACAGCATCCTTGTCAATCTTGAACCAGATGGTGTCGGTGGGCAATACATGCTTCTGCTTGATCCAGTAATCCAGGACGTTGTTCAGCTCAAATGAGCTTTCAACCCTCTCTCTGGAGTATCTTGCCAGCAGTCCGGGCTTATCCTGAGGACGTACCAGCACGGCGTCATTGGTGCCAGACTGGTATTCACTCCTATCAAATGATATAGGCAGTGCAGGTGAGTCATATGCCGGACGTTTCATCTGGTCTATGTACCAGTCGGTCATAAGGTAACTCAGGTTGCAGCAGCGTGCATCGGTACGGAACCCTTCGGTCTCAAAATTGTACCAGAGAGGGAATGTATCGTTATCACCGTTTGTAAAGATGATGGGATAGCCCTTTTCCGGCAGTGATGACAGGTAGTTCTGTCCAAAGTCACGGCATGCGTAGCGTCCGCTGCGGTCATGGTCATCCCATGTCTGGCTTACCATCTGAGCGGGAACCAGCAGACAGAGAACGGTTGCTATTACGGCCGATGCCTTCTTACCGGCTAAACTGCTCAGCCAGTCGGCAATGGCAGCCACACCCATACCTATCCAAATGGCAAACGCATAGAATGATCCTGCATATGCATAGTCACGCTCACGCGGCTGCAGCGGGGTCTGGTTCAGATAGACCACAATGGCCAGACCGGTCATTATGAAGAGAGCCAGCACTACAAAGAACTGCTCTGTTCCCTTGCGGCTCTTACCTATCTGCCAGAAGAGTCCTATAAGTCCCAGTATCAGAGGCAGGCAATAGAATACGTTGTGTCCCTTGCCGGCCATTGAATCCGGAAGCAGTGCGGGATCACCCTGTATTATATGCTTGTCAATGAAGTTGAATCCGGTCATCCAGTTGCCGTCCTCAGGTCCGCCGTTTCTGTTCTGCTTGTCGTTCTGACGTCCGGCAAAGTTCCATAGGAAATATCTCCAGTACATGAAGTTGACCTGGTAGCGGAAGAAGAATTTAAGGTTCTCGGCCTGTGTAGGTATGACAACCTCCATCTTCTCGCCGGCAACGGTGTATCTGTAGGTGCGTCCCTCTATTCCGCCGCACCAGCTCTGATACTGTCTAACATGCTCTGGTTCGGGGCTGTACATACGCGGGAACACCATTTTCTGTGCATATTTGTACTCTGTCTTGTCCGTTGAGTAATATGTGTCCTTGTCATCGGCCTTTTTCTTCTGCTTGCGGGCGTAAGACTTACCTATCACCTCGGTCTTGGGTGAATACATTCCGTCGCCTGAAGGAGCCCAGATGTAGTCTGAACTGTAGGCCTGTCCATAGAGCAGGGGTCTTGAACCGTACTGCTCACGTGCCAGATACTCGCCAAGTGAGAAAACGTCCTCGGGTGAATCCTGGTCCATGGGCGGGTTGGCCGTAGAACGGATCACGATGACAGCATATGATGAGTAGCCTATGGTAATCATCATCACGCACAGCATGATGGTGTTGAGCAGTGATGCTGACGGCTTGACCTTTTCAGGGATACCTTTGGCAAACAGATAGACTGTAGCTGCGGCCAGTACGAATATGCCCAGCACTATGCCTGAAGCCTTGTGCCCGTAGAAAGGAATACCGGCAAACGCTACGGTAAGCAGGAATGAAATGTACATGAGAGTCTTGCGGTCTCCACGCTGTGTCTCATATACGCTCCATATGATTATTGCTACCAGCAGTATGATGTATATTATCAGTCCGGTGTTGAAGGGCAGGCCCATTCCGTTCACAAAGAGCAGTTCAAACCATCCTCCAACCTTGACTATACCTGGTACAATTCCGTAGAGTACGGCAGCTATTATGACTCCTGAAAGACAGAAAGCCAATATGCCGCCCTTCCATGTGGGGTTCTCAAACTTCTTGAAATAGTAAACCAGCACGATGGCGGTGATACAGAGCAGGTTGAGCAGGTGCACACCTACCGACACGCCGATGAGGTATGCTATAAGCACAATCCAGCGTGCGCTGTGGGGCTGGTCTGC
>Ga0265298_10004008_pt1 | contig 19041 bp, 13 predicted proteins | sample AusTroGonzalo_MG_3_FD_193486 | JGI IMG/M metagenome (GOLD analysis project Ga0265298, IMG submission 193486) | Bovine rumen microbial communities from tropical cattle in Woodstock, Queensland, Australia - Gonzalo_01 | ecosystem: Host-associated > Mammals > Digestive system > Stomach > Rumen ... | reverse complement strand
CATGGACGAGAAGCGCTCAGAGAGTGTCATCAAGGTATTCGTCGACCTCTACAACAAAGGTTATATTTACCGTGGCCTACGCATGGTCAACTGGGACCCAAAAGCCCTGACAGCCATCTCTACCGAAGAGGTTATCTACAAGGAAGAGAAAAGCCACCTGTTCCACCTGAAATACTATGTGGATGGCCCTGTGTCCGCTGATTCTGTCAGCGGAGAAGGCAACGTCGTCCATAAGGACGAGCGTGGCTACTATGCCGTCGTCGCCACCACGCGCCCTGAGACCATTATGGGAGACACCGCCATGTGCATCAACCCCAAGGACCCGAAGAACCAATGGCTGAAAGGCCGCAAGGTCATCGTGCCGTTAGTAAACCGCGTCATACCCGTCATCGAGGACCGTTACGTGGATATCGAATTTGGAACAGGATGTCTGAAGGTAACGCCCGCCCATGACACGAACGACTACATGCTGGGCAAGACCCACAACCTCGAGACAATCGACATCTTCAACCCCGATGCCACCATCAGTACGCAGAGTCCGCTCTACGTCGGTATGGACCGTATGGAATGCCGCAAGCAGATTGCCAAGGATTTGCAAGCTGCCGGACTGATGGAGAAGATAGAGGACTACACCAACAAGGTGGGCTACTCGGAGCGCAACCCCGACACCGCCATCGAGCCTCGCCTCTCCCTGCAGTGGTTCCTCAAGATGGAACACTTTGCCGAGATTGCCCTGAAACCGGTAATGGAGGGGGAGATGCACTTCTACCCGCAGAAGTATGTGAACACCTACAAGAACTGGCTTGAGAACATTCAGGACTGGTGCATCAGTCGCCAGCTGTGGTGGGGTCACCGTATTCCGGCTTATTATTACAACAGTATGCCCAGCGATTCTGCCGCTGAGGAAAAATTTGTCGTCGCCGAGACGGCTGAAGAAGCCCTTGAACTGGCACAGAAGGAGAGCGGCAACGCCAATCTGCAACTCACCGACTTACGTCAGGACGAGGATGCACTGGATACGTGGTTCTCCTCATGGCTGTGGCCAGTCTCCCTGTTCGACGGCATCAACAATCCTGGCAACGAGGAGATCAACTACTACTACCCCACCTCAGACCTCGTAACGGCTCCCGACATCATCTTCTTCTGGGTGGCCCGCATGATCATGGCAGGCGAGGAGTATATGGGCAAGTTCCCCTTCAAGAATGTCTACTTCACGGGTATTGTCCGCGACAAACTCGGACGTAAGATGTCGAAGTCGTTAGGCAACTCACCCGACCCCATCGAGCTCATCGAGAAGTTCGGTGCCGATGGCGTCCGTATGGGCATGATGCTCTCTGCTCCTGCCGGAAATGACATCCTCTTCGACGAAGCACTCTGTGAACAAGGCCGAAACTTCAACAACAAGATATGGAATGCCTTCCGCCTCGTCAAAGGCTGGCAGGTGTCCGACAGCCCAGTATGTTGCGATAGCATCGCAACGAACAAGATCGCCGCTGCCTGGTTTGATGCCAAATTGAAGGAGGTCAATGCCGAACTGGACGATCTCTTCTCCAAGTACCGCATCTCGGAAGCCCTCATGGCGGTCTACAAGTTGTTCTGGGACGAGTTCTCCTCATGGTACTTAGAGATGGTGAAGCCTGCCTACATCAACGGTCAGCCTCAACCCATAGACCGTGAGACCTACGATGCTACCCTGCGCTTCTTCGACATTTTGCTCAAGATGCTGCACCCGTTCATGCCATTCAACACGGAAGCCCTCTGGCAGGCTCTTTATGAGCGGAAGGAAGGCGAGAGCATCATGCGCGAGAAGCTCGTGCTCAGCAGTTCTGCTGCTGAGGACAAGAAGCTCATCAGCGACATGGAACAGGTGAAGCAGATTGTCAGTGGCGTGCGCATGGTACGCAGTCAGAAAAACATTGCGCCGAAGGAATCCCTGGAACTGCAGATTGTCGGTAGCAACCACTACGAGGCCTACAATGCCGTCATCTCTAAGATGGCCAATCTGAGCAGCATCAGTGTCGTCACTGAAAAGGATGCTACAGCCAGTGCCTTCATGATTGGCACCGACGAGTATGCCGTACCCCTTGGCTCACTGATCGACATCGATGCCGAGATTGAGAAACAGGAAAACCAGCTGAAGCACCTGGAAGGTTTCCTGCAGGGGATATTGAAGAAGCTCTCCAACGAGCGCTTCGTTCAGAACGCTCCTGAACAGGTTGTTGCCATGGAACGCAAGAAGCAGAGCGACTCCGAAGAGAAGATTGCTGCCTTGAAGGAATCCATAGCAGCCCTGAAAGCACAGAAATAGTTGATAATCAACGTATAACAAACAAGAGCGGAGAACCTCATGATTCTCCGCTCTTATTAATTTCAGCTGCTTCTTTATTCCTCTTCAGGAGTGATGAGTTTGTAACCCTTGCCGTGGATATTGATAATCTCAATCTGCGGATCGTCCTTCAGGTGCTTGCGCAGCTTGGTGATATAGACATCCATGGAACGGGCATTGAAGTAGTTGTCATCTATCCAGATAGTCTTCAGGGCAAAGTCGCGCTGCAGGATCTCGTTGGCATGCGAGCAGAGCAGAGCCAGCAATTCGTTCTCCTTGGTGGTCAGCTTAGTCTGCTTCTCACCGATAGTCAGCAACTGCTTCTGTGTATCGAAGGTGAAGTTACCCACGTGATAGACACTGCTCTCACGGTTCTTTTTGCCACGCACACGACGAAGAATGGCCTCAATACGGAACACGAGCTCCTCCATGGAGAAGGGCTTGGTGATGTAGTCGTCGGCACCAATCTTAAATCCTTCCAGAATATCTTCCTTGAGCGTCTTCGCCGTAAGGAAGATGATGGGGATGTCGGCATTGGCCTGACGAATCTCCTGTGCCAGCGTGTAGCCGTCTTTCTTCGGCATCATCACATCCAGCACACAGATGTCGAACTTGGTCTTCAGGAAAGCCTTGTAGCCTGCCTCGCCATCAGGGCAGAGTTCTGCTACATAGCCCTTGGCTGCTAAGTACTCACGCAACAGCATTCCGAGGTTCTCGTCGTCTTCACAAAGAAGAATTTTCAGTTTTTCGTCCATAACCTAATACAATTTACAATTTGACAATATACTTATATTTAATTCTTATTTCTCTTCGAGGATTGGGAGGGTAATCGTAAACTTGGTGCCCTTTCCCAGCTCGCTTTCGCACTTGATATCACCCTGATGCAGGTCTATCACCTTCTTGACGTAGGCCAGTCCAAGACCGAACCCCTTGACGTCGTGCTTGTTGCCGGTGTGTACACGATAGAACTTGTCGAACACCTTCCTGATGTTCTCCTTCTTGATGCCCTGACCCGTATCACGAATACTGAGGCACAAGTGACCGTGATCGTTCCAAGTTCGGATGTAGATGTCCAGCGGATTATCCGGCTTACGGTATTTCACGGCATTGTCCATCAGGTTGGTAATGGCGTTCTGGAAATGTACTTCATCGACATAAATAGCCGAGTCAACAGCCTCTATCTCCGTATAAATCTTACCACCCGTATGCTCAACACGCAGGGAGAATGTCTGTGCTATCTGCTCCACCATCTCGTTGAGGTCAAGCTCCTTCTTCTTGAAAACAACGCTCTTCTTGTCGAACATCGACATCTGCAGCACTTTCTCCACCAAGAAGCGCAAACGCTTAGACTCGTCACCGATGACGCTGCCCAAATGTTTCATCATGTGATCCGACTTGGCAACACTGTCGTCATTCATCATTTGTGCAGCCAGCGAGATAGAAGCAATCGGCGTCTTCAGCTCATGGGTCATATTGTTGATGAAGTCGTTCTTGATCTCAGTGTAACGCTTCTGACGGAAGATGACGACAATGGTGAAAATGAACGTGATAAGCAGCACGATAGTAAAGATGATGCTGGGAATCATGAACCGCACCGACGAGAAGATGTAGCTACTCATCTCAGGGAAGTGAACGCGCACAACACCTCTCTTCGACTGGGGGTCATTGCGGAAAAGTATCTGCGGATAAGTGTATTTCTCGCCTTCGGCTGAATAGTCCGGACAACGGTAAACTTCTCGTCCGTCCGTCGTGGAAACAGTAAAGTGATAAGGAATGTTGATACCATTATTCTCCAACTCGGTACGGATGTCCTGGTCAAGCATACGGAAGTTGATGCGTTCCTTCAGCGGTTTGTCACTGGCCGTATAGAGAATATTATAGATTACTTCGTCAAGCAATGCCTTCTGATAGACATAGCGGTTTCGTACTATCTCCTGCATCGATTTAGTGGCGTCGACCAGCGAATTTTTGTCCTTACGAAGAATCATAGCTTTAGGAATGCTGGAAGGTTTCATCTCAAACGTCTTCAACTGGAACGACGAGTAGACCGTCCCATCGTCGGCAGCCACTGAAAACTGGTGGCTTTGCTTGATGGTTCCGCCAATACCGTCAACCGTTACGTTGTCATCCTGGAATGCCCGGCGCTCTGCCTCTTTCACATCCTTTTCCAAATAACGCCCCGTCTCGTTCATATCCAGTCTGCGGGAAGCCTCGTCGAGGCTGCGTTTCACACTCTCGTCGAACTGCTCCTTCTTCATCTTGACCATCTCCTCGACGTAGGAGAACTGCAGGAAGAGCAGTATCAGGAACGAGATTCCCATGATGACGGCTATTGCCCAAATAGTAGACTTCTTCATAACTTTTGTTTTCGAATGCAAAGATAATGCATTTACCGTTATGAAGAAGTCTACACGTTAATTATTTCCGTTAATTTTAACGACTTTAACTAAAAGCTTACTATATAATTATTTTATTTTAATTAGAAATGAACATTAATGTCTATTCCCACCTGTAAGGGATTACCTCTTTGGGCAAAAGTTTCCTCTGTTCCGGTAGCCCTACTCTTGATAGCGAAGGTATTATATTTCGAATCGGTCAAGTTACGTCCCCACAACGATATCGTTGCACAGCCTATCTCCACATCAGCATGGGCTCCTAAAAGCGCATACAGTTTCTGACTATACGAGTTGGCTTCATCCCAGTACGTCTTTCCATTACCTGTCAGGTTAAGTCCGAAGACCAGCGCCTTCACACCATTTTCCTTCAGTGGTAGGCGATAGTTGCCTGCAATACTGAAAGCGTGTTGGGGCACAAAGGGGACATAGTTGTCTTTATAACTAACATACTGATTCGAACCGTTCACCTTAATACTGTCATCGTATTCACGGAAAGTTGCACGGGTAAAGCTATACGTAGCCGACCAATCCAGACGGTTGTCAAAAGCCTTTCCACGCAGTGCTAACTCCATGCCACACGAACTGCTCTTACCGGCATTTACCATGATACGACCGAAATTATAATCATCGGCCATCACCGACAACTGCTGATTGCGGATGTTCATATAGAAGAACGAAAGATCTGCCTTTACCTTATTCCCAAAGAGATTCAGATGGGCACCCACCTCGTAGTTCCACGACTCTTCAGGCTTATAACTGATATTCTGGTTGATACGCTGATAGGCATCAGCATCATACTCTATGACAACATCGCCACTGCTCAGTGTCTTGCCTTTATTCATGAACTCAGTCTGCAAAATCTCAGAAAACATTTGAATATTGTATCCGCCCGCACGATAACCTTTCGAAACAGTGGCATAAATATTGGAACCCTGTTCATCCAGACGCCAGGTCAGACCTACCTTGGGCAACAATTGACTGAACGAGCGGCTGTCATCGTTCTGTAATATTGCCGTCAACGTATTCGTCTGATCTGTAGCTTCTGGCATCCGCGGCGGCATAGCCGGCATGCCATAATGCAGTGAGAGCAACCCATAGGTGTCGTAGTCTACCTTCACCTGACAATAATCGTAGCGCAGACCGAGTGTTGCGTCCAACCTGTCCGTCAACGAGACTGTAGACTCATGGAACAGTCCTAAGTTAGCCGTAGGAGTATGAAAAGCCTCCGTCACGTAGAACTCGGGAATTTCCCAGGTGGTAAACATAGCGGCCACACGTTCGGGCATCAGACTCAAGATGCGCTGCGCAGTCTGGGCATTCATAGCCTGACCGAAGTCTACTGGCGCATCCGTACGAAGCCATTGATAGGAACCGAACACACCCAAAGCCCACTGCCAACGACTGCTGTTATGGCTGCGTACAGTCAACTCCTCCGTCAGGGCATTCTGCTTCTGCTTCTGAGTCAGGTGCATGAAGTCTTCGACGACATAGTCCTGGTCCATTTCCATCTGGTCAAGCAAATACTGCCAGGACGTTACACTCGACAACAGCCAGCCCTGACCTTCATACTGTGTTGTCAGACCCGTGATTACCATCTGGCGTTTATAGTTGTTCATGGTCGTAGTCGACGGATCATCAACGGTGTTGGCGTCTATATTATAACGACCATAGGGGAAACCATTCTGCTTGGTATACTGGTAGTCGGCGGTCAGATCGAACTTCAGCCTGCTGGAAGCATTCAACACAAAACGCATACGGCCGCCAGCTTCATTCAATTCGTCGCTCCACTCGTCCAAGTGCTGGTTCTTGAAAAAACCACGCTGACCATTATAGAATGCAGCTGCCGAAAAGGCAAAGTTGTCAGAAGGGCGATAATAATGTGCAAGCTCAACATGACGGGTCAGACCTGTACCAATACCCAAATGAAAGTCAGTACCTTGATAATTCATGGGATTCTTCGAATAGACACGCACCAGTCCACCCTCTGAGTTCATTCCGTAGAGCGTACCCTGCGGACCTCGCAGCACATCGACGCGATCCACCTCATAAAAGTGGTGGTTGAAGGCAGCCTTCGACATTAGCGGCACATGGTCGTAATAGACACCTACAGCAGGATTGTTGATGCGCGTACCAATGCCACGGACATAAAGTGACGATGTCAGGCGCGAACCATACTGTGGCATCTGGAATGACGGCACATAGGTCGACAACTCACTGAGGTCGTGTACGTTCAGGTGTTGCAACTCATTGCTTGTAAAGGCCGATGAACTCAATGGCTGATGACGCAACAAACGTCCGTCCTTGGGTTGCGATACCACAACCACCTCATCCAAATCCACTACACGCGACGTATCAGCCACAATCTCACTCACCGTTTCATTCATAGCGCCTGCAGGCAGGGCAACCATCAGCATCCAAATAAACTGATATTTCTTCATCTTAATTTTCATTTACGTTTTCCGTCTGCAAAATTACACACTTTTTCTTTCTTGTGCAATCCCTATTTATGGGGATTATGCTAACCGAACAAAGCCCGAAGCGCCTCTTCCACCTTACGGACGGGAACAAGCTCGATGCTGAACTTCTTACGGTTCAAGCCAGAAAGGTTATATTTAGGGATGATAATGTGGTTGAAGCCCAACTTCTCAGCTTCTGAGATACGCTGTTCAATACGGGCTACAGGACGCACTTCGCCAGAAAGTCCCACCTCACCAGCCATGCACCACCCATCCTCAATAGGCGTGTCGACATTGCTGGACAATACGGCAGCAATGACACTCAGGTCCATAGCCATATCAGTCACACGCAGACCACCGGCAATGTTCAGAAACACGTCTTTCTGCATCAGCTTAAAGCCCACACGCTTCTCTAAGACGGCCAGCAACATGTTCAGACGACGTTGGTCGAAACCTGTTGCAGAACGTTGGGGCGTACCATAAGCTGCCGATGACACTAATGCCTGCGTTTCTACCAAGAACGGACGAACACCCTCGATAGCCGATGAGATAGCCACACCGGAGAGTCCTTCATGGTCTTCTGTCAACAACAGTTCCGAGGGGTTACTGACTTGTCGCAACCCCGTCTGCTGCATCTCATAGATACCCAATTCCGATGTACTTCCGAAACGATTCTTGATACTTCGTAAAATACGATACATGTTATGCTGGTCACCCTCAAACTGGATAACAGTGTCCACGATGTGCTCTAAAATCTTCGGTCCCGCCAGCGTTCCCTCCTTCGTGATATGGCCTATCAGAATAACAGGAACACCGCTGCTCTTAGCAAAACGCAACAGTGCCGAGGCACACTCACGAACCTGGGCAATGGAACCCGCACTTGACTCCACATCCTCCGTCGAAATGGTCTGAATGGAATCGACCACAACAAGCTCAGGCTGTACTTCCTTGATGTGTTCAAAAATAGCTTCCAAAGAGTTCTCACAAAGAATGAGGAAGTTTTCATGACTATTAGCTATTGGCTGCTGGCTATTCGCTGTAAGTCGCTCGGCCCTCATCTTCAACTGATGGGCACTCTCCTCACCACTAATATATAAGACCTTCTTGTCAGTCAGATTCAACATGGTCTGTAGTGACAACGTCGACTTGCCGATGCCGGGTTCACCACCTAACAGCACGATACTACCAGACACCAGGCCACCACCCAGCACACGATTCAGTTCAGCATCATGCATGTCAATACGTGGGTCGTCGTGTGCCGAAATATCCCTCAGTCGCAACACCCGTGCAGCATCACGACTCCTATCGGATATACCACCTCCGACACTTAAATTCCCCTTTCGTACCGAAGAGGATGACGGCAGGTTTCTTACCTCCTTAAACGTGTTCCACTGGCCGCAGGCAGGGCACTTCCCTATCCACTTGGCTGACTCCTGTCCGCAATTCTCGCAGACGTACATCACCTTCTCTTTTCCCATATTTACAAACAATACACTACCACATTCATTATCCAAAACGTAACTCCAGCACCTCGGTTGTCGTCTCCGTAACAGCCACACGAGCATCGGATCTCAGTCCTGGCACCCACACAATAATGCCCTGAGCATCGACGACCACCAACTGCCTTCGTTTCTCGAAAAGGGTCATCTTGCAATCAGTCATCAGGTCACTCAGCAACTTGCGACCCTTCATGCCGTAGGGAATCATCCAGTCGCCATCCTCCACCCTGCGAACGATCAATGGAAAGCACACCTTGGCTGCATCGAGGGTAGCTACCCCAAGCTCCTTCGATACATAAACCGCACACTTCTGCACCCTAATTTGAACATTTTCATCCAAAACATACGTTCCCTCCTCTGGAATACGTAGCTTTCTCATCGGTTTCAACGAAGGTTCCACAATGATGCGGTTACGGTCTTTCAAGACATCATAGCCTGATGTAGAGGTAAACACCCTACCCGTCTCTGCCTCCATAATCTGTGCTGTCTGACTGCCGTTGAAGCCATACCCTCTAAGCCATTCAAAGACAATATACTCACTTGAACCGTATTTTTCTAAATCGTTTAGATCAAGCACGTTACGATTTTTATACGATTCAACTATGCCATCCAGGACTTTCTGTGCCTCCATCAGGTTCTCAGTCGTACGCTGAACGTTGTCAGAAACGGCAGGATTAAGTGTTTGAAGTAAAGGAAGCACCTGTAGCCGGATTTTATTCCTCTGTACGTTGGTCTCCAAATTAGTGTTGTCAGTCACATATCCCTGTCCTTTTACAGCCAGGAAAGCCTCGATTTCAGTCCTTGAAACACACAAAAGAGGACGAAGAATATAGCTATTACGTGGCTGGATACCGGTCAGTCCTCGCAAACCTGTACCTCTGATCAGATTCAAAAGTACCGTTTCCACCGAGTCATCACGATGATGAGCCACACAAATGCCGGCAGCACCAATGTCTGCCCGTAGCTGACAGAACCATTTATAGCGCAATTCACGAGCAGCCATCTCAATGCTCACCTTATGCAGGTCGGCATACGTCCGGGTATCAAAATGGACACGATGCAGGTCAATGCCATGATTGTTACACAACTCCACACAGAACGCCTCGTCCCTATCTGACTCTTCACCACGCAAATGAAAATTACAATGGGCAGCATGTATCCGATAGCCATGTTCCTGAAGCAGCAGAAGCAACGCAACACTATCAGCCCCACCACTTAATGCAACAAGATACAACTCATTGGTATCAAGCAGCTGATGCTTCCTTATATATGCTTCTACCTTACTCCACATAGAGTACCAAACCCTTCAGGTATTCACCCTCAGGATGATAGATGTTGATGGGATGGTCGGCTGGCTGATGCAACTGATGAAGGATGCGAACCTTACGTTTAGCCAATGCGGCAGCCGTAAATACCGCATTTCGGAAATGATCCTTGGTGACTACCTGCGAGCATGAAAACGTAAAGAGGACACCACCTCGTGCAATCTTCTCAAAAGCTTTCTGATTCAGCCGCATATAGCCCTTCAGTGCATTATGCAATGCTCCGCGATGCTTGGCAAATGCTGGTGGATCGAGGATAATGAGATCGTAGGCAAAGGCAGAACCATTGCCCACACTACTGTCCAGAAACTTGAAGGCATCTTCGCAGAAAGCTTCATGACGCGGATCACCAGGGAAGTTGAGCTCGACATTCGCCTTCGTCAACTCAATGGCTTTCGCACTACTGTCAACGCTATGAACAAGCTTGGCACCACCACGCATAGCGTAGAACGAAAAGCCTCCCGTATAGCAGAACATGTTTAACACACGCTTGCCGCTGGCATAGTGTTCCAACATAGAACGGTTCTCACGCTGGTCGACAAAGAAACCTGTCTTCTGTCCCTTCAGCCAGTCGACACGGAACTTCAAACCGTTCTCGGTGGCGATATTGTCCTCACTACCACCCACAAGGAAGCCGTTCATATCATCGGTTGTCATGAAGGGCAGTGTGGTCTCACTCTTATAATAAATGTGCTTGACACGCTGTTGCATGACCTCAGCAAGTGAATGGGCTATCTGTTTACGACAAAGATGCATGCCAATGGAATGTGCCTGCATAACTGCCGTCTCGCCATATACATCGACTATTAAGCCCGGCAAGTTGTCACCCTCACCGTGTACCAGACGGTAGGTGTTGTTGTTAGGATTGTCAGCAATGCTGATGGCCTGTCGCATAGCCAAAGCCGACTGAAGCCTCGAACGCCAAAAATCATCGTTAATTTCCACATCCGAAAACGTCAGCACACGCACGGCGATAGACCCCTGCTGATAATGTCCAATAGCGATAAAATCGCCCACACTCGTCAGCACACGCACCACTTCACCCTCAACAATGCCGTCTTCCATTCGCTGAATGGCACCCGAAAACACCCACGGATGGAATCTACGAAGGCTCTCATCCTTCCCCTTGCGTAGTTGTATCTGCTTGTATTTCATAACAGTAGCAAATTCTTCATTATTCAATCTTCATTAACTCATAATCACCCGTCTGTTCCAAATGCATCAATTCCTCGTAAAGCATGATACATGCCCAAGCATCCGTAGCTGCATACAATTTCTGTTTGTCAGTCAGAATTACAGATTCCCAGTTAGAGAGGCGTTCACGCTTGGAGATACGCTCCCCGAAAAAGTTGGCATACAGTTTCTGCAAACTCAAATCCTCAACACCGATTTCACGCACATGGTCTTGCAAATCAATGAAGTTACCCGTCTCGAACTGCCCCAAGGCATGCAGAGAGTGAAGATCATCACGCAGCGAAAGCCCTATTTTGGGCACCGTGGTATCCTCTAATAACCGTTTCACGGAAGATGACATGCCTAAATAGTTTAGACGGAACAAGAAACAGATATCGCGAGTAGCCACCTGCAACAATGCCACCGAATTGAGGTTGCCCTTCCGGAACGAAGGCCGAGTTTCAGTATCTACTCCCAATATCTGTTGTAATAACAGATAACGGACAGCTTTCTCCGCCTCACGTTCCGTCAATACCACCACAATACGACCCTCAAAAAGCACGCGAGGCAATTCTCTGATTCTATGCTTATCGTATTTACTATAAATTACTTTTCTCATTCGTGCTGCAAAGGTACGAATAAGTGAGCAAAAAGCCAAAGTTTTTTGGTATTTTTCATTCCCCTATCATGACCACCTGCCCGTCAAACGCCAGTTGAATGTCTGACGGCAACTGTGTGTTGACCTCCGCATGACGACCAATGTCGTGACTGGAATGGATAAGCCACGTCTGAGAGGCTCCCACCCTCTTGGCAAAAGCCACTGCCTCGTCAAGTGTCTGATGACTGTGATGTGGCTTTTTCCGTAAAGCATTGACAACCAACACATCAGTGCCTTGCAGATAAGGAAACTCAGTATCGTTGATGGTTTTCATGTCGGTGATATAGGTGAGCACTAATGGGGTTCCATCGAGTGCAGAACGGTGAGTAATGCAATAGCCAAGAATCGGCAGGTCGTGGTGCATCACCTCAAAAGGCATGATGTCAAGGTCACCGATGACCAGTTGTTCGTGCTTGTGAATCTCATGCAGCTGAATGGCAGGAACACCCGGATAGCGATGCTCGGCAAAACAGTAGGGAAGCATTTCGAGCATTCCCTTGCGGGCAATAGCATCGGCATAGACATTGATTTCACCAAACTGACAATAGGGACGTACATCGTCCATTCCACCCATGTGGTCGTAGTGGGCATGCGTAATCAGAATGCCATCAATCTTACGGAAAGGATATGGCATAATCTGCTGACGGAAGTCAGGACCACAGTCAATGAGCAAACGGGTACTCGCCGTCTCTACAAGTGCCGAACACCTCAGTCGCTTGTCGTGTACATCAGGGCTGACGCAGGTATGACACTGACAGCCGATGGTCGGCACGCCACACGATGTTCCCGTTCCTAAGAATGTCAGTTGCATATACCTTTAAATTATATGATATTAACTTCTGGACAGATGTCGATGCCATATTTCTGACGGACATCTTCTTGGATAGCATGACAGAGTGTTACTATCTCGCTACCCGTGGCACCACCGCGGTTGACCAATACAAGAGCCTGACGGTCGTGAACACCGGCACGACCCAGCGAACGACCTTTCCAACCACACTGGTCAATCATCCAGCCAGCTGGAATTTTCTCATGGTTGTCATCAATGGTATAGTGCGGCATGTCAGGATACTGTGCCGACAGCTCCTCATATTTCTCACGACAGACCACAGGGTTCATAAAAAAGCTACCGGCATTACCCATTTCTTTCGGGTCTGGCAACTTGGCATTGCGTAAATCTATAATGACCTGTCTCAGTTGCAAAGCCGTAGGATGGTTGATGCCACGATGCTCCAGTTCAGAACGGATATTACCATAGTCGAGCCGTGGACTGAAGACATACGAGAAAGCGTATGTGACATGTGTCACCAAATAGCGATTCTTCCAGTCTTGCTTGAAACGACTCTGACGATAACCGTAACAGCACTCAGCATTACTGAAGACACATAGTCGTCCGGTATCTATCTCAACAGCCTCGACACTCACGATATAGTCCTTGACTTCCACCCCATACGCTCCGATGTTCTGCACGGCACTGGCACCCACTTCGCCAGGAATCAGTGACAAGTTCTCAGCTCCATAGAGTTCCGCTTCGAGAGCGACAACCACCATATCATCCCATATCTCACCACTACCGCAGCATAGATGGCAGCCTTCTACTTCATATCCCTTCAACGCCGAGTGTACCACAATACCGTCAAAATCCTTTGTTAACAGCAGATTACTACCACCACCAATGATGATGAAAGGCTGTGATGAATCATTCAGGACACAAGCCACCTGCTGCGCATCTTCAACGGTCTCGTATTCCAGGAACCGACTACACATGGCGTCGATGCCAAACGTATTGTGAGCCAACAGACGATAGTCACGAATATCTTTTATCATAGACCTCTTTACTCTTAATTCTAATTTTTTTTACCTCATCAAGTCGTCAGCTTTATCAATTTCCAACTATCGCCCTTGCGTTTGAAAGTCATTTCCAGCTCCAGACCATTGGCAATGCCACGCAACACGAAAATCTTATGTTTCCCTTCATCACCCTTTCGTGGATGACCATAGATGATATTGTACAACTTCTTTTGGGGTAGTTCAGGCGCAAAAGCCTCCCATGTTTCTGGTGTGATAACCCCTTCCATACGAGCAAAGTCATCATCAGGATCAGGACCTTCGAAATAGATGGTCTCATCAAGACTCTCTACCTGAAACAAGGAGTCGGTAGTGAAATTGTGGTAGAAATCGAGGAAGGAAGCATTTTCCGACTGGCTGATAGGAATGGTTTGGATGGACGTCAGCATCCACGTACCACGCAAACGGTCGAACACATGCTGGATAATAGCTCCCGTATTAAAATAGATAGCCTCAACAACGGCATGACTGACAGCAGTGTCTTTCACAACCTCCATGTGTCGCTCGCTGTCAAAGAGGAGCGTATAGAAGTCCTGGCGCATGAAGTAGCGCTCCGTTTTCCACTGATTCTTCCTAATGGTGTCCACCCTATCGCCATTGATGGACTTCAACGGGAAGAGGATGCGTTCCAGCTGCAAGTTTTTGTTAGCGGCAAAATTAAAGATAAAGTCATCAAACAATTCATCAGCAGCCTTAGGCATGGGAATGTTGGCAAAGGCATCCATGTCATCCGCGGTGGCGGTGTCACCGTATGTCGTCTCTACATTGTCGCCCGTGTCAACAGAAGCGACATCATTGTGTGACGTCTCCACCGAGTCAGTGTTGGTCTTGGAACCTCCACAGGCCATCAACAGCAAGAGGCAGAAAATGAATACCAAATACCGTTTCATTGATATTATCTCTCAAATCGTGCTGCAAAAATACAAATAAGTCAGCAAACAAAAAAATAAAAACAAAAAAAAGTGGTTATTTGTTTTGTATTCTTCTCACTTCTTCGTATCTTTGCACTCAGATATTAAATCGACTATTAGAATAAATACAGGAATCAGTATGGACAAAACAAAAAATTACGTTATCACAATTAACCGTGAGTTAGGTAGTGGAGGTCGCACCGTAGGTCGCAAACTGGCAGAAAAGTTGAATGTGCCTTTTTATGACAAGGTACTCATCAATGAGTTGAAAGAGAAGTTCAAACTCAGCACAGAGGAGATTGAGAAGCTGAAGGGCAGCAAGCGTCAATGGTGGCGTGAGTTTATTAATACCGCCATGTATCTTGGACAAGGCATGAACGAGACACTATACTACCAGCGCATGAGCGGCAAGGAAGAACACCTGCTCACCAGCAACGACATGTTCGAGGTAGAAAAGGAAGTACTCAAGAATGTGGCAGAGGAAGAGTCATGCATCATTGCCGGACGTTCTGGTTTCAGCATTTTTGCCAATCATCCCAACCACCTGAGCATCTTGATTCAGGCCCCTATGGAGCATCGCATCCAGCGTATCATGTCCAAACAGCAACTGAGCCATGAGGAAGCTGAAAAAGTCATTAAGAAAGTGGACGAAATGCGTGAGAACTACGTAAAGAAGTACACTGGGACATCTCGCTACGACACCCGTAACTACGACCTCGTCATCAACATGGAAGGCAAAACCGAGGATGACGCAGTGGACCTGATACTCAGCTATATCGGATAAGCCGTTTATAATTTTATTCAATACGCCTTTTCATGGACGTCTTTGACGGCTCGGCCTGAAGGATCATTCATGCCATGGAAGGCGGCATCCCATTCGAGGGCAATGGCGGTGGAGCAGGCTACGCTGGCTTCGCTGGGAACACTCATGGCAGCGGAGTCACTGGGAAAGTGTTCGGCAAAGATAGAGCGGTAGTAGTATTCCTCTTTATTCTTTGGCGGGTTGATGGGGAATCGTTCTGCGGCATGTGCCATCTGCTTGTCAGTAACAGCCTTCGAAGTCATGTCTTTTAGCGTGTCTATCCAGCTATATCCTACCCCGTCGCTGAACTGTTCCTTCTGACGCCAAGCAACTTCCTCGGGTAGCAAGTCAGCAAAGGCTTCTCGGACAATTTTCTTTTCAATAGTGCTCCCCGGACACATTTTCGCTTTGGGATTGGTACGCATAGCCACATCCAAGAATTCCTTGTCTAAGAATGGTACACGACCCTCTACACCCCAAGCAGACAGGCTCTTGTTGGCACGCAAGCAGTCGTAAAGATAGAGTTTCCCTAACTTGCGGACGGTCTCTTCGTGGAAAGCCTTGGCATCAGGTGCCTTGTGGAAATAAAGATAACCACCGAAAATTTCATCGGCACCTTCTCCACTTAGTACCATCTTGATGCCCATCGACTTGATGACGCGCGCCAAGAGGTACATTGGAGTGGAAGCGCGGACGGTGGTGACGTCATAGGTTTCGATGAAATATATGACGTCACGGATGGCATCGAGACCCTCTTGAATAGTGTAATTTATTTCATGGTGTACTGTACCTATGTGGTCGGCTACAAGCTTGGCCTTTGCCAAGTCCGGCGCACCCTTCAGACCAACAGCAAACGAATGCAGACGAGGCCAATAAGCGCGGGTCTTCGAGTCATCCTCAATACGGTGTTCACTAAACTTCTCTGCAAGGGCTGAAATCACAGAAGAATCCAAACCTCCTGACAGCAAAACACCATAGGGTACGTCTGACATCAATTGCCTTTTGACCGCAGCGGTAAGTCCGTCACGAATGGCTTCAACCGAAGCAGGATTGTCCTTTACGGCGTCGTAGTGCATCCAGTCACGACGATAATACCACTTCATGCCTGGCGACACACTCCAATAATAATGACCAGGAAGGAAGGGCTCGTAACGTTCACACTGACCTTCGAGGGCCTTTAGTTCACTGGCAACATAGACTGTTCCATCGCTGTCGTAGCCGATGTAGAGAGGAATGACACCGATAGGGTCTCGCGCTATAAGGAACTCATCACGTTCCTCGTCATAAAGCACAAAGGCAAAAATACCGCTGAGGTCTTCAAGGAAGTCAATACCCTTCTCTCGATAGAGGGCAAGGATGACCTCACAGTCGCTGCCCGTCTGGAAGTCATATTGTCCGGCAAACCGTCGGCGAATATCCTGATGGTTATAGATTTCGCCGTTGACTGCCAATACATGTTTACGGTCTGGTGAATATAAAGGCTGTCCACCGCTCTCAGGATCGACAATACTCAAACGTTCATGTGCGAGGATAGCCGAACCACCGCAGTAGATTCCACTCCAGTCAGGTCCGCGGTGACGGATCTTCTGACTCATTTTCAAAGCCTTTTCACGCAACTCATGCGTCTGTTTCCCAACATTCAATATAGCTACAATTCCACACATAATATACCCTTTCTTTTTTATTGTTGCTTCTTTTGTTTGTTTTCTATATAGTTCACGAATGCCTTGTTGCAAAGCCGCGTACCACCAGGAGTCGGATAGTGACCGGTGAAGTACCAGTCACCAGGATGGTTAGGACAAGCATGATGGAGTCCTTCGATACTCTGGAAGACAAGTTCGACGGGAGCCTGCATACCTTTCGGTCGAAGCATCTCTACAATCTTCGCATTAATTTCCCCTACAGTGAACGGTTCGTAAAGTGCCCTTACCCGATTACACAAGAGAGACGGCTCTTTCTGTGTCATTTCTGTCTTACAGGCCATATATATATCATTGACCAACTGCCACATCCCACGCTCCTCGATGAGTGCCATTGTGGCGCGGAAGGCACAGAACTCTTCGAGGCGGGCCATGTCAATGCCATAATAGTCAGGGTAGCGTATTTGGGGCGAGCTCGACACCATGACGATTTTATTAGGGTGCAGACGGTCGAGAATCTTCAGGATACTTTCGCGGAGCGTAGTACCACGTACGATGCTGTCGTCGATAATAACAAGATTGTCCTCGTAGGGCCGCAACGAACCATAGCTGATATCATAGACATGGGCAGCAAGGTCGTTGCGCTCGCTGTTATCTGCGATGAAGGTACGCATCTTAATATCTTTCCAGACCACTTTCTCTGTCCTTACGTTGTAACCCTGCTGGCGAAAGCCATCAGTCATACCATAGAAGGCTACCTCGGCAGTGTTGGGAATATATGAGAATACTGTGTTGGCAACGTTGCCGTCGATAGCCTTCATGATAGCAGGTGTCAGTTGTTCACCCAGCCGTTTACGTTCCTGATAGATGTCACGATCGGAACCACGACTGAAATAGATGCGCTCAAAACTACAAGCCGACAATTTCTTTGCTGGCATAATCTGCTCCAGACGGCTCTCACCGTTCTTGCGCACGATTAGTGCCTCGGCAGGTTTCAGTTCTCTGATATCGTCGGCATTTAGGTCGAAGGTGGTCTGCAACACGGGCCGTTCGCTGGCGAGTGCTACGATCTCGTCATCACGATAGTAGAACGCCGGCCGGATGCCCCACGGGTCGCGTACCGAGAACATTTCGCCAGATCCCGTCAGTCCGCACATCACGTAACCGCCGTCGTAGTGACTCATCGTCGTCCGTAGCACGTTGGCCATCTCCACATGATTGTCGATATAGTTCGTAACATCAGTGCCCTCCAGTCCCTGTTCCTTAGCTTCTACAAACAGCCGTTCTACCTCGCGGTCCAGCCGGTGACCCATCAGTTCTAGCGTGATGTACGAGTCACCATAGATACGTGGTGACTGACCTTGTGCCGTCAGAAAATGAAAAACATCATCAATGTTAGTCATATTAAAGTTTCCACACAGACAGAGATTCTTGGCACGCCAGTTGTTACGACGCAGGAAGGGGTGCACAAACGTCAATCCACCCTTACCCGTCGTCGAATAGCGCAGATGCCCCATCAGCAGTTCGCCAGCCATCTCTTGCGTCACCCGTGAAAAAATCTCCGTAATGGCATCCTTCCCCTCAGCCTTCTCGCGGAACATATACTCGTGGCCAGGCTCCGTGTTTAGGCTCACCGATGCGATACCTGCACCCTCCTGCCCACGGTTGTGTTGCTTCTCCATCATCAGGTAGAGCTTGTTGAACCCATAGGCCCACGTTCCAAACTTTTTCTCGTAGTAGTCCAACGGTTTCAACAGGCGAATCATCGCCACACCACACTCATGTTTTAGCTGTTCCATACTGGTCGTTTGGGGATAGTTGTTTCGTTGTTTGGTCGTTTGAGTCTACTAAATACATGCTTTGATGAAACTCATGAAGAGAGGATGCGGATGAAGCACAGTCGAAGAGTATTCCGGATGAAACTGTGTACCGATGTACCATTTCTTTTCCGGTATCTCGACTATCTCCACCAGATTGGCGGCAGGATTGATACCTACGCACTTCATACCC
>Ga0265298_10004006_pt1 | contig 19042 bp, 13 predicted proteins | sample AusTroGonzalo_MG_3_FD_193486 | JGI IMG/M metagenome (GOLD analysis project Ga0265298, IMG submission 193486) | Bovine rumen microbial communities from tropical cattle in Woodstock, Queensland, Australia - Gonzalo_01 | ecosystem: Host-associated > Mammals > Digestive system > Stomach > Rumen ... | reverse complement strand
CGTAAAGGTATTCGCCGCCGTGGCCACCAGTTGGGACACCTACTACCCCGGTGCCCTGCGTGGCGAGAACCTGCATAACATTGCCATCGAGGGCATGAAGAACGTGCGCATCGTGGACAATGCCAATCAGCAGACGGTGGAGAGCAGTAAGATTGTAGAATCGGGCATCATCGATATTGAACTGACAGACAACAAGGGCACAAAGCGCAAGCTGAGCAGCCTGAAGGGACAGGTGGTACTGCTTGACTTCCATGTCTTTGCCATGGAGGACTCACCAAAGCGTGTCCTGATGCTGCGCGAGCTGTATAATAAGTTCCATGCCCAGGGACTGGAGATTTTCCAGGTGTCGCTCGACGGCGACGAGCATTTCTGGAAGCAGCAGACGGCCGCCCTGCCGTGGATCAGCGTCCGCGACGCCAACGGTACGCAGTCGCAGCTGCTCATGTCCTATAACATTCAGGTATTACCCGAGTTCTTCCTCATCGACCGCCAGAACAACCTCATCAAACGGTCGGGACAGATGAAGGATGTCGAGGCAGAAATAAAGGCGCTGTTGTAACAGCGCCTTTTTCTTTGGTTCCTTTTCTTTGTCCCCCCTTTTTATCTCCTCACTTTCTTTACCTTTTTACTTTTCTACCTTTTACCTCTAAAAGCTTTGCAGCCAAGCCCTCAGCTCCAGCAGCATCTCGGCATGGAACTGAAACGAAGAGCGGATGCCCCAGCCGTGACCGCCAGAGGGATAGACATGGAGGGCGGCAGGCACGTCGTGACGATAGCATTCCTGATAGTAGTTGGCTCCGTTGGCAGGCGGCACAGCACCATCGTCGTCGCTCAGGGCAATGAAGGCCCGGGGCGTGGCTCGCGTCACCTGCATGTCGTTGCTGTACAGCTGCTCCAGCTTCTTCATGTCGCGCTTGGAGTGGTCTTTGCCCAGGAAGTTATCGTGCGACCCTTTGTGCGTGAAACTGGGGTCCATCGTGATGACGGGATAGAAGAGAATCTGGAAGTCGGGCTTCGCGTCGCCTTTCGCGTGAGTGGCGATAGTCGAGGCCAGATGACCGCCTGCCGACGAGCCCATGACACCCACCTGCTGCGGGTCAATGTTCCATTGTTTGGCGTTGCGGCGCACCATACGGACGGCCTCCTCGGCATCGCTGACGGGGACCTCGAAGTTTCCACGCGGCATGCGATATTTCAAGACGATAAGGGCAATACCCTGCTGATTGAAGAACGGTGCCCAGTCGGTACCCTCATGCGCCATGGCCAGATGGCTGTAACCACCACCAGGACAGCACACTACGGCACGTCCCGTCGCCTTCTTGGCGTTGGGCAGGAAGACGGTAACCTTGGCTGTGTCCGTGGCGTTGCCATTCGTATTGGGTGCACCATTCGCCCAGAGATTAAAAACCGTCCCTTTCTGCGCTATGGCTGTTGTTGCTGCCATCATCATTGCTGCTAATACCAGTAGTTTTTTAGTAGTTCTCATTTTTACGGAATTTGATGGCAAAGGTAATCAAAAACATGGAGAAAGCCAAAGAGAAAAACGAGCTGATTCCTTAAAAAATCAAAAAACTTTCCTATATAATAAGGTATATGAGAAAGTTTTGCGTACTTTTGCGCCCCAAAGTTAATAAAAAGAGTAATAGGTATGCAAAAGAATCTGGTTATCGTAGAGTCTCCGGCCAAGGCAAAGACCATCGAGAAGTTCCTCGGAAAGGACTACAAGGTGATGTCGAGCTATGGCCACATCCGCGATTTGAAGAAGAAAGAACTGAGTATCGACGAGAAGTCGCTCGTACCCGAATATGAAATCCCTGATGAGAAGAAGAAGCTGGTCAACGACCTGAAGAAGCAGGCCAAGGACGCCGAGAAGGTGTGGCTGGCATCCGATGAAGACCGCGAGGGAGAAGCCATCTCCTGGCACCTGTGCGAGGTGCTGGGACTGGACGAGGAGAAGACCAACCGCATCGTGTTCCATGAGATTACGAAGCCGGCCATTCTCGCCGCTATTGAGAATCCGCGCCGTCTCGACATGAACCTGGTGAATGCCCAGCAGGCCCGTCGCGTGCTCGACCGTCTGGTCGGCTTCAAGCTGTCGCCCGTGCTGTGGCGCAAGGTGAAGCCCGCCCTGTCGGCCGGTCGTGTACAGAGTGTAGCCGTGCGCCTCATTGTGGAGCGCGAGCGCGAGCTGCAGGCTTTCCAGAGCGAACCCTACTATAGCGTAAACGCCATTTTCGGCGTGACCAATGCCGACGGCTCACAGAGCGAGGTGAAAGCCCTGCTCAGCAACCGCCTGAAGACCCACGACGAGGTTGTAGCCTTCCTGGAGTCATGCAAGGAAGCCACCTTCACCATCGAGTCGGTACAGAAGAAGCCGCTGCGCCGTACGCCAGCGCCTCCTTTCACCACGTCAACGCTGCAACAGGAAGCCGCCCGCAAGCTTGGCTTTACCGTCAGCCAGACCATGATGGTGGCTCAGCGCCTGTACGAGAGCGGACGCATCACCTACATGCGTACCGACTCCGTCAACCTGTCGAGCCTCTGCGTCAATGCCGCCAAGGCCGAGATTGCGAAGCTCTATGGCGAGGCATACTCCAAGCCCCGTCAGTATCACACCAGCTCCAAGGGTGCACAGGAGGCTCACGAGGCCATCCGTCCCACCTACATGGACCAGACGTCCATCGACGGTACCGCACAGGAGAAGAAGCTCTACGACCTCATCTGGAAGCGCACCGTGGCCTCACAGATGGCCGACGCTGAGCTGGAGAAGACAACGGTGGAGATAAACATTGGCGGAGTAAGCAGTAAATTCATCGCCACCGGCGAGGTCGTCAAGTTCGACGGCTTCATCAAGGTTTACCGCGAGTCGTCCGATGACGACGAGCAGGATAACGAGTATAGCCACGTGCTGCCCCCTCTCCAGGAAGGCATGGAGTTGACACGTCGCGAGATTCAGGCTACCGAGCGTTTCAGCCAGGGCCCGCAGCGCTATACCGAGGCTTCGCTGGTCCACAAGCTCGAGGAACTGGGCATCGGCCGTCCGTCGACCTACGCCCCCACCATCTCGACCATCCAGCAGCGCGAGTACGTGCAGAAGGGCGACAAGAAGGGCGAGGAGCGCACTTATACCATCGACACACTCAAGGGCAAGCTCATCACCCAGAAGACACGCAAGGAGATGGCTGGCTCCGACAAGGGCAAGCTGCTGCCTACCGACATCGGCATGGTGGTCAACGACTTCCTGATGGACAACTTCCGGGATATCATGGACTATAACTTCACCGCCAAGGTGGAGCAGGACTTCGACCGCATTGCCGAGGGCGATGAGGCGTGGACCAAGATGCTGTCATCCTTCGACAAGAGCTTCGAGCCCACCGTCGACAAGGCCATGAACAGCCGTAAGGAGCACAAAGCCGGCGAGCGCCAGCTGGGCACCGACCCCACGTCGGGCAAGCCCGTGTTCGTCAAGATAGGCCGCTTCGGCCCCGTCGTACAGATTGGTTCTGCCGAGGACAAGGACAAGCCCCGCTTCGCCCAGCTGCCTAAGGAGCAGAGCATGGAGACCATCAGCCTCGAGGAGGCCCTCGAGCTCTTCAAGCTGCCCCGTGAGATAGGCATGTTCGAGGGCAAGCCCGTCACCATCGGTGCCGGCCGCTTCGGTCCTTACGTGCTGCACGACAAGAAATACATCTCCCTGCCCAAGGGTGTCGACCCCATGGCCATCACCCTCGACGAGGCCATCGCCCTCGTTCAGGAGAAGCGTGTGCAGGAGACCAACAAGCACCTGAAAGTGTTTGCCGAAGACGAGAAACTCGAGGTGCTCAACGGTCGCTACGGTCCCTATCTTGCCTACGACGGCAAGAACTACCGCCTGCCCAAGGCTATGCACGAGCGCGCCGCCAAACTGGGCTACGAGGAGTGCATGGCGATTATCAAGAAAAACGATAAGTGATGCGACGAATCATTTTAATCGGTTACATGGGCTCCGGCAAGACCACCGTCGGCCGCGCCCTGGCCAAGGAACTGGACATGCCGTTCTACGACCTTGACTGGTACATCGAGAGCCGCATGCGCAAAAAGGTGAGCCAGATCTTCGCCGAGCAGGGCGAGGAGGGTTTCCGTCGCATTGAGCGCAACATGCTGCACGAGGTGGCCGAGTTTGAGGATGTCGTCATCAGCTGTGGCGGCGGCACTCCCTGCTTCTTCGACAACATGGAGTACATGAACTCCCAGTCGCAGGTTGTCTGGCTCAAAGCCTCGCCCGAGGTGTTGCATAAGCATCTGCTCATGGGCAAGGGCGACCGCCCCCTGCTCAAGGGCAAGACGCCCGATGAGCTCATCGCCTTCATCCGCGAACAGCTCCAATACCGCGAGCAGTTCTACTCCAAGGCCCGCTACACGCTTGACGTGTCGCTGATGGACAACTGCGAGAAAATTGCCATCACCGTCAGCGAGATACGCAAGCTCCTGCAGCTCGACTGATAATAACAACAACGACCGCGGGGTTTTGGCCTCGCGGTCAATACATTAATACACTAAAATCATGAAGAAGAACCTTTTGATGCTGGCCTCCATCCTGACACTCTGCGTCGCCAGCGTTTTCACATCTTGCAGCAAGGATGATGACGAGACACAAGACCCGAAAGCGTATTTCACATCGTGGAACAACTGCGAGGCGCTGACCGCCCTGCAGGAATACGTCGAGGACGTGACCAACCCCAAGTCGCCCAACTTCATCAGCGTGGAAGACCGTATTGCCACGTTCGATATGGACGGAACGTTCGTCGGCGAGCTCTATCCCACCTACTTCGAATACAACCTGCTGGAACACCGCGTTCTCGATGACCCCTCTTATCGCAATCAGGCGCCCGACGACGTGCGCGAGGCAGCACAAAACATCCGCGACTTCGTCCGCCAGGGTACCGCCCTCCCCGACCATTTCGACATGATTCACGCCCGTGCAGCAGCCAAGGCCTATGCCGGCATGACCATCGCCCAGTTCGACACCTACGTGAAGACCTATGCCGCCAAGCCCGCCAACGGCTTCAAGGGCATGACCTACGGCCAGAGCTTCTACCAGCCCATGCTCGAGGTGTTCCGTTACCTGAAGGCCAACGGCTTCACATACTACGTCGTTTCTGGTTCCGACCGTTTCATCTGCCGCGCCCTGGTCGAGTCCATCGGCATCGAGCCCAACCGTGTCATCGGCATGGACGTACGGCTCGTGTCGAGCAGTCAGGGCGAGGAGGCAGGCGTCAACTACACCATGAGCCAGAAAGAGGACCTTGTTCGCACCGACGAACTCATCATCAAGAACCTGAAGACCAACAAGGTACTCCAGATATCGCAGGAGATTGGCAAGGTGCCCGTGCTGTCGTTCGGCAACAGCAGCGGCGACTGCGCCATGCACAACTACTGCCTCAGCAACAGCCGTTACCGCACGGTAGCCTTCATGCTCATTGCCGACGATGACGTCCGCGACCACGCCAACCGCGAGAAAGCCCTCTCGCTGGCACAGAAATGGCGCGACGCCGGCTATCACGTCATCTCCATGCGCGACGACTTCCGCACCATCTACGGCACTGGCGTAGAGAAAACAGACTTCAGCTTCCCTGAGTAAGCGGTTACAACGTTTTTTCCGGGCCTCACGATTTTTGAAAAATACTCCATGAGTTTTGCGAAATACTCATGGAGTATTTTTCAAAAGTCGTTGAGTATTTTCTGAAACTCGTGCATTTTTGAACTGCCGGAGAGCCGGAGGGCGGCTTGCAGGCAAACTTTCGCGGGCGAAAGTTTGGTGGAACAGAGAATTTTGCGTAACTTCGCACCCGATATGAAGAAATGGACCATCGACGATGCCCGCGAGCTGTATAACATTAACGGCTGGGGCACAAGCTATTTCGGCATCAACGATGCCGGCAACGTGTTTGTTACGCCTTGTAAGGACTCCACGCAGATTGACCTGCGCGAGGTGATGGACGAGCTGGCGCTGCGCGACGTGACGGCGCCCGTGCTGCTGCGATTCCCCGACATCCTGGACAACCGCATCGAGAAGACGTGGAGCTGCTTCAAGAAAGCCGCCAAGGAGTATGACTACCAGGGCGAGAACTACGTGATCTACCCCATCAAGGTGAACCAGATGCAGCCCGTGGTCGAGGAGATTATCTCGCACGGACGGAAGTTCAACCTCGGACTGGAGGCGGGTTCAAAGCCTGAGCTGCACGCCGTGCTGGCGGTGCAGTGCCAGAGCGACTCAGTCATCGTCTGCAACGGCTACAAGGACCAGTCGTACATCGAACTGGCGCTGCTGGCGCAGAAGATGGGCAAGCGCATCTTCATCGTCGTGGAGAAGCTGAACGAGCTGGACATCATTGCCAAGATAGCCAAGAAGCTGGACGTCAGGCCCAGTCTGGGTATACGCATCAAGCTGGCGTCGAGCGGCAGCGGCAAGTGGGAGGAGAGCGGCGGCGACGCCTCGAAGTTCGGACTGACAAGTGCCGAACTGCTGGAGGCGCTCGACATGCTGGACAAGAAGGATATGCGCGACTGCCTGAAGCTCATCCACTTCCACATTGGCTCACAGATTACGAAGATTCGCCGTATCCAGACGGCGCTGCGCGAGGCGTCGCAGTTCTATATTCAGCTGCACAAGATGGGCTACCAGGTGGAGTTTGTCGACTGTGGCGGCGGTCTGGGCGTCGACTACGACGGCACACGTTCGCCGTCGAGCGAGTCGTCAGTGAACTACAGCATCCAGGAGTACGTGAACGACTGTATCTACACCTTCGTCGAGGCGGCCAACAAGAACGGACTGCCCCACCCGAACATCATCACCGAGAGCGGACGCTCGCTGGCGGCCCACCACTCGGTGCTGGTCATCAACGTGCTGGAGACGGCCTCGCTGCCCGAGATGCCCGAGGAGTTCGAGCCCGACGAGAACTCACACCAGCTGGTGAAGGACCTGTACGAGATATGGGACAACCTCTCGCCGCGCAACGTGCTGGAGGACTGGCACGACGCCGAGCAGATACGCGAGGAGGTGCTCGACCTCTTCAGTCACGGCATCGTGGACCTGAAGACACGTGCCGAGATTGAGGCGATGTACTGGAGCGTTTGTCACGAGATCAACGCACTGACGAAGTCGCTGAAGCATGTACCCGAGGAGCTGATGAATATCGACAAACTGCTGGCCGACAAGTATTTCTGCAACTTCTCGCTCTTCCAGTCGCTGCCCGACTCATGGGCCATCGACCAGATGTTCCCCATCATGCCCATACAGCGACTGAACGAACGCCCGACGCGCAACGCCACGCTGCAGGACATCACCTGCGACTCCGACGGCAAGATTGCCTCGTTCGTGACCAACCGCCACAACTCGCACTCGCTGCCCGTCCACACGCTGAAGAAGACGGAGGACTACTACCTAGGCGTGTTCCTCGTGGGTGCCTATCAGGAAATCCTGGGCGACATGCACAACCTCTTCGGCGACACCACTGCCGTACACATCTCGGTAAAGGACGGCAAGTACCACATTGACCAGGTCATCGACGGCGAGACCGTGGCCGAGGTACTCGACTACGTGCAGTACGACCCGAAGAAGCTGGTGCGCCAGCTGGAGATCTGGGTGACGAAGAGTGTCAAGGACGGTCGCATCACGCTGGAGGAGGGCAAGGAGTTCCTGTCGACCTATCGCTCAGGACTCTACGGCTATACATATCTGGAATAAAAAATGAAGAAATGAAGAAAACGGGTCTCACTATAGTAAAGGTAGGCGGTGCCGTCGTCGAGGACGAGGCACAGCTGGCACAGTTGCTGGAGAACTTCCGCGCCATTGAGGGCGCCAAGGTGCTGGTGCACGGCGGAGGCCGACGAGCCACAAAGGTAGCAGCCCAGCTGGGCATCGAGACGAAGATGGTGGACGGACGGCGCATCACCGACGCCGCCATGCTGGAAGTGGTGACAATGGTCTATGGCGGACTGGTGAACAAGCACGTGGTGGCCGCACTACAGTCGCTGGGCGTCGACGCCATCGGCCTCTGCGGTGCCGACGGCGACATCATCCGTTCTGAGAAACGACCACTGAAGAACGGTATCGACTACGGTTTCGTTGGCGACGTCAAGAAGGCCGACGGTGCAAAAATCGCCCGTTTCATCGAGGCAGGACTGGTACCCGTCATCGCCCCGCTGACACACGACGGGCAAGGAAACATTCTGAACACCAACGCCGACACGATGGCCTCGGAGACAGCCAAGGCGCTGGCCGACCTCTATGACGTGACACTTATCTTCTCGTTCGAGAAGAAGGGCGTGCTGAGCAACCCCGACGATGACGATAGCGTCATTCCCGTCATTACCCACGAGGACTTCGAACGCTACAAAGCCGACGGCACCATCAGCGGCGGCATGCTGCCCAAGATAGAGAATGCACTCGGTGCCGTGGACGCTGGCGTCAAGCAGGTCATCATCACATTGGCAACAGCACTCGACGGACAGAGCGGAACGGTGATTAAAAAGTAAAAGGAAAAAAGGTAAAAAAGTAAGAAAATAGAAAGATAGAAAAAATATTAGGTAAAAAAATGTGGCTCCGGCTGTAACTTTTGCAATTCCCAATCGTCATTTAATTAGAGAGGATGAAAATCATCAGTTTCCAAAACGATATCCTGCCACTGAAGAATGAACTCTACAGACTGGCACTCCGCATCACTCTCGACCATGCGGAAGCAGAGGATGTTGTACAGGAAACGATGATTAAAGTCTGGAACCGCCGAGAGCAGTGGAGTCAGATAGAATCAATAGAAGCCTATTGCCTGACCATCTGCCGAAACTTGGCACTCGACAAGACCCGAAGAGCGGGACGACAGGACGAGAGCCTCAGCGAGGAGGACCACCAGACGGCTGACCACAGCTATGCCTCGAACCCCGAAGAGCACGCCATGCAGCAGGACCGCATACAGCTGATAAGGCGACTCGTCGACACTCTACCCGAGAAACAGCGCACGGTAATGCAACTGCGCGAGACCGAAGGGAAGACATACAAGGAAATTGCCGAGGTCATGGACATCACAGAGGAACAGGTAAAAGTGAACCTCTTCAGAGCCCGACAGAACCTCAAACAGAAATATATTGAAGCAGACAAATATGGACTATAAGTACATTGAACAACTACTGGAACGCTACTGGCAGTGTGAGACCACGCTGCAGGAGGAGAATATCCTGCGTTCGTTCTTCTCACAGGAAGATGTTCCCGTGTGGCTGCTGAAGTATAAGGCACTGTTCGACGCCACGGCACAGAAGGAGCAGCCGCTCGGAGAAGACTTCGACAAGCGCATCCTCGCCATGACCGAACAGCAGCAGACCGTCAAGGCACGCACCATCTCGCTGACACAGCGACTGATGCCACTGTTCAAGGCTGCTGCCGTCGTCGCCATCATCCTGACATTGGGCAACGCCGCCCAGGCACCGTGGGAGTGGGGATACGAAGACCCGAAGGCTGCCATGGAGGCCCTGAAGGCCGACTCGCTCATCATGGGAGATCCCGTGCAGGCCGAGAATCTGGTAGACACGGCGCAAATAACACCGCAGCCGACGCTGCCAAAGTATTAATAAAGAATATTTCTATGCTTTCTCTAAATAATCATTTGTTAAAAACACATCAACCAAAAAAAGGAAGCTGTGAAGCTTTCATTCTCTCAAATTTTTCATAACATACTAAGTTCAGGAAAAGAGGCCACTACCGAGTTCCGGTTGTGGCCTCTTGACGTATTCGGAGCCTCAGCAGCAGAACCGCCAGGCACTCAGACGACACACGCTATTCTGCCTTGCGCATACGAAGATGAAGCTGATAGAGCGCGGGCAGCAGGATGAACAGCGAGAACAAAATGGCTGCGGCGATGGTACGCTGGTTACCGAAGAAGTCGATGAGCTTCATGTCAGGGTTAGGATAGAGGTTGTACAGGACGTAGGCCACCGTGTTGTTAATCCAGTGGAAGGCCACGCCGGGCAAGATGCTGCCCGTACGGTAGTACATCCAGCCCAGCAACAGACCGATAAGGAAGGCATGGGGCATCTGCGCAGGGTTGAAGTGCATGACGGCAAAGAGTACGGCAGAGATGACGATGGCCCCCCACGGCGAGAGCTTCGTCGAACGGAGCAGCGAGCGGAGAATGGCGCCACGCAGCACCAGTTCCTCAGACAGCGGCGCCAGCAAGCCAACGGCGAGATAACCCCAACGGTTGCGTAGAATCATGTCGAACTCCTGCTCCACGATATTGGGAAGATCGGGCATCAGCTCTTGTAGCCAAGCGGAAGGGATGAGAGCACCCAGCGCAGCCACGCAACTCCAACTGAGAACGACCCAGGGACGGGTGCGCAGCCACTGCGGCGACACTTCGGCGGCGCGTGTCAGCAGGAACAGGGCAATGGCGAGTACACTCGTCACACACGACGTGGTGATGAGCTGAGCCGTCGAGGGCGCCGAACTACCGCCACAAAGTCCCCAAACGGTTGAGACAATGAAGCCTCCAATAAGCTGGATGGCTAAGAACTCAAAGAAATAGATGATGGCTTTCTTCATATGCTGTTAGTATTTGTTCTGTCTGAATAGCATCCTGCTGCAACTGCTGCCTCAGGGCCTCGGCACTTCTAAAGGGACGCTCCTCGCGCAGACGGCCGATGAAAGCAACGCTGAGCGACTGACCGTAAAGGTCCTCGTCGTGGTGCAGGATATGCACCTCGAGTGTCGTCGTTTGTCCGTCGAAAGTGGGGCGGGTGCCGATGTTCATCATGCCACGATAGGTGCCACTGGATGTTTTGACGATAACGGCATAGGCCCCGACGGCAGGTATCAGCTGGCGGGCATCGTCGGGCACGAGGTTGGCGGTGGGAAATCCCAGACCGGTGCCGATGTGCTGACCATGGCCGACATGACCGCTGACAACATAAGGATGTCCGAGACATTCGGCCGCATCGGTCACATGACCATCTGTCAACAGCTGGCGAATGTACGATGAGCTGACGTCTCCCTCGGCAGGCAGGCCGATGACGTTGATGCCCAATTCTCTTCCATGGCGGACATAATCGTCGAAGCCCTCCTCCCTGTTATGGCCAAAGCGATTGTCATAGCCCGTCAGCAGCAGTCTGACGCCTAACCGCTGACGCAGCTCCTGCTCCATGAACTGTCGGGCGCTGAGCGCTTTCAGCTCTGACGTGAAGCGCAGCACCTCAACGTGGTCAATACCATTTGCGCGAATGAGACGCAACTTCTCGTTAAGGGGTGTCAGTACCTGTTCCTGACGCGGGGAGCGGTCGAAGGTGATGGCCAAGGGCTGCAGATGATGACGACGAGCCTGCTCCGCCAATTGTCGGAGCACGAACTGATGGCCGCGGTGAACACCATCGAACATACCTATGGTAGCAGCAAACTCTATTTTTTCCATAGCCGTTTAATCAGTCTGTAAGCCTCGCCCAGCCAGAGTACCGGCGATGTGCCAATGATAATGGCCAGCCACGTCAGCGCCGGCAAGGGAACGGTGCGGAACATCTTGCCGCCAAAGGTGACGATGAGCCATTGTCCGGCGAGTATCATGACCAGCACCAACAGCAGGCCGCGGCAGCGCCAAAGGTATCGGAAAGCGGAGTGGCATGAGCCCAGCGTACGGGCATTCAGCAGGTTCCACCACTGAAGCATGACGAAGGTGGTAAAGAACACGGTCAGCTCGCGGATGTCGACGCCATCGCCCGACATCTCGATTCTGTAGAGATAAACGAACATGGCGGCAGCAAACAGCACGCCAAGGCCGATGACACCGCGCATCATGCCCGGCGTAATGATGAAGTCGTCCTGCGAGCGTGGCCGCTGGTGCATAACCTCACGAGACGGCGGCAGCGAGGCCAACGCCATCGCAGCAAAAGTGTCCATGATGAGGTTCACCCAGAGAATCTGCGTCACCGTCAACGGCAGTTCGGTGCCGATAATCGAGCCTGCGAGTACCAACAGCAAGGCAGCCACATTGACCACCAATTGGAAGAAGATGAAACGCTGGATGTTCTTATAGAGCGAGCGACCCCACATGACGGCCTGTACGATACTGCGGAAGGAATCGTCGATGAGGGTGATATCGCTGGCGTTCTTGGCCACGTTAGTACCCGAGCCCAAGGACAGTCCCACATGGGCATGGTTCAAGGCCGGCGCATCGTTGGTGCCGTCGCCGGTAACAGCCACCACCTCGCCCCGCTGTTGCAGCAAGGCTACTAACCGCTGCTTGTCGCTGGGACGGGCACGCGACATGACCTTCAGGTCGCGAACGACCTCTAACGCCTCTTCGTCGCTCAAGGCAGCGAACTCTGCACCTGTGATGACACGACCTTCAATACCTATCTGACGGGCTATCTCTGCTGCAGTAGCAACGGTGTCGCCCGTCACAATCTTCACCTCGATGCCGGCATCACGACACTGGGCAACAGCAGCCGGGACATCCTCACGCAAAGGGTCGCTGATGGCCACAATGGCCAGCAGGGTCTTATCCTGAGCAATAGCCAGTGTACGCATGGCCCGCTGTTGCCACACCCGTAGCTGCGACTCTGTGCTGTGGCGCTCCTCGTCGGTCATGTCGCACATCTGTATCACCACCTCGGGTGCTCCTTTTATATAAGTAACGCCATTGGCGGTTGTCATCATATACTTACGCTCCGTAGAGAAAGGCTCACGTGCCGTGACAGAGGCTTCCCGTCGTAACTGCTCATAGTCAACGCCTTGGCTCTGAAGCCACTGCAGCAAGGCCTGTTCTGTGGGATTGCCCACGTTGTGAGTGGCCGTCGTGTTCAGGGCTATCGCTTTCTGGAGATCCAAGATATCAGAAATATTATTTCTCCCTTCTTCTTTCTCATTATACATTTCGACAGCACTCACCGTCATGCGGTTCTGCGTCAGCGTACCCGTCTTGTCAGTACAGATAACGGTGACGGCGCCCATCGTTTCTGAGGCCGTGAGCTTGCGCACCAGATTATTGGACTTCAGCATGCGTCGCATATTGAGTGCCAACGCCAAGGTGACGGCCATCGGCAGTCCTTCCGGAACAGCCATGACAATGAGCGTGACGGCCATCATGAAGTAGCGCAGTGTCACTTCGGCCATACCCACATAGTCGGTGGTGTGCCATAGCGGCTGCGTCAGGATGTCGTGGACGAGAAAGGCCAGAAAAGCCAGGATGGAAACGGCAGAGCCCACCTTGCTGATGAGCTTGGCCAGACGGTCGAGCTGGATGTTCAGCGGCGTCTTGATGGCTGTGAGTTCCGTGGCCTGACGTGCCACCTTGCCTATCTCGGTATGGTCGCCAACGGCTGTAACGAAGTACCGTCCGTTGCCACTCATGACCATCGACGAGCGCAACAACAGATGGCGCGGATAGGCCCCTGCATCCTTATCCCCCTCACTTTCAGAAGATTGGTTAGAAGTGACGCATTCCTTCGTCGTCAGTGTCTCACCAGTCAGGCTTGATTCATCCACCTGCAGGTCGACAGCCTCAAACAGTTCACCATCGGCTGGAATCTCATCGCCCGTCTCGACAATGACCACATCGCCCACCACAACATCATGGCGCGCTACTTGCTGTATGATGCCGTCGCGCAACACCTTCACCGGCTGCTCCTCGTCGAGTGCCGTCAGCACATCGAACTTCCGGGCAGCATCGCGCTCAAAATAAAAGCCAACGGTGGTAGCAAAGAATACGGCCAGAATAATGCCAATGGTCTCTACAAAGTCGTTCTCCACAAAAGCCAGAACCAACGACACAACAGCAGCCACCAGCAGGATGCGAATAATGGGATCTTCGTATTTCTCCAAGTATAGTCGCCACAGAGACCTGCGACGGGGTGGCGTCAGCACGTTGGCACCGTATTGGGCCCGACTTGCGACAACCTCTTCTGCCGTCAAACCTGCGGACTTTGACCTATTCTTCTTTACTTCTTCTGTCATACAGGGTGCAAAGTTACGGCTTTTTTGCTATTTGGGCAAAAAAAGTTTGGATAATTCGTTTTTTTACCGTACCTTTGCAGCCACAAAACCGGACTTGTAGCTCAGTTGGTTAGAGCAACAGACTCATAATCTGGAGGTCCCAGGTTCAAGCCCTGGCTGGTCCACACTACGAAAATAGAGTACTCTATTAATAATTGACTTTCCTATGATAAAGGGTAAGAATTTTATAATGAACACCATGGCCGCGGTGGTCATGGGCATGGCTATTGCCGCATGTAGCGACGATTTGTTCACTGAGCAGGATGCATTAGAACATGCCAATAAGGTTCTTGGTGTTGACATTCCTGCAGACCAGGATTGGAACTTGGCCTCTTCGGTAACTGCAGAAATTCTCATCAACAAAGACTACGGAGAGACTTATACCATTAAGGTCTATTCCAACGACCCACTGACAGAAGAATACGGAACAGTGCTCACCGAGGGTACCGTGGAGAATGGCCAAATATTTGTTCGCCAGTTTGAATGCGCCTCTACCGACAAGCGCCTGTTTCTGGGGGTTACCAACAGCCGAGGATATACTTTCTACAGAACGGCTCCCGTTGTCGATGGAAAACTTTCGCTGACCATCGGAAGTAGCTCAACGGTCCCATCACGCGGCATACTGAAGAGCCCTACGACTCCGGACGTTCCCCACATAACTATTCCAGACGATGCTTATGCCAAATCCTTCCTTGAAGGAGCCAAGGAGCCAACAGACGCTAATACGATAGACAACCATGATGACGGCGGAGGTTCTGCAGTATGGTGGTCATGGGCTGGCGATGCCAATACACTCCAATATAATCCGGGGGGATTTACCGGTTCCGACGAAGACCGCACATTCTTTGAAACATACTGCCGGCCTTATACGCTCTTTGTATGGGGCCAAGCCAGCAACTACTTTGGCTACACAGGAACAGAGGCCACACAGTATCTTTATCAGATACTCAGCGAAGCAGGCAAATGGTCAAGCTGGGTTAACGGCGTCACTCCGGCTTCTGACGAGACCTATGTCAAGAAATTCAAAATAACAGACTACTACGACAAGGGTATTAATGTACTAAGTACTGAAGCCGGCCAAGGCGACGCGCGTTCGGTATATATCAGTGGAAAGTGGATGGTGGCAAGCCCGGACAATAGTGGAGAGCAGCGCGTAGGCGGCGGTGCCGTCATCGTTGTTGACGATGGTGGTGAGCTGATCATCCCCGAGGGCATGACGATGACGTTTGTCAACCAAGCACGTCTGGTTGTCATGCCTGGTGGCAAAATAACTGGCGGCGGAAAGATTGTAGTAACCAACGGCAATGCAGAAGGCTTGGAGGGCTACAATGGTGGCACTATCGACATTGGCACGTTCAACAACAACGCCGGAACATTCCACAACTACGGAACATTCACATGTACGAACCTGATGGGTGGTGCCGGACTGAGTAGCTTCTACAACCACGCCGTGGTACACATCACAAGATCGGGTAAGGCTGAGTCATGGGGCGGCAACTACGACACACCTAACATCCGCATTTACAATGCCTGCCACTGGTACTGCGATGAGGATATGCGTGCCTACATTCTCGAGGTAGCGCAAGGCTCTTACTTCAAGGTGGGCGGCGAATTGTTTATGAGCAGCGGCAACGACGGCACAGCGGATGACAGTTATGTAGCCCTGGGTAGTGCTTCGCTGACGGAAATTGGCACACTACGCAACAACAACACCAGCTGGATAGGACCGAAGAACGGCTATGCCATTCTGGAAGTTGGAGGTATCACCTATCTAAATTGGACGGGAGACGAACCTATCCAGAAGGGATATTTCATCAACAACATTGCCATGAGCGTTGATGACAAGACAATGGGTGCCGGCCAAGCTCACGGCACTGATGCTTATGTGGCCATGCGTGATTTCATACTCAACGGCTATGGCAAGTCAAATGACTACTTCTCGCCCATTGGCCAGACCGCTTGTCCTGACGGCAATGGTAGTGCCGTACTCGTAGAGAAGGGATGTGCCGACATTGACATCTATGGCGACGACGATTATGAAGCAGGCAAATGCGGCTGCACACCTGGTTATGAGTCGAGTGTTCCACAACGAAAGAAGGTAAAGCCTGCCATCTGGAGCTATGCTTTTGAAGACTCCCCCCGTGCAGATTACGACATGAACGACGTTGTTCTGAAGGTTAGCTACTTCCAGAAAGACGATTATACTATTGACACAACAAAACTTGACGTCACCCTCTGCTGTACAGGCGCATCCTTAAACATATACGTCCATTTAGGCGACAAGGGAAAGATCTTTGGAGGACAAGAGGTTCACGCTGCTTTGTCGGGCACTTCTGGTATGTTCGTTAATACCGGTAATGGTGATAAATTCGAGCGCAGGGACCCCATCACAGTACAGGTGGCAACACCCAAGGATTTCAACTTCAGCACAGCCGATTTTTGGGTAGAAGCATCAGGAAGGAAAATACACATCTCCAATCCCGGTCAAGATCCACATGCAGTAATTATCCCCGCAGACTGGCGTTGGCCAAAAGAGTGGACCAGCATCAAAGATGCATATCCAGACTTCGTCAACTTTGCCAACGACCCTCAAAATCCGGCTTACACAGAATGGTATAAGAACCCAGTAGAAGACTTGCTTTACTAAGCTATCCACTATATAAGAAACGCCCCCACTCAGATGAATGGGGGGCGTTTCTTTATCTGTTCGTGAACAATCAATAGAGTAGTTGTGGATAAGTCGGGCGCTCATACCAATCACGATTCTGCGTGTGCTCTCTTACCCAATCAGCAAACGACGTATAGGGGCCAAACAACTCGCCAAGTTCGCTGTTGTAGGTACCTAATGACATGCCTTCGACTGGATAGCGGAAGTCTGCCTTAGGCACAACGAGAGCCCAGCTAACGTGGTTGTCATAGAGATGCTCCTTTCCCCTAAAGATATTCTTCAGCGTCTCCGAGAACTTATAGGGATAGGTATGAACCTCCCACAGACTACCATTATACTCATGAATGAGGAACGGGTCTATTTGGTCGAAAGTGAGGCCGATGGCCTGACTCTTTTTGAAGAAAATGCGATAAATACGGCTGACAGACGACACCTTAGCACTATATGTCTCACGCTCAGAGCTTGTTGTATTGTAGATGAGTGTTTGGACGGAACCAACGTCATTCAGTTCATGATTCAACACATAATGACCGTTCTCAAAAAGATTAATAACTGCTTCACCCTTGCGGCCTTTCAACAATGTCTTACTACTTTCGATGGTCATGCGGCGCAAGGGGTAGCCCTGATCCATAGCCGTCCCCTCTAGAATCTCTACCTTTTCTACATCGTCATATTTGATACCTGCCAGTTGAATAGCCGCTGCATACGGCAGTGACGTTCCTACGGCCTCAAGAGTCACCTTCAAATCAATTTGGGAAGCGTCAGCGGCAACACCACTTTTGCTGACACGCAGCACCATATCGTTAAAGTCGAAGTCGCCAGGAAGCGGGAACCCTTCCTCATAAAGATAGGTAAAGGTCTGAGGTTGCGGTTTCTTGAAAGAACCTGCCGTCTCAAAGTCCATTTTATCCATATCCAACGTGCCTGCACCCACTGTAAAACTGGCAACACCAATGTATGTACCGTCTTGCCGTTTTGCAGCAACGAATGCCTGTTGTTGGGTAATAGGTAAGGTATAAGCCAATGTTGTCTGATACCCGTTTCCCTGTTCGCTTCGGGAACAGATTCCTTCTGCAGCTATCTCCGCTTTTTCTGACAGATAAGGATTCTGCGTCAGCACCTCTACCCCACAAATAGCCTCTGACTTTGTCACAAAGGTTACGGTATCACTATGGGTGAGACACCAGTCATGTTCCTTGTCCATATTGTCAACAAGAAAATTGAAATCAACCAACTCGTCATAAGCCTCCTTACTGAATTGCTCTTTCTCACATGAAGAAAAGACCATCGTAAGACCTGTCAGGAGAAGAAAAGATAACTCTTTCGTTTTCATAATCAACTGTTTTGGCGGGTAAAGTTACGAAAAACTGCGGAAAGCACAAAAGAAAAAGCATTTTTTTTGTATTTTTCTCCTTTTCTCCTTTCTCCTTTCTCCTTTTATTTGTACCTTTGCACCATTATGGTATTAAATTACATTTGGATAGCTTTTTTCCTCGTCGCTTTTGTCATCGCATTGGTGCGACTGATATTCTTTGGCGACTTTGAGGTATTCCCGGCAATGATGGACTCTACGTTCTCTTCGTCGAAGACAGCGTTCGAGATTTCCCTCGGCCTGACAGGCGTTCTGTCACTTTGGTTGGGCATCATGAAGATAGGCGAACGAGGTGGCGTGGTCAATGTACTGGCACGTCTGTTGTCACCTGTGTTCACACGCCTGTTTCCCGATATTCCCAAGGGACATCCCGTAACAGGCAGCATCTTCATGAATATTGCCGCTAATATGCTCGGACTCGACAATGCCGCCACACCGCTGGGCCTGAAGGCTATGGAGCAGATGCAGGAACTAAACACGAAGAAGGATACTGCATCGAACTCGATGATTATGTTCCTGGTGCTGAACACCAGCGGTCTTACCATCATCCCCATCAGCATCCTCGTGTATCGTGCCCAAATGGGGGCATCGCAACCCACCGACATCTTTATTCCAATCCTTCTGGCAACGTTCTTCTCGACACTGGCCGGCATCATCATTACCTCGCTCTACCAGCGCATTAACCTGCTCAACCGCACACTGATGCTCACCCTACTTGGTGCCAGTCTGTTTGTAGCAGCCGTCATCTGGGGTTTCTCGCAGTTAGATGGTGAGTCGATGAATCGCGTCAGCACTTCTGTGGCCAATATCCTGCTGATGACGATTATCATAGGATTCATCGCTGCAGGATTACGCAAAAAGGTCAACGTCTACGACTCTTTCATCGAGGGTGCCAAAGACGGTTTTACTACAGCCGTCCGCATCATCCCTTATCTAGTGGCAATTCTCGTTGGAATCGGTGTTTTTCGCGCCTCCGGAGCGATGGATATGC
>Ga0265298_10004005_pt1 | contig 19043 bp, 9 predicted proteins | sample AusTroGonzalo_MG_3_FD_193486 | JGI IMG/M metagenome (GOLD analysis project Ga0265298, IMG submission 193486) | Bovine rumen microbial communities from tropical cattle in Woodstock, Queensland, Australia - Gonzalo_01 | ecosystem: Host-associated > Mammals > Digestive system > Stomach > Rumen ... | reverse complement strand
TTGTTTACGGTAAATTTATCCCAACCAGGCATGTCGTCAAGAGCTATGATGCGCTTGTCGTCGAGGTTTTTCTTCCACATTTCTGTGGTAGTCTTTTCCAAGAAGTTTCCGCTCCATGTCTGGCTCCATGTCATCCAATAGCTCCAATTGGCCTTGTCTTCGGCAATGCTATCGATGTCCGGGATGGCGCCGTTTTCGCTCAAGGCGATCATCTTGTTCGTGCCCACGTCGCTCACGATTTTGTTGTAGTAGTTTGCACCGGAATTGTGGTCGTTGAGCGGGTCGTAAATATCGACGGCGACGATGTCCACGTATTCATCGCCTGGGTACCAGCTTGCATTGAGAGCGGAGTAGTCGTAACCAAATTGCGGGTCGGTGTTGATGTTCCAAACCCAAAGCAAATTCTTGAGGCCGTTCGTTTTCACCATGCGGTCAAAGACGAGACGATAAAGTTGTTTGTAGCAATCGCCACTGCCGACACCCCACCAGAACCAGCCACCGCTAGCTTCGTGAAGCGGGCGCCAGATAACGGCAACGTCTTTTTCTTGCAACTGCTTGAACAGTGCAGAAACTTTATCGATGTCGTTTACGATGTCCTTGTATTCTTGCGAGGTTTCGTTGATTTCTTTACAGGTGGAATCCTTGAATGCCTTGGTGTAATTGAAGCACGTGTTGCTTTCGCTGGAACCCTTTGCACCATTGGTACAGCCGCTGCTGCGGTAGCCGTTCATGGGGTAGGTATCCTTGGTGTAGAACACAGTGTCTTCGCCGACTTTCCAGTGCCATGTGAATGTCGGGATGCCGCCCAACTTCCAGAGTTCTTCTGCCATCAGGAGGTTGTTTTCAGAATAGCCCCTGAACCAGCCTTCATCGGAATGTCCGCCGGCGGCAAAGAGCATGTCGAAACCGCCAATAGCGGGGTAGTGCCCGGAGCGTTTGTAGAATTCGGCAATGTCCGTCTGGCCTTTCCACGAGACTTCTGCATCGGTGTACTTGCAGGAATCAGCAGGAGTGCAGCCTCCCGGCGGGATGATTTTCATGTTGCCGTAGTCATAGTTGAAATTCTGGTCGCTGATCATCATGCCGCTAAGCGTTGCCTTCGTAAAGTTCTCGCGCAAGAACGAGAATACCTTGCGAGCAGATTCTGTGGCGTTGGGCGTGACAAGTGCTGTACCGATTTTGTATTCCGGATCGGGGTGGCGTTCAACGGTGATGTAGTCCACGCCGATTGATTGGTTTCCGACCGTAATCTTGTTCTCGCCGACCTTCATCTTTGCCGATGCGGATACGACATAGCTCGAATCGCAATTGCGCGGTGTCGTGAGCATGGAACCCACATCTACGCCGTTGACTGTGATTTTGGATGTAATCCAGTCGTATTGCTTGATGAGAACTTTTGTGGTAATATCGTAAACGGCGGTCTCTTCGACTTTGACCGTAAAAGTGATGCCGCTTGCGTCAGCAGGTTTGGCGTATTTGCCACCGGAGAAGTCTGCGCCTTCTGCAATGGTAGCGCCGCTTAGATCTTCGGCTTCGTAAGTGGTCGGTGTGGCAAACGCCGATGTCGCGACGGTTGTGGCAAAAGCCATTGCGGAACAAGCGCCCGCGAATAATTTACATCCCATAATCATACACTCCAAATTAGTTACTAGTTAGTAGTTGCTGCGCCCTGCGGGCTAGTTACTAGAACGTTGTTGCGTAACTTGAATAATTACCATTTCCAATTACTTTACCAGAATCCTTCCGTTCTGCGAAAATCCTTTTCCTTGCACTTTCACGAGGTACTGCCCGGCAGCAATTCCGCTCATATTGATGCTTGCGTTAGCACCATTGATGGCGCGGCTCATTACCTGATTGCCTTGCATGTCAAAAATCGCAACTCTTGCGGATACGTTTACGGCAACGTTCGGAACGCTAATCTGCAAATTTTTGCCGATAACAGACAAACTTGCTGCGATCTTCTGCGCGTGTAACGAATTCTTGATTCCCGTTGTCGGGGGGACAATTTCGTACTTATCCCAGCCAGGCATGTCTTCAAGCGTCAATGTGTATTCGTTGTTCATCACGATTTTCCAGCTTTCGGCATTGTTGTCGTTTGCCCAGCCTTCCATCGCGTAGTCGCCATACCACGGCATGAACCAGCTCCAGTTGGCGCCGTCGGCCTTCATTTCGTCGGGGTAGGGCACTGAACCGTTTTCGCTGAGCGCGACGATTTTCTTGCCGCCGAACAATTCCTTGACCGTTTCAAAACTGCCGACAAGGCTAGAGTGGTTTGATTCGCGCGGGTAGTAATAGTAGTCGCGGCCTACAACATCTACGTATTCGTCGCCCGGATACCAGTCAAGAGCATCGGAGGCTTCGTCGGTTGTCCATACCCAAATCAAGTTGTGCAAACCCTTCTGGTTCACGAAAATGTCGAACATGAGCTTGTACAAAGCGACGCACGACTTTGCACCGTCTGTACCCCACCAGAACCACTTGCCGCTTGCTTCGTGGAGCGGGCGCCAAAGAACGGCGACACCTTCTTTTTGCAAAGTCAAAAGCGAGTCGGCAATCATTTCCATATCGCGGACAATGGCTTTGTATTCGTCGCTATTTGTTTTCCACTTGCCGGTGGTTTCGTCATAAGCCTTGTTGATACTGAATTCGGTGTAGGGGTCGTTTCCACTAGATTGCGTGTAGAACGCTTCGACATCGTGCATCGGATCTTTCCAATGCCAGTTGAATTGCGGAATGCCGCCTGCTTTCCAGACGGTCTTTGCCATTTCGAGTGAGGCGTGCGTATAACCTTGGTACCACTGCTGATCGGAATTCTTGCCCGATGCGTGCAAAAAGTCAAAACCCACGAGAACAACGTTCTTGCCGCTGGCCTTGTTGATGTAGCTGAGTTCAGTTTGCGTGTTGTAGTCTTGCGGGGTGTATTGGCCGTTGTTTTCAAACGGACGTTCTGTCATGACACCGCTAATCACATGCTTGCCGAAATTGTTGAGCAAGAAATTGTAGAGTTTCTGTGCGCTTTCGGTCGGCTCGGGTGTGACAGGATTTGGTGAAATGCTCCACGGGCTTGCTTCGTATTCCGTGAGTTCGATGTAGTCGAGGTTGACCCAGCCCCAGCTGTGGATAATGCCAATCTTGTTTTCGCCTGCGGTGAGCTTGATTTTGCCTGCTCCCTTGATGGTCTTGTATTCGTCAGAGGTGCCGAAAGATATTTGCCCGGCAGAAACATCATTGACGGTCAAGTTCTGGATTTTGTTGCCCGATTTTGTAGGCAACTGGTATGTAGCCCAAAGTGTGTAATATCCCGTGGCTGGGACTGTCACCTTGAATTCCAGGTTGCCTTCTTTCATCTGGACGTACTTGCCGCCAGAGGCCTTTGCGTCTTCGGTAACGACGACTTTGTGGTCATCGGCGAGGACGGCGTCTTCTGCTTCTAAACGGATGGGAGTGGCGGCGAAAGCGGTACTTGCGAGTGTTGCGACCGTTGCCGTAGCGACAAAATTTGTGTAGTTAAAGTGTTTCATAAACATCCATATCTCCAGCTGTAAATCTATATTCTTGAGCTTTAAATTCAAAGGATTTTCATCACTGTATTCATCCAAAACGCAACAATGTCATGCCCGACTTGATCGGGCACCTCCTTTTCGTGAACGCAATAAAAAAGTCCCGCTTTTGCGCGGGACTCTTGAAACATTTTGTTACTTCACAATCACGGGCTGCGTCGTGGTAATTCCTGCACCCTTCATGCGGACGATGTACTGGCCCTTCGGCATGTCGGCGAGGCTGAACACGTAGCTTCCTGCACCGAGATTCCCGTTAAAGAGCGTGGCGACGATTCTTCCGTTCAGGCCGAACACATCGACACTCACCATGCCCTGAGCCTTTGTGTTGAGCATAATCTTGTTGCCGCTAATGGCGAACTTGGAGGCTGCAACTTTGCTCTTTACTAAGGTCGTGGATTGTCCATAGACGTAGTTTTCGTCGAAGACGATCTTGATTTCCGGGATCATTTCTTCGGTGTTTTCGTAACCGCGTTTGAAGGCATCGTACTTATCCGTGTTGAAGTCAAAGAGCGTCAAGTCGCCGGCCTTGATGTCATCGTAAATGACCGTGCCGGTGTAGCCTGCGGCGTAGTTTGCAAGCGTGATGCTGAGCGTCTTGTTGCGGTCGGCAAAGCTAGAAATGTCAATGGAACAAGTGACCTTTTCGCCTGCCGGAACCTTGCAGCTACCATCCGTTTCTGTCCAAGTCCAAGAATCAGTGAGCTTAAAGATCAAGTAGATGTCTGCGTCGGTTTTGCCGTTGTTCTTGGCGGTCCACGTAAACGTTGTAGCCTTGGACAAGTCCCAACCGCCTTTGTTCTGGTATTCCACCTGGCCGTTGTCTGCGCCATAAGTTACGGCCATCATGCCGTTTCCGCCGTTGCCACCTTCAATGATCACGTCCTTGATCTTGATGCTTGCTTCTTCTGCTGCGGCGAGGACTTTCATGGCGTTGAGAGCCGGGTCGATCGTATAGCTGTAACCGCCAAACTGCGATTCAGTCTTGTCGCCGATGTACTGCCAGGCAAGAGCGCCTGCGTAACCGCCATCAAAAGCCTTGCGGTAGCATTCTTCCGTGGTAATCTGAGTCTTGGCTGCAAAATTTGCACCGTAGGTGTCGCCAGCCCAACCGCTTGCCGGAAATTCACCGATGATCATCGGCTTGGAATCGTAGCTATACTTTGTAGCCATCTGGGCTGCCGTGTTCACAAACGGGCTGACATCGTCGCCTTGATAGTACGGATAATAGTGTGTCTGGAAAAAGTCAAGCGTGCCCTTGGCTTCGCCACCGGCTTCGATAAGGGCTGCGTCATTCCAGTATTTTTGATACTTGATGTTCACGCTGCCGGTAGAAACGAGGAGTTCCGGATCCTGGGCGTGAATTGCTGCGGCGACCTTGTTCGTAAACTTCTGGATTTTGGCAAGCGCCATCTTCTTTGCGGTCCAGCCGCTGCATTCGCTAGTCATGCCTTCGGGTTCGTTGAAGACTTCCCAGGTCATGAGCGCCTTGTGGTTGCCAATTGCTTTTACGACCGGGATGAGCACGTTGTCAATGAAGGCCTTGGTGCCTTCGTCTTCGAATAGCAATTCGTTAGCCGTGATGTCGAGCTTTTCGTTGTAAATGCCCCACTGGGTCGGTTCCATCAAGTTGTGGCTGAAAAGGCACATCGAAACCATCACGCCGTATTCTTCGGCAATGTCCAAAGCCTTCTTCATGTTGGCGATGGTGTTTTCCTTCGGGCCTGTGACCAAGTGCGTGGACTCGTCGATCGTCGGGCTTTGGCTCATGTTGTTGAAAAGCCACCAACGGATGGCGTTACCGCCTGCGGCACGCGTGCCTTCCACAGCCTTGCGCCATGCATTTTCGTCAAGCGGGCTTGCTCCCACGTCGGAGTTATAGTCGCTCCAGGCGAGGTTTGTGCCCGAGAAGAAAATCTTTTTGCCGTTGTACTGAAAATCCGTTCCGCTGATGGTGAGTCCCGGAGCTGCAAAAGCGGCGGTTCCGAGGAGCGTTGCGGCAATTAAAGTCTTGAAGCTTTTCATAGAATATCCTTGTTTTTCTTTGAAACTAGATAATTAACGATGAAATAGGTCTATCCCGACTTTTGAGTGTTGACAAAACAGTGGAAAATGTCCACACCCCCAAACATCCTAAATATCGTGTATATCGTTCTATGAAAAATAGATTTGATAAAACTGAAGTCAAGACGCGCTGTGAGAAAGTGCAAATTCTTCATGGAAATGTAAGCGGAATAAACGCTTTATTTGGCGATTCTGGGATAAAAAGTGACGAAATGCACATCTATAAGAAAAGGCAGCCGCTTTCACGACTGCCTTTGTGTATTTAGCTTTTGTGTTATAAACTACTTGATGAGAACCTTCTGGGTGGCGTTGAGGCCTGTGCCCTTGGCGCGGATGATGTACTGACCCTTGGTGAGGTTCTTGAGGCTGAACGAGTGGCTGCCTGCGCTGAGGTTTCCGCGGTGGAGGGTCACGACGCGTTTGCCGATCATGTTGAACACGTCGATGCTAGCGAAGCCGGAGACGTTTGCGGTAAGCGAGAGGTTGCCGTTCTTGACGCTCATGCCTGCCTTCTTTGCTGCTGCAATCGGCTTGATGGCGGAAGAACCTGCCGGCGTGCCGTCCTTGTTGAAGAGTTCGATACTTGCGATGTGTCCCTTGCTCTGGTCTGCGGCGGAGAAAAGTTCGGTCTTCTTGTTGAATCCGTTGATGATGACTCCGTTGTCCGTGACCATGTTGTCAAAGAGCACTGTACCTTCGAAACCATTTGCGCCAGCCAAGATGAAGGTGACGGAGAAGAGGTTGTCGAGGTCCATCGGGTGTTCAACGCCTGCATCATCGGTGTATGTCGTGATGTCAAATACGCAAGTGGACTTTGCGCCGTCATTGAGCCAGCAGCCGTCAGACGGGGACTGTTCCCAAGTCCAGGCCTTGTCCTTGGAGCCGTCGCGTACAAAAGCCATGCCGATCCAGATGCCGTTCATTTCGCCTCCGGCACCCTTGTTTTCGATGGTGACGGAAATGCTCGTTGCTCCGGTCAGTTTCGGAATCTTCTTGAATTCGATGTTTGCACCGCTGTCGTTAATTGCCTTGTAGGTCACGCCCATGAGGAGATCGACGTTTTCAGAATTTGCCTTGGCTGTGTCTGCACCGAACTTGGCGTTCTGCGTAGAAGTCGGGCAAGCGTTTGTTGCTGTAGCGGCTTCGTTGTAGTTGTCCCAACCCGGCATTTCGTCAAGGGTGATAATGCGTTCGTCAGCGAGGTTCTTTTGCCATACGCTTGCTGCGGTCTGGCTCACGTAGCCTGCGCTCCAGGATTCGTACCACGGCATCCACCAGCTCCAGGTGGCGCCATCTTCGTACATCTTGTCAACGTCAGGAATCGGGCCGTTTTCGCTGAGGGAAATGATCTTGTTGGTGCCCGCCTTGTTCGTGAGGTCGATGAAGGCTGCGCTGTTGCTCTGGTTGTCATTTGCAGCGTTGTAGATGTCGACACTCAAAATGTCATAGTAGGTTTCGCCCGGTGTCCAGGACATCGTTGCCGCGTCCTTCGGGTTAAAGTCCCAAATGAGGTTGTTCACGCCGTTCTTGAAGACCATGCGTTCGTAGAGCAACTGGTAAAGTGCTGCAAACTGCTTGCCTGTATGGGAACTCCACCAGAACCAGTTACCACCGGATTCATGGAGTGGGCGGAAAATGGCGGCAACGCCTTCTTTCTGGAGGTCGAGGAAAATCTTGGAGACGAGATCAATGTCAGCAACGATTGCCTTGTAAGCGGTGGAGAGGGTGTCCCAGGTTGTGGTGCCTGTGATGAAAGCTTCGGTGAGGTCAAAATCGGTGGAACCTTCGCGATTTGCGGCTTTTGTGTAGAATTCCACTTCTTCACCCGGGCGCCAGTGCCAAGTGAATGCCGGAATGCCGCCCTTCTTCCAGGTGGTCTTAGCGATATCGATAGCCTTTTCGGTGTATTCCTGGAACCAACCGTCGTTCTTGTTGGCGCCTGTGGCGTTCATGAGGTCGGTACCGACGAGTGCCGGGTACTTGCCGCCGGCCTTGAATACGGCCTGAACGTCTTCGTGCTGGGTGGCATCGCCAATGGTGTATGCGTCCATGTTTCCGGTCATCACGCCAGAAATGGTCTTTTTACCGAAATTGTTGACGAGGAAGTTGTAAAGCTTGACTGCGGATGGAGTTGCTGTCTTTGTGACAGGAGCGTTGCAGAGATTGAAAGCCTTAGCCTCGTATTCCTTGATTTCGATGTAGTCCACGTCGATCCAACCCCAGCTATTGGTGATGGCGATGGTGTTCTCACCGGCAGCGAGGTTCAAAACGGTTTCGACATCGGCAAATTTGCCCTTGTCGGTTACGTCGAATGTCACGGCGGAGGATGCTCCGCCAGCTTCAACGTTGTTGATCTTGGAGCCACCGTAATTGTTCATGTAGTGAATGACGATGGTGTATTTGCCTGCTTTTTCGACGGAAACCTTGGAGAATGTGATGTCTCCGCCGTTCATCTTGACGTATTTGCCGCCAGATGCGGATGTGCTAGAAGCCACGGCCGCGTCTTTGGTGATATCGGCGTTTTCGGCTTCGTAGGGGGCTGCAAAGACTGAACAGGCAGCGGAAAGGCTGCATGCTAGGAATGCTTTCTTAAAATCCATGTTCTCTCCTTAAATGCTATGTTCTCAAAATATATTGAAAAAAGCGAAAATGCAATAGCATTTTCGCTTGGAAGGAAAAAATATGTTTACGGGCGGTTTTGCGTGCCAATTTAGCCCTGTTTTTTAGCGTTTTTGGTAGTTTGCTCCAAAAATGAACGTACGACTTTCGCCCGGCTTGATGACGATTAAATCGCGGTGATGGTTTAAAGTATCGGGTTCTGCGGTCATTGGCTCGATGGCGATGCTCATACGGTCAGGCGGAGTGTATATCTGGATGGCATTGTATTGTTCGTCGCCGGCCTTTTGCCAAATTTGGAGTGATTTGGTGTCGCTTTTGAGTTCTACGGTGGCTAAAATGTTCTCAAAATTTTTCTTGTTTTTGAGAACGTAGGTGCTTTCGCCCTGGTTTAAGCAGAAACAGTCGTTGATGAACTCGTCGTTGATGAGGCGTCCGCCCACGAAACGGGTATCCGGCTTGAATTCGCCCGTCGGGATGTCAGCCTTGTCAAGAATCGCGAGGTTCGATTCCGGGAGGGTCATCTGGAGACCGTTGATTTTTTCACCGAGCGTGTAATAGGGGTGCCAGCCTTCGGAATAGGGGAGGTCGCCTTTGCCGATGTTCGTGACGGTCGATTCAACGGTGTAGCTTTCGCCAGTGAATGTGATCTTGTTGACCGCGCGGAAGGGGAACGGGAATCCGGTAAAAGCGCCCGGCCAGTCGATACCGAATGTCGCGACGCATTTTTCGCTATCGCTTTCGAAGCTTAGGAGATTCCATTCCTTGTTTTGCAAAAAGCCGTGGAGGGCGTGCGGTGCCCAGCTCACGTTGTTGACGAGCTGGTAATCGCTCCCGTTCCAGTTGAACTTGGCGTATGCCACGCGTCCCGGGAACGGGGCGAGTCTGCAACCCGCGTTTGTGTCGGGACCCATCTTAAAAATATCGTCGCCTTCGCGGTAGCCGAAAAGGAGGTCCTGGAGCTTACCGTTGTTGTCTGGAATGCGCCAAGCGTTGAGGCCTGCGCCGTAACCGCTCAAAATTTCAAATTCAGCGCCGTCGTCACGCTGCAAAACAAAGCACTGCACAGTGCCCAATGGACGGGAAATAAGTTTGAAGTTGCTCATGGTGGTTAAGATAGCAATTAGAAATTCAAGCTATGGGGTATGGGTGCGGAGCTTCGCTCCTTTGGGCTATGGGCGATGTTTCTATTGTCTATTATCTCATGACGTCATCCTGAACCCCAATGGGGTGAAGGATCCCGTTAAGTCTAGTTCAACCAACTGCGGCGAAATAGTGATTACTATCTAATGACCAAAGACTAATAACCAATGACCAACTGCTAATTACTATCTTTGCTATTATGGATTCTCAGACGATTGTTGCTCCGATGACGCCTGCGGGCGTGAGTGCCGTTGCCGCCATTCGCGTGAGTGGCTCTAAGGTGCGCGAAGTGGTGCGCCTGTTGTTCGGTGATTCGGCGTTCAAGAATTTGAAGCCTCGCGAAGCAAAGCTTGCGACCGCTAGGGATTACCGCACAATGGTCGGCGAAGACCGCGCGACAGCTCTGGTCATCGATAGCCTCCTTTACATCTTTTTCGAAGGTCCGAATTCCTATACCGGCGAAGACGTGCTGGAAATTTACCCACACGGGAATCCGATTATCGTCCGCGAACTGATTCAAGTCATCAAGAGCGTTGAAGGCGTGCGCTTGGCAGAACCAGGTGAATACACGCGTCGTGCTTTCTTGAACGGTCGCATGGACTTGGTGCAGGCGGAATCTGTGGCCGATGTGATCCACAGCGCTAACCGTGACGAACTCAGGAACGCCCATCGCTTGCTCGGCGGTGCGCTCTCGAAAAAAGTCAAGACGCTCACGGAGCAGGTCATGGACATTTCGGCCCGCCTTGAACTGGATGTCGATTTCTCCGAAGAAGAGGCTGACCCGGATTATGCGACTTGGGGCGTGAAAATCTCTGCGATTCGCGAAAGCGTAGAATCCATTTTGAAAAGTTTTAAGGGCAAGGCTGCGGTCAACCGTTTGCCGCTCGCGGTTTTGTACGGCGCTCCGAATGCGGGCAAGTCGAGCCTCGTGAATGCGCTCCTCGGCGAAGACCGCATCTTGGTGAGCAACATCCCTGGCACGACTCGCGACTTTGTCGAAGTCCGCCTGTTCTTGGACGGGGGTGAAATCCGACTTGTTGATACGGCCGGTATCGCGGACAAGGCTACCGATGCTCTCGATGCGCTTAGCATGGAAAAGAGCAAGGAAATCCTCGCCGAAGCTGACATGAAGATTCTTGTCGTGGATGGGTCGGGCGGGGCCGGCGCATCTTGTCATCCAGAAAACGGTGCAGCCCAGCCTGATTTTATCGTCATTTCGAAGAGCGACCTGGGCGCATCTCGGCAGGGCGGAAACCTTCACATTTCCTCCAAAACTGGCGAGGGTCTTGCGGAGCTCAAACGCGCGATGAACGCTACCCTTTTCAAGAAAACGGAAAATTCCGAAGACCTCTGGATCACGAGCGAACGCGAAAAGACTTGCCTCGAAGAAGCTCTTGCGGGCATCGACCGCGCGCTAAACCTTATCCGCGCGAATCCGGCGGTGGAACTTTTGGCTTTCGAAATGCAACTGGTGCGCCGTTCTCTCCAGAGCATAACGGGCGAAATCTCGTCCGAAGACGTTTTACAACAAATATTTGCGGGGTTCTGCATTGGGAAATAGTTACGTTGGTCTCATCCTTGCCGTCTTTGCATTCGGCACTTACATGGTCCCTCTCAAGGCTTGGTCCAAGTTCTCGTCATGGGCGTACCTCTCCTGCATGGCCTTGGGCATGTTCATCGGACAGCTTTGCATTTCTTTTGCGACGGATTCGTTCCGCTTTTTGCCGGTAGGCCTTCTTTGCGGCTTCCTCTGGGTTTGTGCAGGCGCGTTCTGCTTTTGGGCGGTCAAGGCCGAACAGGACTTGACGGGTGCTGGAGTGCGCTCGATGGGCGTGAGCATCCTTGCCTCGTTTGTGAGCGGTGTACTTGTATTCTCTGAATCCACGCTGCTTTATTTTTCGATCCCGGCAATTCTTCTTTTGCTTTTCGGATTGAGCAGACTTGCCCCTCCGCAAGGAAACATTTTTAGAAATTGGCGCTCGCTTTTGGGCGGTCTCATTTTTGGCCTGTTCCTCATTCCTTACAAGTTTGCCGAAGTCCCTATACTTGAATTTATGGGTTCGTTTGCCTTGGGCATTTTTGTCTCCGCCGAACTTTTGGTTGCAATTTTGAGTATAAAGCGACGTGCGCTTTTTGAATATGGCCTTGCTCCGTCTGTGACGTCCATGCTTATGGGCGTTTTGTGGGTCATCGGGCAGCACGGCTGCTTCTGGGCGATTGACTCAAACGGTGCGCTCGGCTATGCTGTTGGCTATCCGTTAACGCAATTGAACCTTTTGGTGAACTTGCTTTGGGGCGTGGTCGTTTTTGGTGAATATCCCACCAAGCCGGAACGGATTAAGCTTGCCATAGCCGTTTCTGTCATTCTTTGTGGCGGAGCCTTGCTTGCATTGTCAAAAATGTAAGAGACTGTAACTTTTTGTAGCGGTTTTTGCCTGTTGTTGGCGTTCTGTCAACGGAAAACATGTAAAAAACATATTGCTTTTTTGCATATCCCCGATTCTGAATATATGTTTATAGTATGAGTTGGTGGAAGTGCATATTGATTGGGTCTTTAGCCGGTTCCGCGTCCGTGTGGGCCGTTAAAGCTGCGCCGTTTTTAATTAATTCAACGCAGCCCGATGGCTCTGTTGTGCAAATCCGCAAGGTTGGAAACGAGCATTTTAACTATACGCTGACAGGCGAAGATAGTGTGCTCGTTGTTCGTGATTCCGCCGGTTATTGGAATTATGCCGATGAACATGGCAAAAAGACGGGTATGAGGGTTCATGCCAAGTCCAAACGTGGTGCAAAAGAGAAAAACTTCCTCAAAAAGCGCGATTCCCGCAAAATCCTCGAAAAATTCCGTGAAAATCGCAAAAAAATGCTCCAGGAGCATCAAACCGACTCATCTTCTGCTCCTCTGATGCTTCAATCTTCTGCCGAAATGCCTCAGAATGCCAATGAATGGGGCGGCTGGGGAGGCTGGGGTGGATCTACAACTACGCAGACGACAAACTGGCCGACGCGCCCGGCACTAAATTCTGTGGTTAAGGAAGGCGATGTCCGTGGCCTTGTCGTTCTCGTCCAGTTTAGCGATGTCAAATTCAAGCGCGATAACGCCCAGGAAGAATATCTGGATTATCTCAATAAAGAGGGCTATTCCGGTTATTACATGAGTGGTAGCGTTAGGGACTTTTTTATAGACAATTCCTCTGGCAAATATAGGCCGTCTTTTGATGTGGCCGGTCCTATTACACTGAAGGGAACTCGCGATTCCTACGGTGCTCTGGTGGATTCCCGGAATATGGCTGCAGGAGCGGTCAAGGCGATTAGCGAAGCCATGGATTCGCTTGTGGCAAGTAATGTGGATTTTACCCCTTATGATTCGGATGGGGATCGTGTTGTAGACTTTGTCTATATGATCTATGCGGGAGTCGGCTCTGCCGATACGGATGTGCAATCCGCTATTTGGCCTCATTCGTACAACGTCTCGAAACGACTGACGCGAAATATGTCCATGTACCGCTACGCCTGTTCTCCAGAAATTGATGGACAGTCGTATATGGTCAATAAAAATACGACGGCATTGAATGGCATTGGCACTTTCTGCCATGAGTTTAGCCATGTTCTTGGACTCCAGGACCATTATGACGTGAACGTCAATGAAACCCATGTAAGGGCGCGTTATACGCCTGGTCAGTGGGATTTGATGGATGCTGGCTCTTACAACTGCCCTTCGAACAAATCTTATACGACGTCTTGCTCTCCTGCAAACATGTCCTCGTTCGAACGCTTTAGCTTAGGGTGGCTTGAACCGAGGCGCTTGGAAATCTCGGATACGACATTTGTTCTAAAATCCATCTTGGAAAATGACGGGCTTGTGCTGACGTCCAAAAAAGACAATGAATACTATTTCCTTGATTTCCGTTTGATGGAGCGCTTTGATAAGGGTTTGCCGAATAAGGGTATGCTCGTTTGGCATATAAATTATGACCGGTATTCCTGGGCGTATAATGAAGTCAATACGTCGGATCCGATGCGTGTGGATTTGATTGAAGCCGATGGCAGGGCCGATGCGTACTCGGTTGCAAACGATGCTTTCCCGACCAACCGTGTCAAAAGCTTTAACGGCTTTGTGACTTGGAGCGGCGATAGTCTTGGCCTTGAAATTTATGACATCAAGATTGTGGGTGATCATGTGGAATTCAAAACTCAAGGCAGTCGCGTATCCCCGGTGAAAGAAAGCTCCTCTAGCTCGGCAAAGGTTTCGTCGTCAAGTATGGCGATTTCTTCGTCAAGCCAAGTCGAATCTTCTTCAAGTGATGCCGGTTCCTCGTCAAGCATGCAATCTGCTTTGGTGGGGTCTAGCAGCTCTGTAAATCAGTCCAGCTCTTCGATAGCGGTGAGTTCTTCTGGAGACGTTGAAATTTTGGAAACGAGCTCGTCTTCTGAAAATACCATGATTATAGCGAAGACGCTTGCCGCCCAAGCAGTTCGTTTCTCTGTGGCCAATCGGGTATTGATGGTGACTGCCGATGTTCCTGGGCGTAAGACGGTCAATCTCTTTGATGCAAATGGATCGCTCCTGATGACGAGTTCCTTTAACGGGGCTTACTGCGAAATTCATTTGGAAGCCCTACGGGGCAAGTCGTTTGTCGTTGCGACGCTTGAATCTGAAGGGCGATTGATAAAATCGTATAAAGTACGAATGCATTGATAATAGGGGCGAAAGCCCCTTTTTTGCAACATGTCCTCCTCGTCTTGGCAAAATGTCAACCTCGCTATTGCAATATGTCATCCTCGCTATAGTAAAATGTCGTTCCCGCCTCCGAGCGGGAATCTCCTTTTATAGAAAATATCTAAATTGTTCAACATGAGAAGACTTTTCGCTAAAATTGCTATGAGCTGTGCTCTCGTGCCTGCTTTGTTGGCAGGAACGTCCAAAGCGGCAGTGAACCTGCCTGTGCACAAGGAAGTCCTAGACAACGGACTCACTGTGCTCTTGTACCCGAACAAACAGGCTCCAACGGTGAGCTTCCGCCTGTTTTACGTGACGGGTTCCGTCCACGAAGTTCCCGGCAAGTCGGGACTTGCGCATATTTTGGAACATGAACTTTTCAAGGGCACAAAGAAGGTCGGCATTTCGGATAGTATTGCCGATGCCCAGTTTATTGCGACACAGGATTCCTTGCAATCTTTGATCCGCTCGGCAAGACTTGCTGACGACACCACTCGCGTGAAAACGCTTACCGCCGAACACGATTCCGTGCTGAACGAACATCGCAAGATTTTCGTCAAGGATGAACTTTGGGGCGCCTATCAAGCCGCAGGTGGAACAGGCCTCAACGCCTTTACGAGCGACCTCTTGACTGCTTATACGGTGACGCTTCCTAAGAACAAAATTGAACTTTTCATGTGGCTCGAATCGGACCGCATGCAGAATGCCGTTTTGCGCGAGTTCTATTCGGAACGCTCCGTTGTTCGTGAAGAACGCCGCATGCGCTATGACGACCGCCCGACAGGACGTTTTTACGAAACGCTCAATTCCATGATTTACGAAGCGTTCCCGTACCGCGTGCCGACCATCGGCTGGCCCAGTGACATTGAAAACTTGACCCGTGAACAAGCCGAGGAACACTATCGCAAGTATTACAAGCCGCGCAATGCCATTCTTGTCATGGCTGGCGACCTGGATACGCTTGAAACGATGAAGCTTGTCAAGAAGTATTTTGCGCCGATCCCCGAAGGCGAAGCCTTCCCGCCACTTACCGTGCGTGATCCGGAACAGGCAGGCGAAAAGCGTTTGACCGTCAAGCGCAAGGATGCTCCGAACCTTTACACGCTCGTGTTCAAGACTCCTGCCGTTGGCGATAGCACGCTTTATGCTCTTGATATTGCCGAAGGCGTTTTGAACGGACGTTCTGGCAGACTCTACAAGCGCCTCGTCGAAGAAGAAAAACTCGCCGTTGGCGTAAGCGCAAGCAACAGCCCGAACAAGTACATCTCCGAATTTTCCGTCCGCGTGACTCTTCGCCCCGACGCTAACCGCGAAAAAGTTGAAAAAATCGTCTGGGAAGAACTTGAAAAACTGAAGTCGCAGCAAGTCAGCGAACGCGAATTCCAGAAGGTCAAGAACCATGCCTATGCAGGCCTTGTTCGCAGCTTGACCGACATGGAAAATGTGGCGACCATGCTTGGCTGGTACGAAGTCTATGGAGACTACCGCATATTCCTCAACTGGGCCGATAATTTGGACAAGGTAAATGTTGCCGACGTGCAAAATGTCGCAAAGAAAACATTTGTCCGAGAAAAATCTACGGCCGGCTTCCTCGTGAAAGAATAAAGAGAGAAGCAAAGGAAAAACTTTATAAAACGAGCGACGCTGAAGAGAAAAACGGCGTGCGCCGATTTACCTTTCTTTCATGCTTTCTTGGATTTTCATGATGACCTCTGCAGGAGTTACAAAGTCTAGGATGCTGAATGCGGTCATTTCGTTGCCCATGTCTTTGAACGAAGCCCCGAAGTGATACACCTTGTCGTCAACGAGCAAGAATCTGTCGTGAATCATACGCATTGTCTTTAAATCTAGGCTTGGATATTGCTTTTTGTGTAAAGCTACGGCGGACTTGAATTCGGGAGTGATGTGTGCGGAATAAATAATCGCTTGCACTCCCTTTGTACGCGCAGCTGCAAATTTTAGCACCTCTATTGTGGCAAAAGGATCGATGAAGACCACGGTTCGCTTGGCCAACTTCACGAGGTCCGTAATCAATACAAGCCCGTCAAATCGAGTCCCTGTGGCGAGAATGCCACCGGTTGGCGCTTGCGTCGCATTTACAAAGAAGTCTATTCGTTGCTCGACCGCGGAAAGCCGCGAATTCTGTTCGGTGATGGACTTTTTAACATCTGTGATTGCTGCCCCTTGATTCTCAATGAGCCGCTGTTGCTCATGAAACTGGTTGGCTATTTGCATCTCCGTTGCGATCATCCGTTGGTTCACAGCGAAGCCCTTGAGCATGTAGTCTTTAATGACTTGATTCGCCCAACGACGGAATTTTATGCCGTTTGCAGATTTTACACGGTAACCGATTGAAAGAACCATGTCGAGATTGTAGTGCTCTACCATTCTAGATACAGAACGAGTTCCTTCCTTTTGAACTGTCGCAAAATTTGCGACAGTTGCCAAATCCTTCAATTCTTCATTTAAGGCGTTCGTGATATGTTTGCCAATTGTCTTGACATCGCGCTTAAATAATATCGCCAATTGTTGGCGATTCAGCCACACAGTCTCGTTTTCGACACGCACTTCTAGCCGTACTTCTCCCTCCGGCTGATACATTACAATTTCGCCGATAGACTTCGCGGCTATTTGGGAATCTGTGACCGTAACTTCGTTCTTCATTAATCACTCCTTTTGCTGCGGACAAGCGTAAAACCGTAGCATTTGAAATACAGATGTTCTACTTTTTTTTAGCAAAATACACAAATGTGTAGTAAAATGCAAGGGAAAATAAATTTTTTTCAAATAAATTTCAAAATGTCAGCTTCTGACAGTCTAGTATGTTATATTGTAAAGTATGGAAATAATTGCTCATATACGCCCTAAAAATGACGATTCTGCCGAAACAAAGTCAATAACGCAGCCACTAAGTGGCCCTGACGGACATTTGGAAGGGGTTGCTGCTTTGGCTGAATCTTTTGCAAACGCCTTTGACGCAGGTGAAATAGCAAAATGTGCCGGACTTTTGCATGATTTGGGCAAGTTTAAGAAAGATTTTCAGGATTACATCAAGAAATCTTCAGGCTATGATACTGAAGAATCAGATGATTTTGACGGAGGAAGGGTCGATCACTCTGCTGCCGGAGCAATTTGGGCCGATAAGAAATATGATTTTCCCGAAAAAACAAAAAAGGGGAATCCTCTTGGACGTTTAATGGCTTATATGATTGCCGGTCACCACGGCGGTCTTCCCGATTATTTCAACAAGAATTCTTTGCACAATAGACTTGCGAAAGAAGAAAATTTGACACTAAGTCTTGAAAATGGCGGTAAAGAATTTCTGAACAACATTAAACTTCCGACACTAAAGACTGTTCCTGTCAAGAATTTTAGAGATCTTCATTTATGGGTTCGAATGCTTTTTTCGTGTTTGGTTGATGCTGATTTCCTTGATACAGAACGATTCATGTCGCCCGAGAACTTCTTTTTGCGTGAGAACAACATCTCGTTAATGGATCTTCAATCACGATTTGACTCGTTTATGTTCAAAATGAGCCAAAATGCACCATCTACAGATATCAATAAAATTAGAGCCGAAATTTTGTCTGATTGTCGTCAAGGTGCGATGAAGGAGCCGGGATTATTTTCTCTTACGGTTCCTACGGGAGGTGGTAAGACGCTCGCTTCTATGGGGTTTGCCTTGGACCACGCTTTAAAATACGGTAAATCTCGAATTATTGTTGCAATTCCTTACACTAGTATTATTGAACAAACAGCCGATGTGTATAAGAATGTGTTTAAAAACGGAGACGAAGATTTATCAAATGTCGTTCTAGAGCATCATTCAAATTTGGATCCAGACAAGGAAACGACTAAATCAAAACTTGCATCGGAAAACTGGGATGCGCCGGTAGTGGTGACCACCAATGTGCAATTGTTGGAATCTCTCTTTGCCGCGAAAACAAGCAGATGCCGAAAAATCCACAATATTGCAAATTCCGTAATTATATTGGACGAAGCCCAAATGCTGCCTCCAGAATATTTGAAACCAATTTTGGGTACATTGGAGTCGCTTACTACTGATTTTGGTTGTTCAGTTGTTCTTTGTACGGCGACGCAACCAACATTGCAAGGGCACATTGGTTCGGCTCCTGCACCTCATGGCGAGGGCGGATTTGAGGGATTGCCTTGCGATAAAGTGCACGAACTTATAAAGAACCCACAAGAATTATTTGAAAAGATGAATCGTACAAATGTAAAGTATGTTCCTGAAAAAATGGATTCTTGGGAAAGCTTTGCCGAACAATTGATTCAATACGATCAAGTGCTTTGTATTGTCAATACAAGAAAAGATTGCAAAGCCCTTTATGAAGCCATGCCTTCGGATACGATTCACCTTTCAGCATCAATGTGTGGTCAACACAGAAGCAATTTGATCGCTGAAATAAAGCGAAAGTTAAAAAACGGAGAACCCATCAGGGTTGTAAGCACACAGTTAGTAGAAGCAGGTGTTGATATTGATTTTCCTGTAGTATATCGAGCTATGGCAGGCTTAGATTCTGTGGCTCAGGCCGCAGGGCGATGCAATAGAGAAGGCAAATTGAATCAGGGTAATGTTTTTGTTTTTAATCCTCCCAAGGAACCTCCTGTTGGTTTGCTCAGATTTGGAGCACAAGCAACTCAACGCATAATAGACGAAGATAAATTTGAAGATATTCCGTTGAGTCCCGATATTTTTTTGACCTATTTTAAAATCTATTACGACAAGGTTCATTCATTTGATAAGAAAAACATTCTAAAAGATCTTGAATTATATGGAAAAAAATATAAAGCAAAATTTAGGACTGCAGCAGAAAATTTTCAGTTAATTGACGATAAAGCTCAGAAATCCGTTATTGTATGGTATTCTGATGACAAGATAAATAGTCAGGAATTGATTGCTCAATTGGAGGCTGTTGGCC
>Ga0265298_10004003_pt1 | contig 19048 bp, 9 predicted proteins | sample AusTroGonzalo_MG_3_FD_193486 | JGI IMG/M metagenome (GOLD analysis project Ga0265298, IMG submission 193486) | Bovine rumen microbial communities from tropical cattle in Woodstock, Queensland, Australia - Gonzalo_01 | ecosystem: Host-associated > Mammals > Digestive system > Stomach > Rumen ... | reverse complement strand
AACAACGGCATTGTGGCTTCATCGCCCATTGCCCAACGGAATTCCTCATAGTCCATCGGGTACATCTGGATACGCTCCTCCTCGCTCGGGATGACAATATGCTGTACGTTTTGGCGTATTGAAATCAAAGAACCTGTTTCCATATAGTCATATCTGCCATCTTGCACGAGATATTTTATCGCCTGCCTCGCAAGTGGCTGCAACTGCACTTCATCAAAGATGATGAGGGACTTGCGTCTTTCCAAAGCCACATGATAAATCAGTTGAAGCCTAACAAACAGATAGTCAAGTTCGGCGATGCTGCTTTCAATCAAGCGATTCACCTCGGGCACGACATTGGCAAAGTCGATGAGAATATACGACTTGTACTCGTTTTCCGCAAATTGCCTGACCAACGTTGACTTGCCAACACGTCTGGCTCCCTCAACCAACAACGCCGTTTTCCCTGCCGATTCCCTTTTCCAATCCAGCATCTTTTGGTAAGCTTTTCTCTTGAAAATCTTCTCTGACATAGAACTCAATTTTAAAACGCTGCAAAAATACTGATTTTATTTCAATTACAAAATAAAATACCTCTGACCGCAAAATGTTTTTACCCAAAAATACCTCTGACCGCAAAATGTTTTGACCACAAAATACCTCTGACCGCAAAATTCATTTCCTTCCAAACCCCTTCATATACCAATAAGCGTTGGAGTGTGCCAATAAGCATAAAAACAGGTAGAGACGGTGCATACACCGTCTCTACAAACAACACGCACTTGTCAATCATTAATTCGAATTCGCGGGGCAAACGAGACGAACAGAGAATCCGTCACTTCGGCCATTGCCATCCAAAACCAAGCTATTGGCACCAAAAACCATGCTATACACAGCACCATATCTACAATGAGAAGCCGACCAATATAGGCCAACATCACTCACATAAAATGTACTAGTTCCACGTCGATAGCCTGCTGCTGGCAGAAAAATAGCTCCCGCATTTTCAAGGATACCCCACTGCGAAATAGTTATCACATTAAAACCGTACTCTCCATTAGGAGCATTTGTGTTACTCAAACTATAGGTACTTGCATTCCAATCATCGGGCAACAAAACCAAGCCATTCACGCCATTTACTTGAGCTTTGGCATAGCGAATACCTGATGTCGTGTTTCGGATATTCAACACATAGTCCCATTCAGGTTGTGTCAGAGCACGCCATGTATTGATACTATTTCCTCCATTGCTGATGGCATTGTACCCCCAATCCGCCTGTCCTGTTTGGTCATAAAGATTACTATTATAAACACCATAGGCATAATAATCACTAACAGATTGACTCACACTCCAAGGCTGGTAACAAACCGCCCCATGAGCATAGCCGCTAGTTCCCCAACCAAACAAGTCTATCCATCCAGAATAGTTCTCCGAGATGTAACTATTGTCACTACCATCGACATTTCCCCCAACCAATCCATATTGATCGGGTATTTGTGTACCAACATAATTCCATTGATTCACAGCAAATCGCCAAGTATCTGTAGATGCCTGATACTGCAAGTTTCCTTGCGAAAAATATACTTTCTCACCAAAACTATTGACCGTGAATAAGCCATTAATCGCACCTTCAGGAACAGTATTTGGAATTGGATTCGGCGTCGCGCCAAAAACGAAAGAGACAATTTCCGGATTCATCGATTTGTACATCAAGCCTTTGCCAGGAATCAACTGCTCCAGATTTCCGAACCATAACCCGTTCGTATACATTGAAAATGAGGTCTGCGACTTGATTACATCACCCTCAGTAGGCGGGATAGATTGCAACGCCGTAGTGACATCCATTGTGTCGGCACATGGATAACTCACCCATGTCCAACCTGGATTGAGTGTAATCGTGACTTCCTGCGCCAAAGTGTGATGATGGCTTGCCATCGCCATCGCCAACACGAACATCAAAAGCATAAATAGTTTCTTCATATCTATTTGATTTAAAGTTAGTTTCCTTTTGTCTTTTCTCTCGGCGGACTCCCCACACCGAAGGTTCAATAAGTTGGTTCCGAAAACACAAAAGAAAAAGCGCGGGAGTCATAACTTTTGCTTATCCCACTCTTGTAGGCTCTCGCATTGCCCGTCTTTCGAGGATAAGCAATGCTGAAGCCCACGCTATTGAATATACAACATATAATGGTATATCAAAGCAATGAACGCCAAGCCTGCTTTACCGTGCGAAAGACTAGGAATTTGCGAGATTCACAAGAGTCGCAGATAAAACGTCAGTTCAACGTCTTTCCATTATGTTTGCCACTTCCATCGGAAATGACCCTGCAAAAATAAGAAGTTTTCAATTAAGCGGGCCTCTCTCGCAAGAAATTTTCCCACAAGACCAAAAAATTTGAGTCCCGAGTTATATTTTCCCTAAATTTGCCCCGAAATTAACATCGTTGAACCAAACGATTTCAAAACCATTACGACAATGGCACTGAACAACCTTTTCACGAGGGAAAAACGCGAAAAGCACTTCTTCCCCACCTACGTCAAGCAAGCGGAGACGGCGCAAGTCGCCTCCAAGTACCTGAAAGAGTTGGTCAAATCCGACGACCCGGAGGAACGCCGACTGCTCACCCGCATGATCAAGAAACAAGAAACCACCGGCGACGAGCTGCTGCGCGAGTTCTACATTGAGCTGAACGGGGCTTTCATCACGCCCTTCGACCGCGAGGACATGAACGCCCTCGCCATGGACTTGGACAAGTTCCTGGACTTCATCAACCACTCGGCCAAGACCATCCTGATGTACAACCCCAAGAAAATCGACAAGCAAATCAAGGAAATCATCGACAATATTCATGAAGATGCCACCATCATGATCGAGGTTTTCAGTCTCTTGGACGACCTTGGAAAGAACCATCAGCAAATCAGCGACTTGTGCCAGCGCGTCACGCAAATCGAGCATGTGGTCGACGACATCTATGGCGACTACATCTCCTACCTCTTCAGCAACGAGAGTGATGAGATAGAACTTCTGAAATACAAGGAGATAGCCCAAGTGGTGGAAGACACCACCGACCGCGCCAAGGAAGTGACCAGCACCGTAAAAAGTCTTATCATAAAGCAATCGTGATGAACCTCCTGACCATAGCCATCATTCTTTCCATCGTACTTGCCTTCGTCTTCACCTTCCTGAACGGCATGAACGACGCGGCCAACTCCATCTCCACCATCATCGCCACCAAAGTGATGACCCCGATTCAGGCCATCATTTGGGCTTCGTTCTGGGAGTTTACGGCCTTCATTATCATACGGTTGGTGCTCAACCAGCAGTTTGCCGTGGGTAACACCATGGCCAACTTCGCCGACCAGAATGTCATCACGCCCTACCTTATCTTATCGGCGTTGGTGGGCGCGGCGATATGGGTGGCCATCTGCACCCGAAACGGAATGCCGATTTCAACCTCCCATGCCCTCATCGGCGGCATCATCGGGGCGGCATGGTTTGTCAACGGCAGTGAAGTGCTGCACATGAAGCCCATTCTCATTACCTTGATTTTCATTGTTTTATCGCCGTTAATCGGTTTATTCCTCGGCTTTTTCCTGGAATGCATCTTGCTGAGAATCTTCAAGAATAGTCCGCGAAAAGGAGTCGATAAGTTTTTCAAGGTGCTGCAACATTTCTCGACGGCGGCTTTCTGCATTGGTCACGGCTCGAACGACGCGCCCAAGACGATGGGTATCATCGCCGTGCTGATGGCCAGCGTGTTCACCACCCACGGCGTCAGTCCAGCGATGAAGGAATTCATCAGCAATTTCTACGATAGTAGCCTTCCGTTCCATATCCCTGACACACTGGCCATTATGTGTTATCTCATCATGTCGCTGGGCATCTTGATTGGCGGCAAGAACGTCATCAAGACGATGGGCGGCGGCTTGGCGAAAATCACGCCCATCAGAGGGTTCTCCGCCGAGTTTGCTGGTGCTACCACCTTGATTGCCACCTCGTTCATGGGTATCCCTGTCAGCACGACGCACACCATCACGGGCGGCGTCATCGGCGTAGGCCTTACCGACGGCATGAAGTCCGTGAAATGGGTCACGGCGCGGCGCATCGTCCTTTCATGGGTGCTCACCATCCCCGTGCCCTTGGTCATTGCGGGCGTACTTAACCTGTTGTTCAACCTCTTACTTCCCTGAATGCCATGAGTCTCAACAGTTTCTTCCAGTTTTTCGTCCCCAAGGAGAGGAAGTTCTACCCGCTCTACATGAAGCAGGCGGAGTGCATCGAGAAGGCCTCCAAACTGCTGCGGCAGATGATCAACGAGACCGACCTCCATCAACTCGAAGTCCTGAAAAAGGAAATCAAAGCCTGCGAAACGGAAGGCGACGATGTGTTGCGCGACTTCTACAGCCAACTTTTCGCCACTGTACTGACCCCCTTCGAGCGTGAGGACGTACATGAACTCGCCGAAATGATGGATACTTTCCTCGACCACATCGACGACTCGGCCAACATCATCCTCACCCGCCGCTTCGTTGACGTGGACGAAGACCTTTCGGTCATGACGGACAACATCATGTTTGCTGCCGAAAGCCTGAGCAACATCATCCGCGACCTCGAATTCATGAACAACAGCGCCAAAAGCAAGGAAATCAGCCGCTTGTGCCACGAAATCAAGACGCTGGAACACGACAACGATGAACTTTATGGCAGCTACATCAGCAAACTGTTCCAGCAAAACTACAGCCTCACCGAAATCATCAAGCGTAAAGACTTGGTGCAAGTGCTTGAAAACACCACAAACTCAGTGAAATACATATCGGATAAAGTCAGAAGTATCATTAGTAAATTGTAAATGGCAGTTAGCCGTTAGCTATTAGCTATTAGCACGGCTGACAGCCAAGTATAGTGAGAATTATTCTATGAGAGATTTTCATAATTATAAGGTATGGGAAAAAGGGCATCAATTTGCGCTCTGCATATATAGGAAGACCAAGTCATTTCCAAAGGATGAACTATTTGGAATTACTTCCCAAATCAGACGAGCCGCAACTTCCATTCCGTTCAATATTGCGGAAGGCTGTGGTAGAAGAAGCGATACGGAGTTTGCCCATTTCCTAAACATTGCAGCGGGTTCTGCATCTGAAGTCGAAGAAGAACTACTGCTTTCCTACGATCTCGAATATATGGACAAAGTCTTTTATCAACAACTTAACAAAGAAGTTAATGACATAAAAGCCATGTTAAACAAACTAATAGAAACATTACACTAACAAACCAGCCATTAGCTATTTAGCTTTTAGCCATGTTGAAGCTAGCTAAAAGCTAATGGCTAACAGCTAATAGCCCAAAAACAAACAACGCCATGAGACAAATCATCAACAGCCTGTTAGACAACGACCTATACACTTTTAGCGTGTGCTATGCCTACTTGCAGAAGTTTCCACGCGCCATGGGGCAATACACCTTCGTCGACCGCAACAATACGGTCTATCCCAAAGGCTTTGCCGAAAAGCTGCGCGAGCAATTCGACAGCTACGCCAACCTCCGCATCACCGACGACGAGGCACGTTTCATGAAGCGGAAATGCTACTATTTCCCGCTATGGTTCTTCACCTTCCTGAAAGGCTTCCACATGAGGCCCTCCGAGGTCGAAGTGAGCCAGGACGAAGAAGGCCATCTGCACATCACTGTGACTGGACTGCTGTGGCGCACCGTCTTTTGGGAGATGCCCATCCTCGCCACCGTTTCGGAGCTTTCCCATGAACTGAAAGGCGAATTCGAGCATTATGATGCCGAGAAGGAATACAAGAAATCCTACGACAAGGCCATCCGTCTCATCGGCAATGGCGTGAAGTTCAGCGACTTCGGCACACGTCGTCGCTTCTCCTTCGAACACCAGGATAGGGTCATCCAGTCGTTCATTGAGGCGCAGAAACAGTTCACCAAGACCTGTTTCGTGGGCACATCCAACGTGCTGTTGGCCATGAAATACGACCTCACCCCTATCGGCACCATGAGCCACCAATTCATCGAGACCTGTTCACTCTACGGCTATAACGAAGCCAACTATCTCGCCATGGATTACTGGCAAGAGGTGTATGCCGGCAGTTTGGGTATTTTCCTTTACGACACCTACACCCGTAAGGCTTTCTTCCAGAATTTCACGCAGTTACACGCCAAGTTGTTCGACGGTCTGCGCGTCGACAGTGGCGACAATTATGAGGCTTTGGAGGAAATTATTGAGAAATACAAGGAACTCGGCATCGACCCAGCACAAAAGTCCATTATCTTCAGCAACGGCCTGAATGTGGACGAAGCCATCGCCATCCACGAGGCTGTGAACGGACGGATGCAAGACTCCTTCGGCATCGGCACCCACCTCACCTGCGACATCGATAACGTGAAAGCCATGAACATCGTGGTGAAACTCACGGCGGCCAAAATCACTGAAAAGCGCAGTTGGAAGAAGGTGGTCAAACTCAGCGACGATCACGGCAAATACACCGGCGACCCCGAAGAGATTGAGATTTGCAAGAAGACGCTGGAAATCAGTTAGAAGTTGATAGTTAGGAGTTTGGAGTTAGGAGTTTGTACGAGACACTGTCGTCAAATCAACCCATTGCGTCATAAACGAAGCGAAGCAATCCAAAGATTGCTTCGCTTCGTTTTCAATAACTGAGACAGGTGTTATCTCACCACTAATTTGCGGTAACACGTCCCCTTGCCTTCCACAGTGATGCGCAAGGTATAGACACCAGCAACATTCGGCGCAGCAAAGGTTTGTGCTGCCGTTGCGCGCAACGTCTCTACTACACCCAATGCATTGATGATTTCAATCTGCACCTTGCCTATTTCGTCCGCCGTCAGGCCAAGGGTGAATTGTGCGCCACGTGCCACGGGGTTCGGGAAGACGTGTAAGCTGTTGGCCCAATCGTCAACACCCATCGTGCTGCGGAAACGGATGACGTAAGGCGTTTCGAGGCTGCCCACAACAGCGTTGGTCTCGTATTGTAGAGACGGTGTGCACACCGTCTCTACCGCACCATTTTCAGTGTTGTAGAGACCAAATGTCAGTTCAGCAGTTTCATCGCCAGCGATGGTCAGGAAGGCCATGTAACGGTTCAGAGGAGCCACGTACATCAACCTCACACTGCCACGGCACTCGCCGTTGGCGAAGGCAGCCAATTCGTAGTTGTCGCCGTTCAATTCCACATCGTCAAGTTCGACAACCGCCGTGACGGTCATGTTGTTCGGGTAGGCGTTGTAGTCTGCAGTCCAATGACTTTCAGCGGCAATATAGCTTGGCTCATCATCGCCCCTGCTATCAGGATAGGTGAAGGTGAACGAGCTGCTGTTGTTCGACTTGTACATCAGGCCCATGCCTGGGTCGATGCCGTAGTCGGCCAAAGTGCCGTACCAAATGTTGTATGCTGCCATGTAAGAGGCGAAACCATGCGACTGCGACTTCACCTGGTCGTTGTCCGACGGCGTGATGTCTGAGAAAGCGGTGGCAAAACTCATGTGCGATGTGCACGGGTAGCCAATCCAGTTCCAACCCGTGGCAAGGGTGATGGGATGCTCAGCGGGATTGGCCTGAAGGCCTTCAACTCCCACCTCGCAGTCCGCCGTGGTCTGAATCATGTAGAAGGTCTCGTTGTTGACGCTAAAATTGGTGCTTCCGTACCAGATGTCATAGCCAGGCATGTACTGCACATAGCCAGCCTGCGACTTGATGGTTATGCCGTTCGTCCCGAGACTGTTCTCCAACTGGCCAAGCAGGTCGGCATCTTCAGCCTCGATGTAACTGCTCCACCAGTTCCAGCCCGTGGCGAACGGGATCGTTTGGGTAATGGTAGTCAGTACGAAATTGGCCACAAACGCGGCATCCTCCGTCACGGTGAAACTGTAGGTTTCGTTGGTGGAGACCTCAACTCCGCCCCTCGTCCAATTGACAAAAGCATAGTATTCGTTGGCTGTAGCGGTCAACGTGCAGGTCGAGAAATGGTTGTACGTTCCCGCGCCGGTAATCGCGCCTCCCACCTCGGGATTGGCCTCAGCCGTAATGGTGTAGCTGTTCAACTCGAAGTTGGCGACATACTCAGCGGGGCTTGTCACCTCAAAGCTGTATTCAGTTTCGGTCGAGACTATAGTCCCGTAAAGTGTCCAGTTTAGGAAGTGGTAGCCCGTGCCGGCCGTCGCGGTCAATGTGCAGGTCGAGAAGTGGTCGTAAGTACCTGCGCCAGTCACAGTGCCACCTTCGGTCGGGTTGGCCGTTACAGTGATGTCGTAGCTGTTTATCTCGAAATTGGCCACATAACTCGCGGCTTCTGTCACCTCAAAACTGTAGGTGGCTCCTGTCGAAACCACAATTCCATCTTGAGTCCAATTTACAAAGTGGTAGCCTGTATTAACTGTCGCGACCAAAGTACAGGTCGAGAAGTGGCCGTAGGTTCCCGCACCGGTCACCGTGCCGCCCTCGGTCGGATTGGCGGTTGCAGTAATATCGTAGCTATACAACTCAAAATTGGCCACATAGCTTGCTGAACCCGTCACCTCGAAACTGTAAGTGGCTTCGGTCGAAACCACGGTTCCGTTCGATGTCCAATTCAAGAAATGGTAGCCCTCATTGGCCGTGGCCGTCAACGTGCAGGTATCGAAATGGTAGTATGTGCCTGCGCCAGTCACCGTACCGCCCGCCGTTGGATTGACCATTGTGAAGATGCTATAGCTGTTCAGCTCAAAGTTGGCCACATATTCGGCGGCCTCAGTCACGGTGAAGCTGTAGGTGGCATTGGCCGAAACCTGCTGTCCGTTTTTCGTCCAGTTCGCGAAATGATAGCCTGTGTTAGGTGTCGCGGTCAAGGTGCAAGTCGAGAAGTGGTTGTAGGTTCCCATGCCTGCCACGGTGCCGCTTTCGGTTGGGTTGACCGAGGCGGTGATTTCGTAGCTGTTCAACTCAAAATTGGCCACATAATAGGCTGACCCAGTCACCTCGAAGCTGTAGACGGGTTCGGTCGAGACAATCGTGCCGCCCAACGTCCAGTTCAGGAAGTGGTAGCCCGTGTTGGCAGTCGCGGTCAAGGTGCAGGTCGAGAAATGATAGTGTTGGCCTGCGCCCGTCACGGTGCCGCCCGTCGTCGGGTTGACCATAGCGAAGATGTTGTAACTATTCAGATCGAAATGGGCCACATACTCGGCAGCCTCAGTCACGGTGAAGCTGTAAGTGGCTTGAGTCGAGACGATGTTGCCGTTCCACGTCCATTTCGAGAAGTGATAGCCCGTATTGGCCGTGGCCGTCAGGGTGGCCGTGTTGCCATAGACGTAGGTACCCGCGCCCGTCACGGTGCCGCTTTCGGTCGGGTCGACCGAAGTGGTGATGTCAAAGGTCTCTCTGAAATTCAACGCATAGGGATTCGCCAAGTTGCCGTAACCGCTTTCGGTGAGCAGGATGGCCTCGGGAGCCACCAAGTCAAGTTCGGCGTTTTGCCTATGGTCGAACAGCTTGAAAGTCAACGAATCGCCGACATTGCCGTAGACAACCAACTGAATCACATATTGTTCCGTCGGTTGGAAGAAGGAAAGCCTTCCCGCGCCACGGCATTCCTCGCCGCAAAATGCACCCACTTCAAGTGCCGAGGTCTGCTGCTCCACGAAGTTGATTTGCACGATGCCGGTCAGCGTCATATTATCCTCATAGGGTGCCGTGTTGGGTGTCCAGTGGTTGCCCTCGTCGGGAATGAAATTCGCCACAAGACTCCTGTCCTCGGTCACCTCGAAGGCGTATGTGCTTGTCGTAGAGACCACTGCCCCGTTTTCCGTCCAATTGTCGAAAACGTAGTTTTCGTTGGGTGTTGCCTCCAAAGTGCAGGTCGTGCCATTCAGATAAGAGCCTGTGCCCGTGACAGTTCCGCTCTCCTCAGGGTTGACAGTGGCCGTGATGGTATGTGTCTCCGTCGCCGCTGCGGTGAAATTGAGTATGTAGGGGTCTGCCAACGAGCCGTAGCCATAGGAACTGAACGTGACGGTATGGGTGGGATACAGGTCAAGCTCGGTGTTCTGTCCGTGGTCATAGAGGCGGAAAGTCAGTTGCTCGCCTGTCTCACCATAGATAAGAAGCTGAACCACATAGCGATAGGTTGGCTCGAACAGGGTCGGTGTCGCCGAGCCTCGGCATTCCTCGCCGAAGAACACGCCCACTTCGAGCAACGGGTTTTGCTGCTCCACGCCGTTGATTTGAATCACACCGGTAAGGGTCATGTTGTCCTCAAATGACGTTATGGTAGGTGTCCAATGGTGGGTGGTAATGTTCACGTCAAAATGGGCCTCGTAGTCGCCAGGCTCAATCACGACGACTTCGAAGGTCGGGCTTTCGGAAACAATCCAACCGTCTTTGGCCCAGTAAGCAAACACATAGTTTTCATTGGCCGTGGCGGTCAGTGTGGCCGTGGCACCGTGATTGTAAGTGCCGCCACCTGTGACGGTACCGCCCACCTCTGGGTCAGCCCAAACCGTAACGGTATGTAGCCCTGGAGGCGCCGTGTAGAAATTGAACACGTATGGATTCATCAACGAGCCGTAACCTTCGCTCACGAAAGTGACCGTATCATACGTGATCAGGTCAAGTTCCTCATCCAATTCTTGGTCATAGAGTCTGAAGGTGAATTGGTCGCCGACATTTCCGTAGACAACTATCTGAACCACATAGCGATATGACGGATAAAAGAAAGTAAGCTGGGCCGAGCCACGGCATTCCTCGCCGCAAAATGCACCCACCTCAAGGGCCGTCGTCTGCTGCTCAATGCCGTCGATGCGAACGATACCCGTCAGCGTCATGTTGTCCTCATAGGGCGTACTGTTGGGTGTCCAGTGGTTGGCCAGCAGCCAACCACCGGATGCCAAGACGGCCCAAAGGATAAGAATAATCCGTTTCATGGCCTTTATTGCTTGATGATTCGATTGTTCGTCACTCCATCATTGGCGATGACACGAAGCACGTACACGCCATCGGCATGATTTCTCAAGTCAATCTGCATGAAGTCATTGCAGTTCTCCTCGGATTGGATGAGCTGACCTAATCCGTCGTACACCTCAATCCTGTTGATGCCTTGTCCTTCAATGTAATAGGTTCCATTGGAAGGATTGGGATAGACTTTCACGGAAGCGGTCGTGCTGTCGCCGATGCCTGTAAGGTTACCAAATTGTACCACATAAGGCTGGGCCAAGCTGCCCATCACGCCATCGGAAACGAAAGAAAGCTCATTGTCGGAAAATACCGTTTCCATGCCGTTGGTGAGGCGGAAGCGCAAGGTCTCCTCCCCTTCGCCGAACACGGTCAGGAAGGCCACATAGCGGTCAATCGGGGCAACATACATCAACTTGACGCTGCCACGGCATTCGTCGCCTGCGAAAGCAGCCAGCTCGTAGTCGTCCGAACGGAGTTCCGTCCCGTCAAGTTCGACGATGGCCGTCACGGTCATGTTGTCGGCATAACGCTCACCTCTCGGACGGAACACGTTGCCTTCAGGCGTAATGTTGGCCAAGACCGCATCGCCACGTCCCATTTGGAAGGTCAAGGTCTTCGGCTCGGTGCCGTGCGACTGGTACATATAGCCTTGGCCTGGTTCGAGGCTGTTCAAAGAACCGTACCAGATGCTGGTGTCGCCTTCGGAATAGTAGGTCGCAAAACCTTCTTTACCCTTGATGATGTCGTTGTTCTCAGGCGCGAAGTCTGCCATAGCGTCCTCCAAATTCACAGCTTGTGCGCACGGGAATCCAATCCAGTTCCAGCCGTTTTCGATAGTGATGGGATGGTCGGCGGGATTCGCCACATAACCGTACATGTAGGCTTCGCAATCGTAATTGGTAAGTATCTTGTACATCTGCTCGTTGTGTATGGCCTCCAACGCGCCGTACCAGCCCGACCAACCATAAATGTCGAAGAACTCCACAAAGCCGTCGTTCCTCGACTTGATAAGCACACCGCTGTAGTAGAGATAGCTCTCCAACTGCTCAAGGCCATTATTGTCCGTCTGCTCAATGTAGGTGGAATACCAGTTCCAGCCTTCATTAAACCAGGTGTATTGTTCCATGTAATACATCTCGAAGTGGGCCGTCATGGTGCAGCTTTCGGTCACAATAAAGCTGTAGGTCGGGTTGTATGAAACCAATTCGTCGTCCTTCGTCCAATAGGCGAAATAGTATCCCACGTTGGCCGTGGCAGTCAGGGTGACATAGTCGCCATAATAATAACCCTCCGTAGCCGTGATGGTACCCGATTGCAGCGGGTCGACACCTATGGCGATGAGATAGACATTTCTGGCGAAATTGGCCGTCAGGCTCCTGTCTCGCGTGACCATGAAGCTATAGTCGGCATCGGTGGAAACCACCGTATCGTTTTCGGTCCAATTCACAAAATGATAGCCCACGCTCGGCTCGGCATTCACGATAGCGATTTCGCCATAGTCGAAGGCTCCGCCACCGTCAGCAACGCCGCCTTCCACGGGATTGACGACCAGATCGATGTTGAAGTTGTACGGTGCGAAGTTGGCCACGTAATCGGCTGCCTCGGTCACCTCAAAACTGAAGATTTCCTCGTTAGAAACTTCCTCACCATCCATCGTCCAATTGACAAAGTAGTAATGCTCGTTGGGCGTAGCCGTCAGCGTGGCTGTAGCGCCGTGATAGTAGGTGCCTGCGCCCTCCACGGTGCCGCCTTCTTCAGGCTCGATCGTTACAGTGACGAGATAGGAAACAGGTGCTTCCACGAAGTTGGCCACATAAGTGCCCCCTTCGGTGACGGTGAAACTATACGTTAGCTCGTTGGAAACCGCAACACCGTCTTTCGTCCAATTCATGAAGGGATAGCCTTCGTTGGGCGTGGCCGTCAAAGTGCAGGTGCTGCCGTGGTCGTAGAGACCGGCGCCTTCCACAATGCCGCCTTCGGTCGGGTAGGCCAAAACAACGATTTCGTAAGTGTTCACCTCATAGTTGGCAACGTAGGTGCCCGACTCGGTCACAGTGAAGGTGTAGGTAGGCTCGTTGGTGACAACCACGCCGTCCTTCGTCCAATTAATAAAGGTGTAGCCTTCGTTGGCCGAGGCGCTCAAAATGACCGTTGTGCCATGACTGTAAACGCCTGCACCGCTTATCACGCCGCCCGCGGTCGGGTTGGCCTCGGCGATGATGTCGTAGCTGTTCAGGTCGAAGTTGGCGACGTAATTGCCGGCCTCCGTCACGGTGAAGCTGTAAATGTCTTCCGTCGAAGCCACCATGCCGTTTTTCGTCCAGTTGACAAAATGATAGCCCTCGGTGGCCGTGGCGGTCAAAGTGGCCGTGGCGCCGTGCAGGTAGGTTCCCGCACCGCCTACCGTGCCGCCTTCTTGATTGTTGACTGCAACGGTGATGTCATACGAAACCGGTTCCGGTGAGAAGTGGGCCACATAGGTGCACGACTCGGTGACACCGAAGCTGTATTCAGGTTCCGTCGAGACCACCACGCCGTTTCTTGTCCAGTAGAGGAAAGGATAACCCAAATTGCCCGTGGCAACGAGGGTGCAGATTTGGCTGTAGTCGTACAGGCCTCCGCCCGTCGCACTTCCGGCTTCTTGCGGGTCGACCATCACGATGATTTCATTGTCGTTGCACATTTCCACCAAAGCGTCAGCCCACTCTTCCCAGTAGCCTTCGGAATAGTTCTCCATCGTGCCGCAAGGAATGGTGATGATTCTGCCCTCAGCATTGTCTGCAAAAACGTCCCAACCGATAGACGGTGCCTCGGGAGCCTGCATATTGATTTCCACCAATTGGTTGCAATACCTGAACGCCTCGATGCCAATAACGGTGACCACATCGGGAAGAATGACTTTCTCCAGCCCAGTGCAGTTGCTGAAGGAACGGTTACCCACAATCATCACATTGATGCCCATGATGACCTGATTAAAGCCTGTGCAATATTGGAAAGCATTGACTCCGATAGTGTTCATCGAGTTGGGTATCACCAATGTGCCAGTCAATTGGTCGCAATGGTAAAATGCGTAATCCCTGACAGTGATGACGGAGTTGGGAATGGTGAGGATGCCCGTAAAGTCAGCCAACCTGAACATATTGCACGGAATCATGATGACATTGTCGCCAATGTTGAGATGGCCACCGCATTCATAGAACGGAGGTGCCCCATAAATATCCCAGTAATAATAATATTCTTCGTCATAAACCGAAAGGTCAGCATGGGTAGTCACATTGTAGTTGACTTCCGAAATCCCATAGCAGCAGAAGAAGGCACCGTTCCCAATCGAGGTCACGGAACTGGGTATCGTCAGGCTGCCCGTGAAGCCGTAACAATAAGCGAAAGCACCTTCTCCAATCAAAGTCATGGAATTGGGAAGGTCGATGTTGCCCTTAAAGTTGTAGCAATCGTAAAATGCATAGCCCCCAATCGAAGTCACAGAGTTGCCAAAGGTCAAAGACCCTGTGAAACTCGTACATTCGCGGAACGCTTCGTATCCGATGGTAGTCACGGAGTTGGGAATCTCCAAACTGCCCGAAAGGTTGTAGCAATTACTGAAAGCGTAGTTTCCAATCGTGGTCACAGAGTTGCCGAGGATTAATGAGCCTCCAAAGCTATGGCAATCGTAGAAAGCCCACTCTCCAATTGTGGTCACGGAATTGGGAATCACAATGTCGCCCACAAGACCCGTACAGCCGTAGAAAGCGTAATTGCCAATCGTCCGCACAGATTCACCAAGGGTCAGCGTGCCCCAATAAGCCGTGCTACCGTAGAAAGCATGATTGCCAATGTAGACAACTGAGTTGGGGATAACGATACTGCCCGTGAAATTGCGGCAATTGTTGAAGGCATAATCGCCAATCGTCTGCACCGACTCTCCTATGGTCAGCAGGCCCATGAAACCGCTGCAATTGTCAAAGGCATGGTTTCCAATGGTAATCACGGAGTTGGGGATGGTGAGGCCACCAATCAGGCCGCTGCAATTATAGAAAGCATAGTCTTCAATTTTTATCAGATTTTCAGGCAATACCATGAAATTCAGGAGACTGCAATCCGCAAAAGCGTGGTCTCCAATGGAAGACAAGCCAATAAAATACTGCAACTCATTGAACATCATGATTTCGGTGTTGCCTTGGAAATAGTCGCCCAAACTCGTCACGGCAGCGGCCTCGGAATAGCTCAACTCGCCATCGCCGTCAAGATCCCAGTGCTCCACGCAAATGGCTTTCACATTCGGGTCAAGGAAAGAGATGATTTCGGAAGGAAGTGCCGTGAACACAGCGCCAAAGCTCCTCGACCTTGTCACGAAGAAGGTGAAGCTCGGCTCCGTAGAATACAGTTGGCCGTTTTCCAACCAGCACACGAACTCGCGACCCTCGGCAGGCGTAGCCGTCATGGTGCAGGCCTCGCCACGCTGATAGGAGCCTTGTCCTGTCACCGTTCCCGCTATTTCGGGACTGAACGAAACCGTGACGTCATAGACGCAATCGCTATACTCTTGGTAGTTGGTGAACACGTTCCAGCATGAAGCGTTCTGATAATCGAGTGTCGTATTGCAAGGCACAGTAATGGGAATGTCTTGGTTAACTCCATAGAAAGTATCACCGCCACATTCAGGAGGTACAACAGCCAGCACTTGTATGGAAGACAACGAGCCACAACCATCAAAGGCCTGGTATCCAATATAAGTAAGGCTTTCAGGGAAAGTGAGAGAAGTCAAACTTCCACAATAACGGAAAGCATATTGCCCAATGCTGGTTAGGCTTTCAGGGAAAACAATGGAAGACAAAGCATAGCAATCATAAAAAGCACCATAGCCAATGGTAGTGAAGCCTTCAGGAAAAACAATAGAAGACAAGGTTGTGCAATAATCGAAAGCATAACTTCCAATCGAAATGAGACCTTCGGGAAGGGTAACGGACGACAAGGCATTGCAAGAGTAGAAAGCATTGCTATTGATTGTGGTGATGCCTTCGGGGAGAGAGATTGACCTCAAGGCGTCGCAGTCGTAGAACTCCTGATCATTGAGGAAAGTAAGTCCCGTGAAATACTGCAACTCGTCAAAAGAGGCAATGTCGTCTCTGCCACGGAAAGCCTGCCCCAAATTGGTCACCGCTGCGGCTTCCTCGTATGAAAGGTTGCCGTCGCCGTCAATATCCCACCGCTGCAAGCAGATGGCTTCCACGTTGGCATCGGCGAAGTAGATGTAGTTGGGACGGTAGAAATGAGCCACAAGGTCGCGGTTGCCTTCCACGGTGAAGGTGTAAGTGGCATTTGTCGAGACTTCCACGCCGTCTTCCGTCCAGCGACTAAACAGAAAGTCGGCTACCGGAGAGGCCATCAATGTGCAGGTTTGCCCCTGCTCATAGGTGCCAGCACCGCTCACCGTGCCGCCTACGTTAGGATTGGCAGAGGCCGTAATTGTCCACTGACAAGGGTCGGTTTCCTGAATATTGGTGAATACGCTCCAACCCGTAGCATTTTGATAGGCTTCCAACGCGCCGCAAGTCACCAAAACGGGAATGCTGTAATCCGCACTGATGAAGACGTTGTTACCTAATGTGGGAGGCACCATAGGTAGCACGTTGAACGATGTAAAGCCTTGGCAAGCCCCGAAGAAGGCCGTATTGCCAATTTGCATCACGGAGAGGCCAAGTGTCAAGGTGTCGGAAAAGCCCGTGCAGCCCGAAAACGCGTTCGCGCCGATGCTGTACACTGAGTTGGGAATGGTGAGCGAGCCAGTGAAGCTGCTGCAACCATAAAAAGCTTTTTCGCCAATGGAAGCCACTGAATTTCCAATAGAGAGCGAACCCGTGAAGCCAGTGCACCCATTGAAAGCAGAGTTGCCAATTGAGGTCACCGATTCGGGGATAACCAAATCTCCAGTAATAGAGGTGCGGTTATACAAAAACCAATCCGGAATACTCTGAACGTTTTCACCGATGTTTACGTTGGTCAAAGATGAGCAATACTCTAACCAATGCTCCCCTCCCCAGTCTGAACCATACAAATGGCAATTGACAGCATTGTAATCCAAGGAAGTAAAGCCATTGCAACTCCTGAAAGCATCATATTCAATTTCCAACACACCCTCAGGAATGGTCAATGTGCCTGTAAAACCACAATTGTGGAAAGCATAAGCTCTAATGTATTTCACAGCATTGCCAATAACCAACGATCCCGTGAAACCATGACACTCGGAAAAAGCGTCATACCGAATTTCTTGGACGGCATCGCCAAGGGTCAGTGATGTGAAACCATCACAATGGTAAAATGCAGATTGTCCAATGGTAATCACAGAATTGGGAATCACAAGGGCACCCGTTAATCCAGTATGCCAATTGAAAGCATTGTCAGCAATCACGGTCACGGGATAAGATGAACCGAAAAGCTCCACGTTTTCGGGAATCACCAATTCGCCGGTGGCGTTTTGGCCATTCGCGTGGCCGAGAAGGGTCACGGTGGCGCCGTCATCGTTGAGTGTGTAGTTGAGGTTGCCAAACGTAAAGGTTTGGGCCGTTGCATTCGTCACGCTTACCGCGCTCAGCAGCAGGGTGAACAGGACGGCTATGGCCGCCCGTTTCAGTCGTAAGTCTCTGAATCTCATAATTCTTTATGTTTAGTTGTTATTCTAATGGCAAAACTCTATTGCTTAACGGGCGCAAAGTTAAAGGAAAATATCCTTTTTTGCAAAGAAAAAATGAAAAAAACATGCAGTAATTGGAAAACCTTAAAACGCCTTCCTCCACCCGCAGCCATTCCGCCATTCCGAGCAACCGTATGCGGTTTTCCCCTTAATGATATGCCCCTTGCCGCAGAGCGGACAAGGCTGCCCGATGATGGCATCGGGATTGGCTTGGGTTGGCTCTGTTTTCTTGGGTTTGGATGCCTTTTTCGACGCAGGTTTCCTCGGCTTCGCTTCCTCCACGGCGGCTGCCACACGACGGTTGCTGTTATCCATCATCACCGTGGTGACGATTTCCGTGACCATCTGTTTCAGTTCGTCAAGGAACTGTCGGGCTTCGTATTTGTGCTGTTCAATCTCACGGAGTTTCTTTTCCCAAATACCCGTCAGCTCGGCACTTTTCAGCAGGTCCTCATGGATGAGGCCAATGAGTTCGATGCCAGTAGGCGTGGGTTCGAGGCTCTTGCGTACCTTATTAATATAATGCCGCTTGAACAGCGTCTCGATGATGGCAGCGCGCGTGGAAGGCCGCCCGATACCGTTCTCTTTCATCACCTCGCGCAAGGATTCATCGTCAACGAGTTTGCCCGCCGTTTCCATAGCGCGAAGCAAAGTGGCCTCGGTGTAGGGCTTTGGAGGCGAAGTCCATTTTTCGGCTAACTGTGGCTGATGCGGCCCATGTTCGCCTTTCTCGAAGACAGGCAAGGTTTTTTCCTCGTCCTCCTGCCCTTCCTTCTTCTCCTCTTCCTGCTTCACCGGCTTGATGACCTCACGCCAACCTGTCACCAAAATCTGTTTGCCCGAAGTCTTGAACTCCACCTCTTCCACCCTGCCCATGACGGTCGTCGTAGCAAACTGGCAATCAGGATAAAACACGGCGATGAAGTGACGGCAAACCTCGTCATAGACCTTCTCTTCGGCAAACGACAAACCCTGCGGCACCACACCCGTCGGGATGATGGCATGGTGGTCGGTGACCTTGCTGTTGTCGAAGACCTTCTTGCTCTTAGGCAGCTTCTTCCCCGCCAACGGAGCCGTGAGTGCCGCATAATTGGTCAGTTTCGCTAGAATATCAGGACATTTCGGATAAATGTCATCACTCAAATACGTGGTATCGACGCGCGGATAGGTGGTGTATTTCTTCTCGTAAAGGCTCTGTATGGTCTGCAAGGTCTGGTCGGCGGACATGTTGTATTTCTTGTTGCATTCCACCTGCAAGGAGGTCAGGTCATAGAGCCTCGGTGGGGCTTCCGTGCCCTTCTTGGTGGATATGTCCGTCACGGTAAAATCCTTTCCCTCAATGCTTTGCAAATCCTTCTGGCCATCCTCGACGGAGCCGTATTTGCCTTTTATCGCCGTAAAAGTCGTGTCGCGATAAATA
>Ga0265298_10004001_pt1 | contig 19051 bp, 20 predicted proteins | sample AusTroGonzalo_MG_3_FD_193486 | JGI IMG/M metagenome (GOLD analysis project Ga0265298, IMG submission 193486) | Bovine rumen microbial communities from tropical cattle in Woodstock, Queensland, Australia - Gonzalo_01 | ecosystem: Host-associated > Mammals > Digestive system > Stomach > Rumen ... | reverse complement strand
TGGTGATCCAGCCAACACTACCGGTCGCAACGCTGGACTTGGTCACGATATTGCCGTCAGCATCCATCGGCTCGTAGACCAGATCATACATGCTCTTGGAACCAAGTTTCGGGTCCATAGCGGCGAAGGTCAGACTGGTCGTCGCAGCGCTCTTGTAGCTGTTGGAGAATCCGGGCAGCGCGGTAACACGAACGCGCGGGATATACAGGTGCAGGATAGCCTTAACAGCGGCGTCAGCACAGCTGGTACCATCAGAGTAGATCGGCCAGTGCGCGAACAGGGATCCCTTGGCGGTCGTAGACGTAGTCTTAACCGGAACCTTACCGGCGCCGACAACACGACGCTGATAGGCAACACGGACAACCTGACCAACCGTCACATCGCCCTCATGGAAGGTGACCACGGTTTTGCCAGACGTGGCAGCAGTGGAAGCAGTGATGGACACGACAAACTTGCCGGAAGCATCAGACTGCGCTTCATCAAGGCCACGGATGATAACAGAACCTTCTTTGACTTCGTAAGGAATGTTGATCTTCAGACCAGTTTCAACGTCGAAACGGTTGGACTCGAGCATACCGAAGTCGCCCTCTTCCATCGTAACGCCGTTCGCCATTTCGAAGATTTCGGAAGTGAACTGAGAACTCTCGAACTGGAACTCCAGAGTAGAGTCAGTATCGATGTATGCCAGCGGGAAGTTGCCTTGTCCGCCGGTGATGGTGATCATGTTGTGACCAGCGGTCATGCTAGCGGAATTCAGTTCGTCATACGCGAACACGGTTCCGTCGCAGCGAACGAACTCAATATTCGGAACGTCCGCCAGATACCCATTATACTTTTCGATATAAAGCATAAAGCGTTTTTCCTCCTCGTTTTAATAAGGTTTGATGATAATAACAAGTCTTCCGTTCCTCCTATAACGGTCAACCGTTATACCGTCGTTTTATAGAAAAGCGTGAGTCTATATTCTTTATAGCCCACGGTTTTCGTCCATGTATCGTATTCGTCTTCATACTGGAACGCGATGTTCTCGCAAACACGTTGCCGCAGAAGCAAATACTTAATTCTTTCGGCAATCAATACCTGACGGCTTTTAAGCCTGTCGATATCTGCCGTATGCTCAACGTCTTCACTAACAAAGATGTCGAAGCTTTTGTATTTCACTCGAACGCCTTTGTTGAGCGTCGGTATGCCTTCGTCATCATGTGCCACAATACGAACCTTTTCTTTTGTTAAAAGTTCGTCTGTCGCAGCATCACGAACAAAGTATTTTTTCTGAAAAGTCATAATGTCTGTTCCAACAGGAACAAGCATCAAAGACTTCAGTTTGTCATCTTGGAACAGGACATTGCGTACGACATTGTTCCAGTTATCTTGCCATGTACGATCTTTCTCGACATAGCGGTCAGCAAATGCCATTCGCATCATCCTCCTTAGATTAAGTATTTTGAACAGTCTATTGCGTTTATCATTTCCGTTAGACGATTTAAAAAGTCTCTGATATGTTTTTTCATATCATGTTCAAAAGAAACCATTATTGTTTTTGAATTGTCTTTCTGCTCAAAAAACGGAAGTCTATATTCTGTTTTGACGTGGTTCTGCCTTTTTGTGTTTACATGTTTTGTCCACGCAACAGCACCCGGCCTCGCCCATACTTCTCCATTACCATAAAGTGTAACCATTACTCGCACATATGTTTGTTCGTTGCCTACAACATCTGCCGGGTCTATTCCAACTTCAAGTTCAGCATACTCATCATTGATTGTCCTCGATATTTCTTTGACCTGTTTTTGCGTTGTTATAATCATAACATTCGCAGCTTCAGAACATTGCGAAATAACATTGCACAATACGTCATGCATAATTCCGGACATCCAATCAAACGCAATATCAATACACTGCTTTACTTCGTCGAGATAACCTTTTTCATTGAACGCGATTTTGTACAACGTTAAATCATTCATCGCCGTCCACCGTCCCACCGGCAACACGTCTTGCGTTCATTGTTAATACGCCGTAATCCTTGTCAACTTGAACTTCTGCCAGCGAAATGTTTACAATCTTGTAAGTGAAGTCTCCGAGTATAAATTGATCGTCAAGCCTGATCTTTCTTGTTGTTTTATTCCATTGGCACTGAAGCGTGATCAAATGGTCTGGATGCATACCGGCTTGACCAGCAGCGCCACTATAGTCAGGCCGTCCAGCATATTCCTGATGGTTAATAGGCAGTCCTGCCGCAACCGGTCTGCGACCGCCTTCGCTAATCAGTATTCCGTTTTCGTCAACTTCATCAGCAAACTCGCGCGTAATGTCAACAATTGCGTTGCATTCAGTGCTTTGTGTTGCCTGATTGTTAGCGTGTGTTGTGATATTCCAGCTTAACATGTACAGCATGCCGTCTTCGCGAATAACATAATCGCCCTTCTCGATCGGATGAGTGTAATCCGTTTTAAAGTTAGTACTCATATCGGAGTTACCGATCTTTGATTTCCAGTCGATGGACGTCTGTTGCCCGCGAATATATTCAGGCGCATATTCTGTAGTCAGTTCGTATCCGCCGTTTTCAGCAAGCGCATAATATGTGTTATTGGTAGTGATCTCTCCGGTTTCTGGATCTATTTCTTCTGTATGAATCCTGATAATTCTGCACCCGTTCGCGTACATTTTTCTGCGCTCATATATTGTTAATGCCTGCAAGCTTTCGGCAGTTTGTGTAGACACATAATACCAGTCATGAATCAGTTCGAACGTCCAGTTAATGTGCGGAACATCATGTGCAAGCAACCGTTGGAAGTCTGTCTCAATACGAGCCGGCGGCTTGAAGTTTTCTTTACTCGGCTTTGGCGTGAAAGGAATGGTTTGTCTGGCATTCTTGATATCGGTTCGCCGATCCCATACGACTTTTGCCATTCATATCATTCCTTTCCGTCAATCAGGTTCGCCATGAATTCATTCAGCGGTTCGCTCGTCCTGACAATAATATTGGAAGGAAGCCTTCCGATATCGCCTGCCTTGTCGAGCAGTTTGTGTTTGATCTTATTAAATTCCTCGAACGTGCCTTCGTCCCAATCTTCCTTTGGCAGGTTGTCATTCGCGGCATAACAAAGGTTTTCGACGTCAGTTACTATACGAAGCAAGTCTGCCCGAAGCATGTCTGTATACTCGGCAAAAGAATATGTTTTTGTATATACAGGTCTGAGTTCTTTGTCTTTATATGTTACCCGAACTCCGATCTCCTGAATGTCTCTCATCCAGACACCCCCAGCTGGTTGAAGCGAACCATGCGCGTCCACACAACCGCCTGCTTTGCCTGCCTGTCTTCCACCGTTGCTTTGATGTTCTTGTACGGCTTGTCGCCATGTGTTACCGCCATAGCATCCGTGGTATAGCTTTGCAGATCGTCAACATTGGAAAGTGCCATATTGTAAAAGGCTATTTCGCCTTCAAGCAGGATCCACTCCTGTTCGTCCAGTTCAAGATCGTCTGCGAAGTAATAGTTTTTCTCGTCGCTGTTTTCAATATCTTCGACGATAAACTTATCTTCAGAAAACTGGAATGTCCGTCCGCTGATCACATAAAGCATACGGATAGCGTCATCCAGAATATCGATCAGGTCGGCGCTTGTTAACTGTTCGGGGATTTCCTGCCACTGTATCCTTCTGTGCAGTCGCTGTGCCAGCTTTACAATATCTGTCACGGCACTCACCCTTTCATATATTATTTGTCAAGGAAATCATAGTCCGGCAGTTTGTCCTGAAGCACCAGAATCTTATTCATGCTAAGATTCATAGTTTTTGCAATCGTAGCGATCTTGTCCATCACATACGGTTTAATGTCGTCAGACTCAAGCCACTTGCGAAGCTGGTTCGCATTACCGGAAAGCTTTTTCCTGATATCGTCATCGCTCATAAAGTTAGCGTTGTCTTCCATTTCAATTCCCATCGAAGCAGCCAGTTCTTTCTGCTTCTCTTCCGCCAGCCTCAGAACACCATTCTGAAACATCGTACATGTTGCCGTCAGATAATCGATTTCGTCCTGCGTACACATCGTAAACGCATGCGGCGGAATGTTTACACCATAAGGTTTTTCCGGCGTAATAATACCAACCGGATAATCATTCGGGTTATTTACTCTAAACTTATCACTCATGTTTTATTTCCTCTTTCCTTTAATTTAAAAAAGAGGTGGGGCAGTGTGGCTGCCCCACCCCATGGTAAGCATTAGACGCTGGAATCAGCATACATGCCCATGTAAGGACGAACGCCCTTCGCAATGGCAGCGTTGAAGTACTGATCCAGACGGATCTCCCAAGACAGGTCGTCGATGTTGGTGGCTTCAGTGGAGAACACATCGCCCTCGAACACGACCTTCAGGGGCCGCATGCCGGCGTCGATGCCGGTAGGAACGATATACAGTTTCTTGTCGTCGAACACAAAACCGTCAGTACCGTCTTCCTTCAGCGGGTTGATCAGGTTGACAACCTTGGCAGACAGATAGGTGCCGATCACGGCATTCTGATTCTGCTCGTTGATGATGTTGCCAGCAAACTGCATGGTGCCGGAAGTGGCATTGGCAACAAAGCCAGTCAGAGCGGCCAGCTTGGTGTTCTCGGCGATGTCACCAAACAGAGCGGCGCCACCGGCGACACGAATCCAGTGCAGGATCATGGGATCCAGCGTGGACTTCACCAGACCGGAACCAGTGCCATAGTACGGGGCAGACCAAGCGGCAGCTGCCGTCTTCAGCACGTTCTCGATGTAGCCGTTCATCGCGCACTCCATCTGGAAGGACGCATCGTTGATGATGTCGGCGGCATTGGCCAGACCGTTCTGGAGTTCAACGATGTTGATAACCGGGCGAGCAGACACGGACAGGGTTTCCAGAGAAACGGTCTTGCGAGAGTTCTTGGTCCTCGGCGTGGTAGCACCCTTCGCCTGAATGAAAGCCTTAACACCGGGCAGTTTCACATCGAACTCAGCTTTATCGCCAAATCCAACGCGCTTCACGTCAGCCAGATTATCCAGCCAGTTGGTATCCTGCTTAATGATATCGTTCACGCCAAACTTAACGAGCTGCGCGATCTGATATTTGTTATGCGGGTTCGGATCGGAAGCCAGATCCCGAATCAGCTGATTAGCATTTTCTACGACATTGCTGTCCAGACGCTCGTGACGAGCCGCAGCAGTCGCGACCTCAACAATCTGAGAATCTTTACGAATTTCGATAGCCATAAATCATTTCCCCTCCTTCCTATTAGGTATGCTTAACGATCGTGCCGTTGGTGGTGGGCTTCACGGTATCGCCGACAGCCAGAGTCGCCAGCACTTCGGAAGTCACGCTCACAACGAGTTCGTCGTTAATGTTGGGACGACGCATCTTGACGTAATGTCCCGCAGGAATAGAGTAGGTGGTGAGATCGATGTCCTTGTCGCCATAGTCTTCGAACTCGTTCTCAGTGAAATAAATCTCGGCACTGCCGGGATCGGTGCAGACCAGAACCACAGCGGGCAGTCCCCACAGGGTGGTCTTTTCAAGCACACGGAAGCGAGCGCTGCCAGCGCTGGCTACCGGCTTGACGCCATTGGCACCGTCGATGTAAACGAACAGGCCATTGGTCAGTTCCTGATACGCCTTGTTGGAACCGTCATAGTTCCAAGCTTCGGCTCTCCGAAAATATCCAGCCATAAGCTTTCATCCTCCAATTACTTATTTTTGCGGCTCAAAAGTCCGCCGTATTTATCATCACTGACTTCTACTTCGACATAGCTCGCAAGAGTAATCACCTGAGTCGCGGCTTCTTCCTCGACTTCGTCCTGCGCTTCCGCCATAGTGAGTTCAGCAATTTTTGTATAATCGAGCTTTTCAATAGCCTCCGCTACGGCAGCGTCTTCAACATTCAGACCCTGCTTCTCCGCGAACGCTTTCGCGCATTCGCGTTTCTGCGCCAGAACCTTCGCCTCTTGTTCCGCAATGATCGCGTCATACTTGCTCTTAATCTCTTCAAGTTCTGCAATCTTGTTTTCCAGTTCGGCAATAACAGTACCGGCGTCTTCCATGGTTTCGATGATGCGTTCGTGATACTCGATCACATGAACGGGTTTATCACCGTACCATCCGGAATTATCTACGCATTCATGCGTATCGACGGAATGTTCAATAACCTCGGCATTCGCCTCTTTGGTTTCGGCGTTCGCCCTCTTTTCGTCCTCATCGGGATCGATTACGGGCGCGTCTTCTGTAGTCGTATCGCTCGTACCGCTGTCGTCGCCGGAACCGCCTTCGCTTGCACCAGCACCGCTATCAGAAGCACCGGCTCCACTATCAGAAGCGCCAGCGCCACTGTCGGACGCGCCTGCTCCACTCTCGGAAGCACCTTCGCCGCTTTCAGAAGCGCCTTCACCTTCAGCAATTACGGTCTTGGTTCCCTCCTGAGTCTCCTCAGTGTTTTCGGCGATTTTGTTTTCGACTTCCGCCGTCATTTCCATTTCCTTGGGCATTGTTTCTGTCTCACCTCGTTCGCTTGTTTGCTCTTCGCATTCAGCAACGATATCGGAATCATCGGCAACTTCGGCAACCATATCAAGAGCAACAGCATCAACACACGCAGGAGTCGATACCAGCGCGATGCCCGTCATGGCATTGTTCTCGCTTGCATCGATAAACAAAACACCGTCTTTTTCGATCGTGTCTTCCGGATTGTATCGAACCTCAAACGAGCAACACAGCTTGCCAAGCTCATAAAGCTCAACCAGCCTGATGCAGATTTCATTCTCTCTCTTCGGTACTCTTGCCGTTGCGTACAGCGAAATCACGCCATCGTTATCAGTCTCGGAATAGAAGTCCACAAGGGATCCTATCTGAGTCGTACCAAACTTCTTCGTGATCCTGTTGTACATATGACCAAGTTCGTCATACTTCCTTGCGATAAGCTTTTTCACGTCCGCATAAAATGGCAGACCATTAAATTCGTCTTGCCGATTAATGAGATCACTGATAAAAGCCGCAGTTATTCCCTCGTCATTTCGATTACCTGCGTTGTCCGCAAGCTTCATCTTAATACTTAGGAATACCGGGTTAAGCTTATCTTCTTCCGCTATCGTTACTTCGGATGCAAGGAACATAAGCCGTTTTTCGTTTACCATTGCCAATCATTCCTTACACAGATTTTCAACACCAGTAGGAGGACAAGTGTTTCAATCTTTGAAGTAATATATATAACAGCCTTTCGGCTTGTTATCCGTTTACGGATGCGGTTTAATCGGATCTGGATGACCCGGCTGATGGTCGCATCCTCCGCCAAGTCCAACGCCATGTCCGACGTCGCCATGATGCGGTTTCGTATTTCCGCAGGAAGCGGTAATGTTTTCCGAATAATTAAACTCCAGCTTGCAGGCAAGCGGAGTAGAATAAGTTTTCTTCATTTATTATTGCTCCTCTTCTTCATCATCAAATGTATCAAACGCAGAATAGAACATTTCTTTGGCTTCATAACTCAGCCATCCATACCGACCGTTATCCTCAATCAAAACGATCGCGTAATCAAGGGTATACTCGCCGCTGCGGACGCAGTTAATAAACGCTTTGATAACACGCAGTTCGCGTTTTGTCATGTAGTATCACCCCTTTAGTTTTCAAGCACAAGCGCCTGAAGTTCTGCGATCTTATGATCGATATATAGTTTTGTATCACACGGATATGTGATGCTTAAGATATTACCGGTATTTGCGCTGAATGTATTTCGCCCTAAACCGGTAGCAATTTCGATAGACGCAACATCATATTCAATCGGCGTTGAAAGCGGAACCAAGATCTGCACATTAATCTCCGTATTAATCCATGCTTGTTGCCTCATACCGTATTGCTCAAGCCCAAGATACAGCAGATCATTTTCACCGGTCGTATCAACACCAAAGCTCGTTCCAATGTTTAATATCTGGTTGGTATAAACAGTATCAACGCCTTCACCAAGAATCTCACGAATACCGCTGTTTCTCCATCCGGGGCGTACTTCAGAGTTGTCCATATCGACACATCTCTTTGTTACCAAGACGCTGTCAATATATAGCTTACCAGTAAGCGCATTATATCTTCCATTGTATACCTTACCAATATTGTTGTCGAAGTTAAACATATACAATATACCATCATGCCCTTTTAACTGGTCTATGATCATTTTACTGAATCCACTGATAGTACGGATGTTTCGAGTGCCGGGATTGCCACTGCCTGCCTGAATAGGCGTAATTTTAACAATAAATTCTGTTACGTCGCCAGCAGCAGCATCATAAATTTCGACAGTTGGCTGATCAGTTTGTGTATCATATATTGATATATTGTTTGCAGCAGCCTTGATTTCAGTATTGTTGAACCGGTCATTCTGTGCGTCCCACACCATCCAGTAACCGTCTTGGCTAATGTACGGATAATGTGCCACGTTCGACTCTGTTTGCTGAACAGCCTCATTCATCTGCTCAAGCGCAATCTCGATCGCATGATGTTCGATCGGCGTAATCTCCTCATCGTCAATCGCCGCGCGGGAAATAACAGGTATTTGAATGTGGAGAACTGTTTCTCCGTCATCTTCGCCAACATGAAGGTACAGCCAAGCGTGGACGTCTTCACCGTTCCGCAGGTATTCATCAGGGATCTCCAAACCTGTGTTATCTCCTGTTACTGTCTTCGCGCTTGCACTGTTTGTGTTCCCGAAATGCGCATCATATGTTTCCGGTAGAGCAACGCCTGAAATGACAAGCTTCAGTCCGTAGTCATACTGGAAGACGGGATCTGTCTTGATGTATAATTTCTCTCCGGCAACAGCCGTTACTATATTATTTCTCATTCGGTATCACCGGCTCCCTTGTATTAAGCACTTGTGCCATACTCAATCAGGTTGACATTGCTGAAATTTGAATAATGTTGATTGATGTATTTGCTGATTGCTTCTGTAATCAGTTCCGCAATATATTCATATCCGGACGCGCTGAACATCGCATTGTAACATCCATCCTGATAAAACTCTTTCGCGTAATTCATAAGATCAACAAGATGTACCTGCGTCTTATGCGTACTGCTATTGTTGCTTTGGTACCAACTTACAATACCAGATATCGCGCCTCTTATTGTGGCAAGCGCTCCAACAGGAAGTTCAGGCGGCATCAGAACGAAAATCTGCGCGTCACCATTGACCACAAACAACGAATCAATAACTTTAGAAAAATATCCTGTAAACGTTTGGTTATCAGTACCGATATCCGATGGCCCGCCCATAGGAGTGTTATTAGCAATATCAGCAACACCCAAGCCAATTACATATGCCTGACATTTATTCGCGGCAATTTGTGCCTTCGCAAGTCCGCCGCTAGCAGACAACCAACCTCCGGCAGTTGCGCCGGTAACGCCCATATTCACACACTCGCTACCGGTTATTTTTGCATAGTGATCAACCCATGAATAACCTGCGGCAGCGCTTGACGTCGTACCATTGACAACAACACCGGACATATAAGAATCGCCGGCAAAGCCGATTTTCTTGAATATCGCGGATGTGCGTTTTCCAAACTCTGGCTCGCGTTCAATCATGGACGCGATCGCAGAATTAACATCAGAAGTGTATGTGCATACAATTTCTCCTGCATCACACCAAATCGTATTCGCGCCAAGAAGTGTTTTCATTTGCGCAGGAGTTAATGTATACTCAACTTCTGTCACAAGAGGCGCGACAATTTCAAGATTGTGTGTTGATAGCCATGTACGGAACTCTTGAAGTGTCATGGCCGTGTCTACAAGATGTGTTCGAATATTGAAACCGGACGAAGTGTTGCTGATAATGCCATAGCTTGGGGTTTCTGTTGATCCGTATGAACTAACAGACATATTGCACATTGTGATCCCTTTGTTTTTCACATCCGCCCAACCACAAACAAACACTCCGGCTGTACTTGATGCAACCCAACCTTCTGAAGAATCGCCTGTGAACCTTTTATATGCATGCGTAACTTTCAGAACACCGGTTAACACATTCAGTATTCCCATACCAATAGTCCCGGCAGTACCGCTCCAAGAAAACGCTACGGTTGTCGGATTGCTGAAATCTTCTCCGCTTTGATAGATATTGCAACCGGAAAAGCCTCCGATATCACGAACGTTTGTCGGAGACGGAGTACCTGCGCCTTTTTGGATAGGAGCGATATTGATTACAAAGGAATCAAATGGAACATCGTCTGCACCATCAGGGAACGAAACGATCCTCCCGGATGCACTGGACTTTGCAATCGGGACATATTTCTTTTTTGTATCTTTGGAAACTTTATTGATGAGAGCTATCGCAGCTCCAAGTGTTGCTCCATCCATTATTCGTCTCCCCCAATCTCAACCCAAGCGCCGGTCGCGTCGGATTCCCACATTCTCGCAAAACCCGGGGTATGAGCAAGGCTGGACAGAGAATAACCGTATTCTTCCGGTGGTGTTTCAATGTCGGTATCTTCGTCAATCAGGAACTCCATATAGTTTGAGTTCTGGTCGTCACCTTGTGTAATAAGATGCCATGCCATGTATATCGCCTCCATTATTTTCGATTGTTAAGTAAACTCGGCTGTAAAATCGCCAGTAATAGATTCTGCTGTATAACTTGATGTTCCAAGCGTAAAGCTTACAATAATACCGTTTACTCCAGCCGGGAGGTTAGATATATCAAATGTACAGCTTTTGCCAACACTTTCTGTAACAAGCGTTGTATTTGTCATATGCTCAAGAGCCTTTGCGCTTGTCAAGCCGGAACCGTAAGTCGTCATTTGATTTGCGTTAACAAATCCAATGCGCGCGCCACCAAGGATAGCCGACGGGAATCTGAGTTTAACTTGGCTTGCGCCTAATGGCATTGGTATTGGGTAGCGCGTTTCCCATTCGGTCGCTGGAGAGAATGACGCACTTGCGGCTTTATAACCATTCAGTTCATTTGTAGAGTCATAGAACGTCATCGCGTAATCCGACTCAGTAAGAGAAATATAGTCTCTCGCGGCATTCTTAGCAGTATGACAATGGTTATCGCGTCCATAACCGGTAGCCGCCAAGTTAATTGTGACAGTGCTTGCTACAGAACAAGTAGCATATTTCGTACCGCAAGCGACTGTAATTGTAGCAGTTCCGATACCAACACACGTCACAACACCATTTGCGACAGTCGCCACGTTTGGATTTGAGGACGACCAAACAACGTCGTCGGTAGTATTAAGCGGGGCTATTGTTGCCGTGATTGTTGATGTCGCGCCAATTGCAGTAAATGCAATAGATGTCTTGTTTATTGATAAGCTCGTACAACGGATTGGCTCTTCAAGAGTTACAACCGCAAGCTTGTTGGCAACAAAATTTACGCCCTTAATTACCAAAGCCTTTCCGCTCATTATGCGCTACCTCCATATGAATAATTTCCGAGCAGCCGATCTACAGCATCTCGCGTGAAATGCGCGCCGATCTGGATTATTTTTACCGTTTTCTGCTCGCGGTCAACGGCCAACGCACAGAAGTTATCTTCGGATCGCGTCCCCTCCGCGCGAGGGGTATCGCCTTGAACGGCGCTCCTCATGGAAGCGCATGCTACGTTATACATCGGTTGCCCATATTTTGTTGTTTCAGAAACAATGCTCATATGGAAATGCCCGCCAAGGTAGCTAATGAACTCACCCGGCCCACGACTCGAGTAATCTACGTCTATTACAATTCCTGTTCCATAACTTCCGCTAACTGTGTAGTTAAATGTTTTTGATAATGTAGAACCGTTGATCCACGCCTCTACAATTTCTTCTATAATATATCCGTTTGTATGATCCAACATGAAATAACTGTTATCACGGTTGATAGCAGTAGATGCTGTTAGGATGTGCGTTTTATCAAGCGTCATATAAGACGGATATGAATGCATCGCAACGATCACGCCATAGTCCGATGGTGTGCTGTCAAGAACATTGCAGAACCATGTCATCTGGTCTTGGCTGTAACATTCATAACCACGCATGTAAACGAAATCTTCAGCGTTTTCATCGTAGTCAGGCGGATATTCATACTGGTTTAGAATAATTACACGAACCTTGTAACCGACAAAGTCTTTGTAATAATACGACGCACCAGAAGAATATTCGCCGCTTACCAGATTCGCATACTGGATATTTGGAGTAATGAATTTGTCAACAAGGTCTGCAATATGAGTATACTGTGTTGTTTGCCTTGGTGTTGTCCTGAACCCTCCTGCATCATGGTTACCGATAACGGTTAGCCAAGGTTTATTTACCTGACTAATGGCAGTGGTATAATACGTTGCACTGTCAGTCCAATCGTTTGCTACCACATCGCCAAGCATGATTGCGCCGTCAAAAACGGGAATAGCATTAAAATACTCGACCATACTGGCAAGGCGTGTCGCGTCACTATGTATATCACCGCTGACAAGCAAGCAGAACTGCTTGGACGTCTGGTTCGGTTGATGCCAACGGCAAATAGCATACACGCCGTCAAGCACTTCCTTGTTTCGATATCGAATTCCGCCAGAAGCGTTCTGAAGGTTTTCAATATCCTCCTCGACATCTTCTAGCGTGTCAAGTATATCATCAACGCTATCATTGAGTTCCGCGATCTCGTCTCCGTAACCCGGCAAGTCAGAACTGTCGAAATTTTTTGTGAATATGTGTCCATCCTTAAAACGAACAATAACATTTCCGAACGGATCGGCTACATCAAGATCTATTCCGGAAGCACTGTCATCCATTACAAGAGTGTTCATTGTTTTGCTGTTGAAATTCTTTGTCTCAATATCGCCGTCAGAAAACCGCACAAGCACGTTGCCTGATATATCAGTGATATCGAGATCAGAATTCGCAGCGTCATCGTTCATTAACGCCGTGCTAATCTTGTTACTGTCGAAATATCTTGTCTTAATATCTCCGTTGGAAAACCGTACAAGCACATTGCCTGACGTGTCGGTTATATCAAGATCCGGCGACCCATCAGGATCTCCCGGAGGTAATGTGGTATTGGCTGTTTTTGTTGCATCAATAGCATCAGCAATAGTCGCAAGGCCATCGCCCAAATCATTTCTAAGGTCTTGAATAATATCCGGTATTATTTTCTTCTGCTTTACTGTATTTGCAAAAGTGACGCCTGCGGTATGACCGGATGGCAAATAATACAATTCGTCATCGTTCATAACATATGTGCCTGCTTCGTTTGCAACGGCTTGATCAAATATCGGAGCAAATACCTGCTGTGTTTTATAAAGTCCGGTGCTGGTTTCATATACGGCAGAATCAAGAATGATCATGTTGGCGTTGATATCGTCAACGTCTGCTGGTTCCCGATATGTTGGCTTAATCAACTGCAAGTGAGTTGTTTTTTGTCTTTCTCCTGCCACCAGCCTTCACTCCTCTATTATTCTTCCTGTTGTTCAGATCCTTCCGGATTTGACGGCTTTGGACTTCTGCCAGTCTCCGCGTTTCCGGGATCGGATTGGCGTTCACCGTCGTCCTTCGTAGGACGTCCAATCGTCACGTCTTCGTTATTTGTTTGTTGACTTGTATTGGTCGAGCTTGTCTTGCCGGGAGCAGTAAACACATCGGTCATACCGTTTTTCTTCTCCTGCTGTTTGCGTTCAAACTCTGTATCAATATCAATGTGATGCGCCTCGAGAAGCGTTCTCGTACTCAGTACACCCTTCTCAAACAACTTCATGCATTCGGCTTCAAAGGCCGCTACCTGAGTTAGGTCGCTCGTCGGCATTTCAAACTTCGGCAGTTTCTTATCGTTCGATCTTGGCAGTCCGTAAGGGGCGCCGTTAACAGCCCGCATAATCTTATTCATCAGCTTACAAAGACTTTGCCGTGCTGCGTTGATACGCATCGACACAAGTTTGGTACTGATCTGCGAAGCGCCGAACGAAATGGAGTTGTCAGCGCCTGAAGAAACGCTCGCGTTAATACCAAACGCACCGAGAATACTTTCGTTAACAGACTTGTATTTATCTGCTTCATAGAAGTGGTCGAGGTCTGGCTGAATCACAGCATATTTCACGCAGTCGTTGGTAATCGATATACCTCCGCCCGCTTTCATTGCGTTCTTCGTCATCGCCATGATCGAATCAAGGATAGGCTTATCAACAACAATGTTGCTATCCTTTGGGGATCCTACAGCGCCATGAACAAAAGACGCAGCAGCAAGATTCAGCAGCGCATCTTCTTCCTGACGGATCAGCGCTTTCTGCCCAAGAGAAATCAATGCAGTGCTGATCAGCGGTATCGCATACCGGCTCCATTCCGGTTTGTCACCCTGCCACAGCCATGTGGTCTTAGGATCAAGCTGTACCCACTCAACGTTCTTTCTCAGTGCTTCTGTTACTTCATTCGGATATCCGGCAATGCGAATCTTCATTTCCTCGTCATTCAGGAATTTCTTCCATACGCTTTGCGAGCTTTTGCGAAGATCCTGTTTCAATGATTTTACATTGAACTCCGACAGCGGATTACCGTTCACCGATACGTTTGTTATACGCATCAGGTGTGGCGGAAGAGTAACAAGATCACCGTCCTCCATCAGCGAGAAATACACATTATAGAACAGGTAATATTGATAGAACCAACTTCTCAGCTTTTCGTTCAGAGAAATACGTTCAAACCACTCCATGTATTTCTCTCTTGTTTGTTCGTTTCCGCCAGTCAAATACCATCCGTCAATCAGACTAAACGGAACATAAATGTGCCGAATCGCACCGCCGACAAGTTCATCAGCGTCAACAAAATAATCAGCAAGTTCATAGTACTTGTTAATATTCTGTTGCTTCTGCCGGAGAAGTGATTCGTAATCGTAGTTTTTAAGAGAACCGTTATATGTAATGGAACGCTCATTAAACGTTCCCGAAACATCGTTCAGCGTTTCGGCAACAGCGAAGCTGGAAGCATTTGGCTTTTTTGCTTCATCCGCTATCATATTATCAATATCTTTTGCCAAGTTCTCCACCTCCTGTTATCTTATAGACGCCGTAACACCATATACAAGTTCGGCGCCGTAACGCATTAAGTTTCGTTTGCGGGTATCTTCAAGTTCACTTATATAAAGGATGCCCATCATCAGCGAGGACACACGGTCTTTATGAGCCGTAGACTTTGCTGTGTCATAGATTACACTACCGTTAGCGCCTTTCTTGCCGATGATATTGCCCATTTCAATTTGAAGCGCATCGGCTTCAAGATAGATTGCCTGTTCCTGCATTGTCAGCTTCTTTCCAGAACTCTCCGCATCATCGTCACGATCTGCAATCTTATTGTTGATGATATATCGAGAACTGATCGGAAGCTGAATACTTTCCTGCTCAAGAGCAATTGTCGTGGCATTCACCATCTGCTGGTTCAACAGGTTTGTAGCAATAAACGGATGGATCAGCGGAACAGCATTGTCTATAATTGTAGGCTCGTCGTCACGCACAAGCGGCGGATACTCTTTCCCGGTTTCAGGATCTGTCCACGGTTTGCACATAAACTGTGGGAATGCATCACCAAGTCCGCGTACGTCAACGATTACCTTGATGGTGTTTGGGAACCTGACAAGATTGCGCCTCAACTCTGTCGCCAAAGCGTCAAGTCTCTTTCCTTTGAACGTCTGGATCCTCACAACTTGTTTGAGATATCCGCCGTTCTCAAGTTCAATCAGTTTAAACGTTGTCAGCGCAGCGTTGTCAGCGTTCGACGCTTTCGACGTCGCAATATCCAAAGACATGATATATTCAACCGTTGACTTAGCAGGTTGCGCAACCTCGGCTTCCGTCAATGTCCTGCATCTGTCTGTAAGATCAAATGGGAACACAGCACCTTCTGCCGCGCCAAGGAATATTGACTCATACTCCATCTTAAACTTCTCTTCTGTCATATCCTTGCGCTGATCATCGAAATAAGACTGCTTCGAGATTCCCTCCCGCACAGCTTCCTTATATGTCATTGCCCAAGCAAAACATCCGTCTTCACCTGTTGACATGCGCTTCAATATATTTGTGAAGGAAGTGTAGAAGTAATTGTTCTTAAGACACGCAGATGTAATGCTGACGATCTTGCTGTCGTAGTCATCAATCTCACGCTGGATGCAGATATCGCGCGTCTCATTCATGATTGGTTTCGCAACTGCGTCCAAATCATTCTTGGGAATCTCCGGCGCCTCATCGCATATCAGGATCTTCGCACGGTTGCCACGAAGCGTACCCATCGAATAGCTTTCAATCTTGCTTCCGTTCTTTAGCCAGCATACACCTTTATGTGGGTTTATCTGAACTGGTTTGTTGTGTCGTGAAGCATTGATCTCTCGAAGCACGTCTGGATATCCAAGAAATTTTTCTTCTATTTTCTTTACTACCAGAACAGCCTGTTCAGCAGTGCTTGAAACAACAGCGATCAGACTTCCCGGATAAAGAACGCCAAGCGCGATGCAACATATAGCAATCAGCCATGTCTTGCCAGCGCCACGGTTTTTGACAAGATCAATACTTCTGAAGTTTCCCAAGATCCTCGCGTCAACCCGCTGAGACGGTTTGAGTTTGATCTTGAAGTATTCCTCAATGAATCGATCCAAGTGCGTACGCCAATACCATATCTGCTTGGACCACGCTTCAAAGTTTTTTAGTTCCCTGATCAACGCAACTCTGTCAGCAGCCGGCATCAGTGGATCTCCATTCCTATCGATTCAAGAGTATATTTGTAAGCCTGAATCACTTTGTCGATATCATCATCAGGGAACGTATATGGATTGTTATCAAGATATCCCTGTGTTTCAAGCTTAAGGATTATTTCACCAAGCGACCCCATGCCGCTGCTGTCTCCGGGCTTGCGGCGACATGCGGCGAAGTTTGAACTCTTCGACAGATCGTCAAATATCTTCTGCGCTTCTTTGTAGTCGCTCGCTGTACCCTGACCGCGACGCATGCGATCTTCTGCAAGGTCTGCGTTCAACGACGCTTTAATAACCTTGCGCGTGTAGTCCTGCATGTTTACATTATCCAGAACAAAGTCTTCCGAGTACTGGTTGTATTTTTCCTCCATCCACTCAACTTGTTCCGGAGTGAACCAACCCTGCCATACCTTATCGTAATAAGGTTTGTTTTGTTCGTCTGTAAACTCATGTGCTACTGCCTCTCTGCTTTCGTCGGCAACACGCAGGTTCTCTTCGTACTCATATGCATAAGCATTATTTTTGAGTACTAAAAAAGACCTCGCCGTAGCGAGGTCTTCTTCCTTTTTTTTGTCTTCCGGAGATGTCATTGGGTTCAGCCACACTTTATTATTCGCCAGTGAATACTGCGCTTTCTTCTTTGCTGCTTCCCAAGCCTTCGGTATAAATTTCCTGTTATTCTCAAAGCAGTACCGCTTCACGGACTCTTCGTCAACACAGTACTTCTTTGCGCATTCAGTACACCATGCATCACGATACTGTTGCGATGCCCACAGTTTGTTCGCGCTGAACTTTTCAAGAGGCATAATGCGGTTGCATCGGATGCACAGCTTTGATGCAACCTTTTTCTTCGGCATGCCTTTTCTCCTTTATTTAGCAATATATTTCCTGCTATAGCAGTTTTACAGCCTTACTGCGCATTATATTGCTTTTTATTTCAGCACGATAGGATAGACGCATCTGCGACCGTATCCTTCTTCCATCAAAATAGCTGTGGCTCCAGCGACGCCGCCGTACCCCTTGCTTTGAGCATACGGATCAACGCCGCAAATACTCGGCACTCGCTCAACATATACATTGCTATTTGGCATAATGCCGGATTGGAATGTCTGACACTTATGCAAGTGTCCGACCATAAATACATCGATTGGTTTATTGTACAGATTTACACTGTCTTGCGCCATCGACTCTATGTTAACTCCCTGACCATGTGTCAGCATGAATTGGTATCCACAAACGTCTACCATCATTGTCATCGGAGCATCGTTTTCAACAATCCAGATAAGCGACTCGAGATCAAATCTCGCGCGAAGATAATGCATTACGATTCGTTCCATATTCTCTTCCGGGAACTGGCCGGCTTTCGTACCGAGCGGTCTGATCTCTCCGTGGTTACCACGCACCGCACAAACACGGATCGGTATTTGAATATTCTCCGCCAGATCGGCCAGCCATTGTGCCAGCGTTTCTGCAAGCCTCATGGCGCTTTCAACAACGCCGTACTCGAGACGCTGTAACTGCGACGGTCTAAGCATTCCGTCGAGCATATCACCGACAATCATCAGCGTAACCTGTTCCGGCTTTTCTTTCTCAACGATCTGAATGATATAATTCATCAACATCGCCATGCGTTTCTCAAACACATATGAATCGTATTGATTGATTACCTCACCATATAGACCAAGCACTTGGAACTCTGCGCCGTAATGGAAATCGCCCATTCCGACAACAAGTTCATTCTTTGAACCTTTGTCCTTCGGAATCGCATTCGACTTTTTCGGGATCCATATTTTAGGAAGCGTTTTGATTGCTTCGCGAATTGACTCGCATATCAGTTCTGTTCTTGAGAACTCACGCATGTCTTTCTTGATCCCGCGTTGAATGTCGTAAAGCTTTTGACGTTCAACAAAGTTACGATCAACATTGTCCTGCGCGACCTTGCTGAATACCATTCCTGCATCGCTTGCAAGTTTCACTCCGACGCCTGCTTTGCGAAGCGTGTCAGAACTACACTCGAGATCGTAGTCTTCGACGATCTCCGTCCAGTCTTTATCTCCTATACCGTTCTTTTTGTCGAGCATTTCCTGCACAAGCGCTTGCTTTTCCGATTGGTCGAGTTCCTCAATGTAACGACTCAATGTTTCCTTTCGCATCCTTTCCTGTGGAACGCACGGAGTCGAACCGTCGATGGCACCAATTGCGCGTCCCAATATAATTGGAAGCGAGACTCATTAAAATCAAATGCGCGATTCAATAGTTGCTGTCAGAGTCTCAGAAAAAACAAGACACCTTTCAAAAATACCGACGTGGTCCGCTTCCCCTGAGAGGCGTGTCGGTCAATCGGTCCAATCTTTCTGCATTA